>Ga0315287_10002567_pt1 | contig 17250 bp, 31 predicted proteins | sample YL17G11_0_MG_FD_205037 | JGI IMG/M metagenome (GOLD analysis project Ga0315287, IMG submission 205037) | Sediment microbial communities from Yellowstone Lake, YNP, Wyoming, USA - YL17G11_0 | ecosystem: Environmental > Aquatic > Freshwater > Lake > Sediment | place: USA: Wyoming | collected...
TTACTCATTAAGTGCAAGTGCGGGGTGTTCATAAAACATAAGAAGACCCTTTTCCGTGTGACTTGCCCGGAATGCAACTGTTCCGCAACCGTGGATTCTCTCAAGAACAAAAATCAACGTTAGGTTCTTGGTATACGTAATGAGCTGATGCACATCGTTGTGCGTCTTTGAGGTGAAGCTATGCCCAAGTATCTCGTAAAGAAGTTCGAAGTGTACGCAATGGATGTCATTGTTGAAGCAAACACACAGGAGGAAATCGAACAGAAAATAGAAGATGGTGACTACGTTTACGCTGAAGACCACAAGTATGTTGGAGACCTACCAGGAGCTACGCTGCAATTTGTCGAGGAGATAGAAAGTGGGATACCGAAGTGACTTTGTTTTCATAATTCACGGAGACGAAGAGCGAGGGTTTAATCCTCTTGCTAAGTTGTGGGTTTGGTTACACCAACAAGCAGGAGCTAATCCGCATGGAAGGACGTTTGAACAATCCTGGTACTCTTTTCTTATAGAGAAGCTAGAAGTAGAGCGTTCGGCACCAAACGATAACTACTTGTTCTTCAGCGACGACTCCATAAAGATGTACGAATTTGACGAAGTTCGTAAGACCATTACCGACTTTGTGGAGGAGGAGCTTCATCTAGAATGGGAATATGTGCGTGTTGGTGAGGACACAGACGATAATGAACAAACTAGTTCTGGTGACTGTGATACCAGAGCGTGGATTACACGTTCTATAGAAGTACGCTAACCAAGGAGAAACAAATGCAGGTGTTCAAAGTTACGCGTAAGCGAATTGAAGAAGAGTCATTTTTCATTGAGTCGGATTGTGAGGGCATTGACGAAGAGTATGTAATCACGCAAGGCCCCAAAGAAACAGAACAGCTAATGTGCATGCTACAGAAGGCTAACGCGAGCAACGACGTTTTTCGTGGCGGAACGCGCACGTCTTGGTTGTTAACCGTTGCGGATGATAACGACATAAACCGGAAGGTTGTAGGAACTCTGGAGTTCAGTAAGAGATTCTACGCCAAGGTTGAGTTTAAGATAACCCACACGGTAAACAGACTCGTAGAGGTAAAGGCTTCTAGCCGTAAAGAAGCCGCAACTATTCTTAGTGATAGGCTAGACGACGACGTCTCGGACATTATAGACTCGATTGGTGAGGATTTATTTGAGGCCGGGAACGTTGAGAACACAGAGGGCGAAGTTCTTGGATGGGGTACAAACCCTGATGACCTCATGTCGCATTACCGAAACCCTGTAAAGGTCTACACCACGGAGGACTGATGGTAACCGTAAAAAAGCCGAGCATGAAGGCAGCGATTCTGGCCAAGTGCCACGATTGCATGGGGCATTACGACGACAAGGGTAGCCGGGATTGCCGAAACCCCAAATGCTCTTTGTACTTTTGGATGCCTTATGCGACTCTTCCCGAGGACCGGGAGTGGGAGCTGTACTCGCCCAAGAAGGCAGGTCTCATTCCTAAGGCCAATGCTGTGCGCAACATGACACCCGAGCAGCGCCAGGCATGTGCCGACCGGCTCGCAGCGGCTCGTGCGCGTAAAGCCCTAGAGGCTGCTGATGGCGTAGAGGAAGCAGACGATGAGGAAGAAGACGACGACGGTGACGCCGAAGAGGAGTGACCAGATTATCGCGCGAATGACGACGTTGTGTCATGGGGTTTCCCTTGAGCAACAAGCTGCTACGGCCTTTGTGCTGCGTGACTATTGTAACAATCTGCTTGGTGAAATTGAGGAAGAGCTCGAGGTTGATACGCTCGAGCTTGAAGCCATTGAGGAGGATGAGGAATGAAAGCCCTATTCAAAACAACCATTGTCATCTGGTCTGAAGCCAACACAGACAACATCAGCGCCGAAGAGCTCGCGCGTGACGCCGACAACGGTGACTCGTATTGCAGCGTCAAAAATTGTAAGCACGTCAAGAACCCAGACGAGGACGAGGATTGGGACGACACGGATTTCTTTGGGGATGAAGACGAAGACGAAGACGAAGAAGAGGATGAGGAAGACGATGCTGAAACCACTTGATGACCGGATACTCCAGGAAACGTTCGCGGAAGAAGACGCCAAAGCGTTTGCTGAGCTGAAGAAGGCTATCGACAAATCTACTCCCCCTGTCGAACTTCTTGATGCTCTTCTTGACGACGTAAGTGATAAGCTGCGTGTGCGCAATGAAATCATAGAAAGGAGCAAATAGATGCCATTAGCCACTTATCCCATTACCCGCCTCAAAGACCAAATCACCAGTGAGGCAGACGGCCTCTCTTTGAACGACTACATTGAGTTCCTCGAGGAGCTCCAAGACGAAATCGAGACGCGCCTCGATGGGGCGCGAGCGGACAAAGAGCGTGCTGATAAGGAAGCCTGGGAACAATCTGTAGCTGACGAGATTGTGCAGGATCTTATCGCTGAAGAGGGTAAGGCGATTGCTGACGAAGAAATAGCTGAGGAAGCTCGCGCTATCGAGAACGAGGAGGAGCGCAGGGCTATTGAGGCTGAGGAGGCATGAATGGAAGAGTGTCGAGGGTGTATCTTCTGGTCTGCAGCAACAAAGTATAAAGATACTAGTAGACTGAAGTACGAGTCATACTGCGATAAACGACGAGAGATGACTCTCCCTGACTTTTGGTGTTGTTCTTGGAAAGCCGTAAATATCTTAGACAGACCTGAAGACCCTGAAGTACAGGAATACAGACGTTTATGTGTAGAACACAACGTCCGTGATTTCCTACCCTCTAAGGGGATCTGTTACCGTTGTTACGAAAAAGTGTTGCAAGGTTCGAGGGTAAAATACGCAAAAACATTCACAGACAAGTACATAACAGGGTGTACGTGGTGTAACTGCAGCTATTGCGATTGAACAACTGAGGAGAAAATGAAAAATATCAGTATGGAGAAATTGGAATCAGCGCGCCCAGACCTACAGCCCGTAAATGCGGTGCAGTTCTGTTTGGAGTCTTTGTATCAAGACAACGTTAAGAAGCTTGACGACGAAGTGTGTCAGGGTTGCACGTATGAAGAGCTTATTGGCGCATTGTTGTTGGCAAGGGACGTAATGTCAGGAGACATTCCTCAGTTATCTGGAGAGCAAGGGACTCGTTTGTCGTTGATTGACGGGGTTCACGAGTTGTTAAACCAGGAAGACCCTGATCGTTCTTGGGAAGAGCGTGTTGAATCCCTAGAGGAACTCCAGACGTTTGTCGAGGACCGTTTGGCCACGACTCTCGCGGATAAGCCTTGGGTTGGTAAAGATAGAGGCTAGATGAACATCACTCACGAAGTAACAATAAGGAAAAGAAGTGAGCTACAACACCGCCCTCGAAATCTTCTGCGACGACTGTGGCAATTGGGAGCGCTTCGATGGCTGCACACTCGCCGAGGCGCGGAAGAAGCTCCGAAAGAATGGGTGGAAGACCACCAGGGCGATTCCGTGGCAGAGCAAGGCTAAGGACGTTTGCCCTGAGTGTCGCAAGAAGGAGAAAGAGAAGTGACCATCACCCACGAAGTCGTAATGAAGAAGAGGATGAGGAAGAAGAATGAAATCACTACATAAGACAACAATTGTAGTTTGGTCAAAAAGTGACTTAAATAGTACACCCCTGCACGTTATTGGTCATGAGGCTGACTATGGTAATGCATATTGTAGCAAGCAAGACTGCGTTCTTATTGACAAACCAGAGGACGACGAAGACTGGGATGGAACGGAGTTCTTTGGGGAAGAGGAGTAAGAAAAATGACGCTAGTAGCGCTACTTCGCACGTGTGACTTGTGCGGCTCTGAGTACACGGTTTCGCCTAGTGCACAGACTGGAAGTATCTCTGCAGACATCACAGTCGATACGAAGACCTCGAAGATGTTTAGTTTGAAGACGTTTATAGATGATAACGAGGCTGACCTGTGTCCTGTTTGCAGCCATGCGTTTGAGGATGCGGTAGCCGGGAGAAAAAGACGTAACGTCTTTAAGGATGACAAATGACAGCTAAACTCCTACGTTGTTCTCCTATTACCGCAGTGGTTGACGCAATCAGGATGTGCAAAGCATCCCAAGATAAGTCAGACACCCTTGAACATAGTACCGAGTTAGGTAAAAAAGACCGAGACCTCGTTGTGCGCTGCATCAACAGTGGCCACACTAGCGTTCTCGAGCACTGCGTATTCACGTTCGAGATACTTCTGTCTCGTGCGTGTTTACAGGAGTTCTCGAGGACGCGTATCGCTGTGGAGAGCGTGCAGAGCTCGAGGTTTACTCTGGGGAAATTACTCCGTAAAGAAACAGACATCCATGGGCTGTTCTACCACACAGGCAACGCTGCGGTGGACAGTGCGTCGTTGTGCCAGATGCAGAATCTGTGCGAGATTGTCATGTGTGACATCCCCAACGACATAGCAAAGTACGCCATCCCAGAGTCCATGCTTACCCAGCTCATCTTTACAATCAACGCCCGTAGCCTCCGTAACCTCTTCAACACACGCATGAACAAAGACGTACTCATTGAGTACAGACGACTTGCTTGGGATATGCACAACGCAATCCCAGCATCCCACCACGTCCTCTTTGAGGACATCATCAAAGACAAACCAGAGAGGCCATAATGGGACTTGGAAATCAGATTCTACTGGACCAGATGGAAGCGCGGCAAGACCGGTGTGAAAAGTGTTGCTATTGGGTCTCTCCCGAGAGAGCCAAAATGGACGAGGAGGTGGAGGGTAACACTTGTCGTAAGTGCAACGAGATCGTTGATGCTAATGCCAACTGTCAGCACACGAGTATGGAAGACTACTGCTTTGAGCCGATAGAGGACTACTGACGTAGAGAGGGAGCCTAATAAGCTCCCTTTCTTTTTGCTCTCAGCTTTGTGTGGATGTGTACAGCGGAGCAGGCGGGACAGACTTCTTGATTTGCTCTTCGACGTCTTCTTTGGTCACCCCCGGCTTCCCAGCAACCATAGCAAACCCTCTGACGTACATGTCCGTCGCGGCTTGCTTGCCGAGATACCACATGGCTGCAGCGCCCATAGAGAAGGCGATGCCGGTCATGTAGCCAGCTAAGGGCCAATCAAGGGCGGGCTGCTTCCACACCGTGAGCGCGGCCATACCAGCTGACAGAATCTCGTAGATGAAGAATGCCAGGAACTTTTTGCTCTTGAAGGCAGGCCGCTGCATCTCTCGGTAGAGATTATGGTTGAGCCGCACATGTTCTAGTTGGGCTTCTTGGTCAGTCATTGGTTTCTTTATCTCTAAATGTGTGGATGTCCCAGACGCCACAGTGTCCGGGGTCGTCGGTCTCACGTGTGTTTCTGAACTGAGCGTATTGAAACCGTCCATGGCGTTGCTTAACATCCAGTACGAGATTTAAACTTTGGATTGACCCAACGATTTTACCGTCTACGTGGAGCGTCGCGGTAGTGGTGTCTACGCCAACACCATCAACCACGTCGAAAGCCAGCGTCATGTGTATCTTCTTGGGTTGTTCATCAGGCATCTTTCTTTACCCTTTGAAGCTCGAACATCGCCGAAGTCATACGCTTGCGAATGTCAGCCATGACGACCTTTGCTTGGCACTTCTCGCAGTCCAGAGAGACCTGATTGATGTGGCCCTTATCCTCAACCACGGTGTAGCAGCGTTGGCTTGTGGCCAAACCGTAAGTGTGCACCGCTTTTTCCCATAGGCTCTTGGAGAGCACGTCCATCTCTTTGGCGGCTACGTCGAGCTCCTGCTGAAGCGCAAGAACCTTCTCTTCTTTTGCTTTCAGCTCAGCTAGAGTCCCACTGAGTGCGGCGTCGTCTTCCATCCGAACGAGTGTGCGTTCCTCAAGGGACTTGCGGCAGTAGAACTCCGAGCGCATGCCTTCGCTGATGCCTTCAACGATGAGAGGAATCAAAGCTTCGTCACCTACCTCAACGAGCTTCGCGATGAACATGGACATCTGCTTCTGCTCAATCGCGATTGGGCACTGGTTAATCTCGCGCAGGGTCGGCACGAGCGTATTGTCGTTGGGTAGTGGGTTGAGGGCTTGAAGGCGCTGAGCCTTCATCATCTCTCTTTGCTCAGGAGTCATTTCAATACGGGGCTGTTGATTGGGCATTTGCATACGAGGGTTCACAGTTTTTCTCCTTTTCCAATGGCCATAAAGCCGACGCTTTCGTAGACGTTGTAACTACCGGCTGAAAACACAGGGTTGGTTAACGGAGCTAGTTTTCCTGAGTACACAGTTTCTTGTACGGGTTTGTGGTTGTACGTAAGCACAATCCACCCAAGACCATTTTTGAATACCACGCGCTCTGCGCTCTTTAGAATAGTGTGGACCTCGAGGTCCATATCTTCAGTTAATATGACGTTATTCGGGGTGATGAACCGTTGCAGCATCCACAGATTTGATAGCACAGGTACCTTATCGAAACCGGTGGCTTCTCCAATCCAATCCTTCTCGTCCCTGACACCAATGAATGCCCCAACGTGAAGCACTATGCCTTCAGGAACGATGAACACGTCGCCGTCTTGAGGTTCAAGTGGGAGACATTCGTGAGTAATCATGCTGTGGGCTCCTGTGACATCAAGTACACGCTCTCCATGAACCCATGGAGCTCGGCTATTGTACCCGTATTTCGGTACACAGCGTCGTAGTAGGAATCAGGAAGGTTGTCCATCTGTGTTTCGCTCACGTGCTGCTTATGCTCTTCGTTCGTCACGAGGTCTTGGGCTCCTACGAGCTTTACAATCGTAGCATTCCAAACGTTCTTGAGCATGACCGCCTCGTTAATGAAGCGCACGTCATCGACTACCACGAGCTTGGAGCCTTCGTCTTGTAGTTCTTGTATCTTTTCACTAGTTTTCCGAACCCAAATAAGAGGTTCGATATGCCGACAGCAATCGGTGCCAAAGAACTGGAGCATCCAACGTGTTCTATCTGTCTTCTGGTCGGAGTAGAGCTCGGTAGTTGGAATTCCGAATAGTTCTCGAAGAGCATTCTTTAGCGGGTCAGCAAAAGAAACGGGAGTGCAGTTGTATTTCTCTAGGTACTTACGCGCTGTGGTCTTTCCTGACCGAGCTTTGCCATAGATACCGATTACACGAATCATGCTTCCTCTTCTTTCTCGTCTAAAGTTTCGTCAACAGGATTCTCAACTCCAATGTTCTCTGGCATGCCTGTGTTCTTCCACATACCATCGAGGTCTAGAATCAGCAGCCGCTTGCCTCCTTTCAGCACTGCGATTACGGGAATCTTACCCGGAGGAAGTTCTAGGTCCAACGCAATGCTCTGATCGGAGGTTAACGGAAGTGCGCTCTTCCAGACGGCGTCCATAATCATCAGGCCACCTGAGTTGACGTCTACAACCCCGATCACTTTTTCAGATTCTGTAAACATGGGAGGAGTTTAACGGATTACACCGTAAAGGCAAAAGGAAAAAAGAACCCCGGTACTTTGCTTGAGGGCTATTCCTTAGTCTTTACCAGGATAGCTACTAATAATTTCTCTCGAAAAGAAATAGACACGCAGTTACTGCGTGACTCATTCGGAATGTCCAAAGTACAGGGGTTCAGAAAAAACTCGAGACAGTGTTGCTACCGCTTTGCTTTTGAGGGCTCGTCCATGTTTCGGACCTGAGAGTACAGCCGCGCAGAAACAAAGGGGCGAAGTTACTTCGCCGGAAGGAATGATCCAAAGCGAGGATAGCAACACTGTCTCGAAGAGGGGACGCCATAACGCAAGCATTACTGAGAGGGACGTGGCTGCTCGAGCTCTCCTGGAGCTCGGGCGAACTGTTGAACTGAGTGGGCTTTGCCACTCGGTAAAAACAGACGAAGTTTCTTCGTCTCGAGTACCTGTTTACGTCTAATGCCTGCGTCATGACGATTTTCTATTCTTCGGAGCCTTGCTCGTACAGTACCGATTGTACGGCAATGGAGAGCTTCTGCCAATCGCGGAGACGAATTTTAATCTTCGCCTGTATTGAGGGGTCGTCGCTCTTGCAATTCCCCGTCGTAGTTGCATAACGCATTAACGCCCCACCCCAGGAGTGGCACACGTCGTATGCATCCTGGAGCATTCTAGTACCGCACTCGATCTGGCCCTCGGTGCTGCTCATGTCGCATTTGAGACGTTTAACGTTCCCTTTAGCAACTTGCATCAAACCGAGTTCACCAAGAAGACCTACAGCTTTTTCATCGAAATCTGATTCGCGAAAGATAATCGACAGAGCAAAGAGGGGAGGTACACCCTTCTCGTCACTGACTTTCACGATCTTCTCTGAGAGGGCCATTCTCGCCATTGCGTCTTTTCGCAAATGGTGTGCGGGCTCCTCGGCTAAGATGTGATAAATGGCCGCGTCGATCTCACTCGGCGTTGCGGTCATCCAAGCACCCTTTGCTTCTGGAGAGGTGGGCCTCTCAGCCGCGTTCACAATTAACGACACCATTGTCGTTAACGCAAACACACACAAACAAGTCACAATGCGTCTCATCTCTTCCTCCTTTGGGGTTAGAGACTTATCCTCACCGTCATGTGCGTAGCTAAAAGCATACGACGAATATGGTGAAGACGTCGTGTAACTTGTTATACCAAGATATCGGGGATTTTTGAAAGCTACTTTGTAGACTTGACTTGCTTCACAAACCAGTCCCAGATTTCGCCGGTCATGAGGTCAAATGATTCAGAGCCACCAACGTCTTTGGGGTAGAAGTGGCGGTTATTGCAGTTTTCGAGGTAAACTGCCGCTGCTATTTCCAAAGGCTTTAACCCGTAATCTGCGGCGTATATCCTGAGAAACTTGTTAAGGGCTTCGGTGCAGGTTCCCACACGTTGAAAGAATTCCTCTTTAGCTGCTTTTTCAATCGAAGTCATTGTCTTAGTATTGTCAAGATTTGCTTTTGTGCCGGGTTCGACCTTTACCCACCCGCCCTTACCGTCAGGAACTTTGACGTCCATTGGTTAACTCCTTGGGCTGAATTCGTTGCAGTGTTTTTCCAGATGATTGGACTTAACGATTTTGAGGTCGTGGACCGCGTTAGGGAGTTCTGCGACTATGGCTTTTGGCGGGTACACAGGGTTACCTGGTTTGTTGCTAGCGAAGATGCTCTTCTTCAGGCAGTAGCCGTACGAGAGTGCACGGCGAGCACCTCCTTTGGTACCGCGTTCTACTGGGTGATAACCCGTACATTCCCCGCATGGTTTGAGTGACATTAACTGTTCCTTTCCATTACTTCTACGCCTAGCTTGGCGTAGGTTTGTCTGAGAGGTAACCCCAGCAGCGTATAGGCTATTCGTCTGTAAATAGCCTCTTCATTCGCACAATCCTCAGGGGAGTACACGGTGAGTTGTCGTCCGTTCTTTGTTAGTGCGCGCTCCGTATCTTTCACAAATCTCGGACCAACGTACAAGCCATTGAGATTCAGTTCTTTCTCATGAGTTTTGGCTACTACGTACGTGAGGGTCAATAACCTCTCAATGGCTGTTGGTACGTCTTCAGCATCTTTAATGCGTATAACGTATCTCCCACCATCAAGGTGTACTACAGCCGGAATTGCGGGTGGCACATCAGTATCGATGTCACCGATTTCGAATTTGGAGATTTTCGCTTCCTTGTTCTCTTTTTTAGCGAAGGGGTTGTGTATACCTGATTTCATCCGACTGCCCCCGTTCCGTTTAGCCGAGTGTCTACGCAGTTTATGTGGACCAACTCAAACTCTTCGCTCAACTCAGCCCCAGGAACAATCTGGTGTACAGGGTCGAGGGAGATATTCGTGAAGATGAACGCCATCGTTACTCTATCTCCGGGCTGAAGTGGTTTTCTGCAACGTCCGCATTGCCGCGACGTTACGTGAGGATGCATATCTTCCGGCTTTGGAAAGTTGAGTGACATAATACTCCTCGATTGCGTTTTTAGCACAGTTCATCAGCCAGCACCCTCTTGCCGGTGTAAACCTGTACTTTGTAGAAATCACTCTTACTTGTGGAGACGCGTGGATAATGATGGGGGGATATCCGTTCTCCGGATTAGCTATTAATTCTTGTATGAATAGCTGCTCAATACTCCTGGCGATTGCGGAATTGACTGTTATGGATTCGCGTTGTCCCTCTGTGAACACGAGAGCCAATAACGTCTCTTTCATCTCAGCTATACCAGCGTGTGACCGACTAAAGTTTGGTTTTTGTGCAAACCACGTAGCTGCGCACACCAAGTAGGACCCGTCCAGCTTTTGTTTTGTCGCAATTCCAATGGTAAAGCGCATAATCCATTATGTGTGTAATTGCCCGTATCTTGTCAAGAAACAAAAAGAAAAGCGCCGCAGAGGATTGGGGTAAATCTCTCTACGGCGCTTCTCTTGAGACGACGCGTTGTTTGAATCAGCCAGCCTTGGGCTTGCGACCACGCTTAACAGGCGCAGCCACAGGCATCTTCTTCGATTTGGCCGGTGCCGGTGCTTGCTTCTGGACAGTACCCTTCTTCTCGGACTCAGCGGCGAGAATGGCCTTGGTCAAGCGAACCTTGGTACCGCACTTCTTACACTGAACCGACTCGCCGGGAATACCGCAGATGCGGGCATCGCACTTGGCGTTCGGACACGTTACGACTTTGCTCCCTGCTGCTCTTGCCATCTTACTTTCCTTTTTCCTTTTTCTTTACCCGGTAACCCCAGGACGTTTGTTTATCTGTTCTAAGACTTTAAGGAATTTTTCACGAGTGTCAACTCTATTCTTGAAACAAAGTGCGTTAAACGCTCTTAAACCATACCCAATAGGGCTTATGGCTTTGCCTTCAGCTTTGAGCTGTCTGAGCCTTTTGAGCGTTTGTTCCTGTGTTTTACCACCGCCTGTCCATATCCTAGAGTCCAGAATGGCCACGATACCTCGGTCGGATTTACGCCGTATAAGGCGTCCCGTGCCCTGCCGAAGGTCAAAGAGCATTCGAGGGAGGGATACATCGTTAAACGGGTTTTTACCCTCGGCTTTGGCTCTCTGATTCTCGAGCGTGATGATTGGGTCACTAGGAACAGGGAACGGCAGCTTGACCACAACGACTAACCTGAGTTTATCCCCAGGGATGTCCACACCTTCCCAGTAGGACTTGAGACCAAACAATGCTGAGTGGTCTGTTTCACGGAACTTCTCGAGGAAGAGGTCGGACTTGTCCTTCTCCATCTTGAGATAGGTCACAGGACTTTTTATGCCTGCTTTGTCCTTCACTAAGCTGAAGATAATGTCCATGTCGTACTGAGACGTGAACAGGACTAGGGCATCTCCTTTGAACTTCTCAATCATGAAGGCTGTCTCATCAGCTACCTGGTCAAACCACGCCTTCTTGTCTTCAGGAGGAGTTCCATACGCGGGGATGGGGTCGATGTGCAGCGGCAGGTACACAACAGCCTGTTTTGCGTAGTCGAAAGGACTCTCGAATACGCCTTCGACTACTGTGGCACCTTCTATGAGGTCCAGACCCAGTAAATTCCGGATGTAGTTGAAGGTTCCATTGACACACATCGTAGCGGACAGAAAGATTACCTTCTTTATTCCCTTGAAGTGTTCTGCCGCGATGTTGCGGATATCGGACGGGATGATTTCGATTCCGTTTTCCGTGACCACGGGAACCGCCTCAAAGGCTCCTTCTGTTTGGAAGTTCTTGAACGCTGAGATTAGTGTTTCTTTGAAGTCGGACACTGATTCTTTGATTTTGTTGAGCCGTGTAGCCAGAGCTCGGCGTTCTTGCTCTTTTGTGACCGCTGGTCCCGAAACAGAACCCTTTACAGGTTGTTCCTCTTCGAACAACTCGTCCCAAGGGTCGTCATTGTGGGCGAAAGACCTGATGGGTGTCTCTTCCGCGTTACATGCATAGATTTGTATACCCTCTAGAGACGCGACTACCTCAGCGTACGCAGCTACGATGTCGTGTTCCAAGCCAGAACAATCAAACCCAACAGCCTTCAGGATTCCACCATCTGCCTTGGACTCTTTGTGCCATTTTTGGCAAAGACTATGAAGGGTCTTGAAGTCAGCTACGCTCTTGTCGATTAGAGCATAGAAGCTATTTCTGTCCTTTAGCCTCTCCATGTAGGGGTGATACCTGAGACGTTTGAGAATAGACCCCAAGCTCTTGGCTGTTAACGTTCTCGTGTGGGCTTTATAGAGGCTACTGATGAACAAGTGGGCTTCGTCTATGATGAGCGTGTCACACGCTCCAAACTTCGTTCGAGAGTTAAGCAGTCTGTTCGCTAGCAGCGTGGATACGAGTGCCTGGTTTGACACGAGGAAGTTACTCTTCGCTATGCTAGGACAGCAGGTGGTGTGCCTAGGGCATTCAGTTTTCTTAGGACTGAAGATGCAGTTATCTACGTTGATGTCGTTCCACCATGCTGGCCTATCCCCCTCCCAAAATTCCACTTCAGGGAACAGACCTTCGCTCGCACGTTCCGAAATAAACGATATGAGTCTAGCTCTTTCCGAGGGGTTCTTGAGTGTGTTTATGACGGCGGGGTGAGTACAGGCATAGTTACTCTGACTCTTCATGACGATCTCAGAGACGTAGTCGCTCACGTTAAGGTGAGGTATCAGACTTTCTCGGAGGTCTGTCTTACAGATTTGAGTCTGAAGAAGCTTCTTAGTCGTCGCAATGATGATCTTGTTTTTCTGGTTAGAGTCACGAATAACTTTTTCTTCAAAGTCTTTCAGCGAGTCATTCGCGAGGTCGCCGCGAACCTTCTCGTTACGCAGGAGCATCGACGGCACTAGGTACGCGTAGCTCTTTCCGATTCCTGTTCCACCCTCGAGGAGCATGAACGTCTGTTCGGGGGTGCGGAGGTGTTCGTCTATGAGCTTGGCCATCTTAGTCTGGCCGTCTCTTATCTCTTTAACGATCCCGTGTACGTGGTCGGTAAAGACATCGTGGACATCGTAGACTAGGGGAATTCCGCAGACGGTACAGCTTCGAATCTTAGCGGTGTGTGGTAGTTCCATCCAACATTTTGGACACTTCATTCGAACTCTCCTTTTGATGTGTGGCTTATTTTCGAGGGGGTGCGTACACAAGACGAGCCGCAGCACGTAAGTGGCGCACATAGATCCCTTCGAATTTCAAACGTTCCCGTAACACTTGGTTTGGTTCAAAGGTTAGGATGACGGGAACATTGTTTACTAATGACCCTTCGAAGTTTGAATATACGATCTCTCCGCAGTTTTCTGTTGGGCGTATATTGTGCAGGGGAACCCCCAGAACAGAACTGTGAGCGTGGGCACCCATCGCAACTACCACCTTGGGTTGAATTGCACGTATCAGGCTTTGGATATTCGAACTGCAAGCACTAATCTCCTTGTCTGTGGGCGGACGATTTGGCGGGATACACATAACCACGGGAACAAAAGCCAAACGAAAGTGTGTATCCAGACCCAGCGCTCGGATCGTAGCCATAAAGAACTTCCCGCTGATTCCGGCTATGGGCTTTCTCTGTGTATCTTCTCGGGCTCTTGGGGCATTTGTCAGGAATAGGATTTCAGCCGGACAGTGACCCTCCATTGTGACTACGTTCTTCCTATTAGCCACAAGCTCAGGGCACTTCGAGCAGTATTGCATATGGCTGATTTCCACAATAAATCCTTTGCGTAGTGTTTGCTTTTTATACCAAAAAAGTTATGGTATTACCAGGTTTAACGTTCAACTACAAAGAGGTGAGGAATGCCAGGTGCGACTAAAGACGGAATGCCTGTGAGTGGGGCGAACTTTTCAGGACCCAAAGACAACTCTCCCCGGATGACGACTTTACAGGGTAAAAAGGTCGAGGAGTCTCTCGAGGAGATCGAGAAGATTATGGCCCCTAAACCGCGAGAAGAAGGAGATGAGAAACCCTTAACCAAAGAAGAGCAGTACTTAAAGAATCTTGAAGATGCGGGTGTGTCTATTAAAGAGTCACGCCACATTATGGAGCAGATGGTAACCAAGGGTTACTACGAAGACGACTATAAGATTGGGTCTGTTACCTTGACGCTGCGTACGCGCGTTTATGAAGATATGATTCGCACTCAGCGCGCTCTTGAGATTGAGAGGCCCGAGTACGCTACGGCCGTTCAGGAGCTCTTGAACAGATACAACACGGCAGCGTCTATCGTTCGTTTCGGAGAGCATTCGTTTAAGCACGAAGACCCTATGACGGCTACAGACGAAGAGATGGACGCAGCTTTTGCGTTACGTGTTCGTTTCATGAAGCGCCTTTCCCAGTACGTGGCCCTAAAAATCCAGCAGCACACGTACACCTTCGACCAAAAGATGGTTGCAGTGTTTGGTGAGGGCGCTCCCCAGGATTTTTAAATTCGGCAGCGGGACACGTCCGGACGTATGCGTACATGCATAACGCTCCGCTGCCACCAACTGGGTCGTTTCAAGAACGCCTGCTCTTTGAAAGCATATTGCGAGACAAGAACGAGCGGTTCTCCGTTGTGTCGTTGTTTGTTCGAATCATCGCTGCAGGTTTCAACCTGAAGAACGAAGCAGTCGATGGTATGTTAGACGAGTACAAGGAAGAGCTCTACCAGCTGCGCTACAATTCTAAGTACAAGTCGAGCAAGTCTCGACGGATACACGACCAGGTCAAGAAGGCGGCTGAGCAGGCACGGCAGATGCGTAAAATCGAGCAAATGACTGTCTCAGACGATCAGTTTAAAGAGATGCTGGAGAAGCGAAAAAATGTCTGACTTCAATAGTATGCAGGCGAACTTAGGTTTGTACCCTGGAGTAGGGCAGCCGACGCTGGCAGGCCCCATCAAGTCTCCAGCCCAAGTGGCAGCCGAACTCTCAGCGCAGGCCACAGCAAACTTACAGTACGGTGCAACTATTGGTCCCCAGGTCGCTCGCAACCTCCCGCAGATGCAAGCCTTTGGTCAGCAGTTTCAACAGCAGTATTCGGCTGCTCAGTCTATGCAGTCATTCAATCCGTACATGGCCAACATGATGGGGGGTGCCATGGGTGGCACTCAGCAGATGAACCTACCATCCCCCATCATGATGACCCCTTCGAACATGGGTGTGTTTAGGCCCCCGTCGCAGTCACAGAACTACGCGCCTATCCCGCCGATGTATACTCCTCCGCTCATCCAGATGCAGCCCTTTACGCCGCAAATGACCCGGCCGATGTTCCAAACGGCTTGGGACCAGGAGATGAAGTACAGGGATTACCGCGCTGACGCCATTTATAGCTACTCGATGCAGGCCCCACGTGTGGGCGGTAATATGGCAGGGTATGGTGTGGGCGCTATTGCTGGAGCGGCCATGGGTGGGAGGATGGGTAGCCCGTTGCTCGGAGCAGCTATGGGTATGATTGGAGCTGGGGTCTCGGGCTTGTCTGGCGGTATGGGCGACTTGGCGATGATTCCCTTTAGACCTCAAATCGAAGCGAGACAAATGGGTGCCAGCATCCAGAACATGTCTCAGAATTTCGTGGTCGGTGGAAGCCAAATTCATCAGTCTGGTATGGGTCTCACACGTGGTGCTTCTCGTCAGCTTGCTACCGGCATCATGGACATGGTTGATAGCTCTTCTTTCCAGAAGCAAACAGGTGGGATGTTCTCTCGTGGCGACATGATGAGCATGTTGAGCACGGGTGGACAATCTGGCCTTATGGACTTTGCTCAGAACACTGACCAGATTAAAGAGCAGCTTCGGAAGACGGCCATGAGCGTTAAGAAGTTCATGGAGCTCACCAATGACCCTGATATGAATAACCTCGTGCGGCGCATGGCCTCGATGCAGCGCATGGGCTTCTCGATGGGTGATATGGATATGGCAGCAGGGAATCTACGAAGGTTCTCTCGTGGCGCAGGTACGTCTGTCGAAGGCATTATGGAACAAGGGAACGCTGGTGCCATGGTGTACCAGGGTATGGGACTGTCCGCAGCCTCAGGTATGAACTTTGGAATGTTCTCTGCGATGGCTGCTCGGCAAGCCGTTGCCTCAGGAACTTTTAATCCTGCTGAGTTGGCTCTTCGTGGTGGTGTCTCTGGTTTAGCGCAACGTAATATGCAAGCCCAAGCCGCTATGATGTCTATGCCTCTTGTCGGGGCGTCGATGTCGTCGTTCCAGAATGGTTCTTGGGGTGTTAACTACGGACAGATGGCTAACCAGATGAGCGGTAATGGTGGAGCTGCTGGTTTTGTGCTGGGAGCAGCAAACAACCTTAACCGCGCTGTACAAAAAGGCGGAGTTGGTGCTCTTGCTCTTTACGGTTTGCAATCGCAGGGAATGAATGACGAGATTTCGCGGTCGATGTCCCCCGAGCAACAGATGGCTATGCGCTTTAACAGTGCGTTGAAGCTCGGTGAGTCGATGGGACTCAAGGGAGCTGGCGCTTTTGCTGTTGGTGCCCAGAAGATGTTTGGAAAAGACGTAGCGACTGACATGCTCAAGTACGCGGCTAATCCTGAGTTCTGGAAAGAGTTACGCAGTAATGCTCACAGGTCGAGTCAAGAGCTTGCCCGACAACAGTTTCAGGATATTAAGGACCGTACTCCTGGAATGTGGGATGATGTTAAGCGTACAGTTGGTAGTGCTCTTGGGTCTGGGGGCGGTGATGGGTTAATTCGAAGCGTTAGTCAGTTTTCAAAAAGGTGGTCTGACGATACCAAACGAGAAGAAGCGGCAGAACGTGGAGATTATTATTACAGTGAAACCGCTTATGACGGGTTATCTAAAGGCCAAATAGACGCGTGGGAATCGCGTAAAAGAGGAAGAGGTACGGGCCAACTCAAGTTAACTGCAGACGTAGGGTCGGGAACTCGCGCTAAGGACGTTTGGCGTGACGCCACATACATGGACCGTAGAGCTAACAACGGCCAAATGGGTTGGCGGGAAATGGTTAACCGCGTAGCGTCTCCCCTAGCAAGCGTAGGTATTGGTTTAGCTACAGGAGGGGTTGGTTTTGCTGCTTCAATGGTGGGCCTAGACGTTAATTACGGAATGACTGAAAACATTGGTGGATTTCTCATGAAGCAGAACATGACTCCATCAGAAGAAAGACAAGCACATAGAGCAGCAATGGAAGGGCGTAAAGAAGACGTTGCTTTATTTGACGCTTCAAAGAAAAATGACATCTTTTCCACGTCTAAAAAAGATTTAGCTACAAAACAAGAAATAGCTAAGACCTTGGGTGTAGACAGCCTAAAGTTTCTTATGGGTGTAGGTAGCGACGTAGCTGCGTATGCCCAAGACCAGTACAGCCGAGTTGGCCCTAACGGGCAAATTATGGGGG
>Ga0315287_10002568_pt1 | contig 17245 bp, 14 predicted proteins | sample YL17G11_0_MG_FD_205037 | JGI IMG/M metagenome (GOLD analysis project Ga0315287, IMG submission 205037) | Sediment microbial communities from Yellowstone Lake, YNP, Wyoming, USA - YL17G11_0 | ecosystem: Environmental > Aquatic > Freshwater > Lake > Sediment | place: USA: Wyoming | collected...
CTCCCTAGCCGGCGTCCACCACAATGTTGTCGATCAGACGTGTGGAGCCGATCCGGACCGCCACGGCCACGAGCACCTTGCCTGATACCGGATCCACCGGCTGCAGCGTCTCGTTATCCACGATGCGAACGTACTGGATCTCGATACCTGGGACCTGGCGCAGGACGTCGGTGACCGCAGCCACCAACTCACCCGCGTCCCGTACGCCCCGCTTGATCCGGTCTTCACCGTGTTTGATTGCCCGATAGATCGTGGCGGCCTGGGATCTCTGGGATGCAGTCAGGTATTGATTGCGGCTGCTCATGGCCAGGCCGTCCGGCTCGCGGACTGTGGGACAAACCACGATCTCCAATGGCATGTTCAGGTCCATCACCATGCGTCGGATCACCACTGCTTGCTGCGCGTCCTTTTGACCAAAGAAGACCGCGTCGGGCAGGACGATGTTGAAAAGCTTGGCGCAGATCGTTGTGACGCCCCGGAAATGCCCGGGTCTGAATGGGCCGCACAACGGCTCCGTGAGCCTCTCGACATCGATCCAGGTCAGGCACTCTGTGCCGTACATCTCCTGTGGCGACGGTGCAAAGACCAGGTGCGCGCCGCGTTCCTTGCAGATTGCCAGGTCATGCTCGATCGGCCTAGGGTACGTGTTTAAGTCCTCGCCAGGACCGAACTGCATGGGATTGACAAAGACGCTGACCACAACAAAGGAGCACCGCCTGGCAGCCGCCTCGATCAGGGACACGTGGCCTTGGTGCAGGGCCCCCATGGTCGGCACAAAGCCGATGGTCCGGCCCTGTTGGCGGGCCTGCTTGATCGCTGCTCGTGCGGCGTCAATGGTCTTGACGACTTCCATAGGAGCTACACCTCATCCCCAGATGGGGTCTTGACATAGTGAACAATCTGCCTGGACAGCTTGTCTACGTCGCCGTCCGACAGACAGTTCAACTGATCGGCCCGGATTCGAATGACCGGGCACCGGGTCCATCTGCCGAACAGGACCTGATAGTCATCGGCCAACGCCTGCAGAAACGACGCCTGAATCCCCCTCTCGTACGACCGGTTGCGCCGGTTGATGCGATCCAGGCAGTTGGCCACCGAGTCCTGGAGGAAGAGGACCAGCATTGGAGGGCACAGCCTGGACGGAAACGCCGGGTAGATCTTCTGGTAGAGCCCCAACTGCAGCGGATCGAGCAGACGCCGGGCGTAGATCTGCTCCTGCTCGAAGAGGTAATCGGCAAAGTAGAGCTGCCCTGCCCGTAGGGAGTCCGCAGACAACTGCTCTGCCCTGCTCACGAGGAAGTACAACTGCGAATCGAGTCCCAATTCCCTCTTTCCGGCATAGACCTCAGGCAGAAAGGGATTCGTGTCATATGGTTCAAACAGGACCTGACCGCCCAATGCCTCGGCCAGGCGTTTGGCCCACGTGGTCTTGCCGACCCCGATGGTCCCGGCAATGCAGACCAGTTGGGGAGCGGTCGGCTCTATAACGAAATTGCCCCCATTGAGCCTGACCGCCAGTTCTGCGACCGATTCCCGCAGCACGGGGTGGATCCGCCCAGGATCAAGCTGCGCCAGCCCTTTCAGCACAAACGACCGCAGGTGTATCTGGGGATGCGGGATCGTCATATCGGGCGTGTGGATGATACGGTCGCCAAAGAGCAACAAGTCCAGATCGATCGTCCTGGGCCCCCACTTCTCCTGGCGGACCCGTCCCAGGGCCGACTCGATCTCCCTGAGCTTCGAGTGCAACGAATCGGCGTTCAGGGTCGTACGCACTTGACAGACGGCATTGATATATTCGGGCTGGTCCGATCCTCCCAAGGGCGAGGTCTCTATGATGTCACTAACGGCCAGGACCTCAATCTGCTCAGAGCGTCCCAGCAGGTCAAGGGCCTGGCGGATCGCCTGCCGTCGATCGCCCATATTGCTGCCCAGACCCACATATACCGTTGTTGACATGGCCATGAAACTGATTATATCTGAGCGAACCGATCGAGGGCCTCTTTGACGTGCTCCGGCCTGGCAAAGGCCGTCAATCGGAAGTACCCTTCGCCTGCGGGGCCAAAACCCACGCCAGGGGTACCCACCACGTGGATCTGGGTCAGCAGCAGGTCAAAGAATCCCCACGAACTGATCCCTTTGGGGGTCTTCAACCAAAGGTATGGGGCGTTGGCGCCGCCGTAAACGTGGTAGCCCAGTTGAGTGAGCGTCTCACGGATCAGTTTTGCGTTGGCCATGTAGAGGTCGATGGTCCTTCGGATCTGGGCCTTTCCCTCGGAGCTGTATACGGCCGAAGCTCCTGCTTGGGTGATGTACGAGACGCCGTTGAACTTGGTACAGTGACGCCTGGCCCACAGGGGCCGGACATCGATGGCAGTGCCGTCTTTTTGATACGCCTTCAGCGACTTGGGGATCACGGTAAAAGCGCAGCGAACACCGGTAAAGCCGGCGGTCTTGGAGAAGCTTCGGAACTCGATCGCCACGTCCTTGGCACCCTCGATCTCATAGATGGAATGCGGGATTGCCGGGTCCGTGACATAGGCCTCGTAGGCCGCGTCAAAGAGGATGATCGCCTTTTGCGATCGGGCGTACCGGACCCATTGGGCTAGCTGCTGCCTGGTAGCCACCGAGCCCGTGGGATTGTTCGGAAAGCACAGGTAGATGATGTCCACGTGACCGGCGGGAGGTTCCGGCACAAAGCCGTTGGCCTCTGTGGCCGGCATATACACGATGCCTTCGTAGTGGCCGCTGTCCGCGGCCTGGCCGGTCCGGCCGGCCATCACGTTTGTGTCCACGTACACCGGGTACACGGGGTCCGCCACCGCGATCAGGTTGTCGAGTCCAAAGATCTCCTGGATGTTGCCGGTGTCGCACTTGGCCCCGTCGCTGATGAAGATCTCGTCGAGGTCAACGTCCGCGCCTCGGGCCGAAAAATCATTCTTCCGGATCGCCTCTCGCAGGAACTCGTAACCAATGCCTCCGTCGTCGTATCCCTTGAACGTCTCAGTCCCGGCCATCTCGTCAACGGCCTTGTGCATGGCCTCGATCACCGCCGGAGCCAGGGGCTGGGTGACGTCGCCTATCCCCATGCGTATGATTGCAGCTCCGGGATTCTTCTGCTTGAAGGCATTGACCCGCCTTCCGATCTCAGGAAACAGATACCCAGCCTTGAGCTTCAGATAGTGTTCGTTAACCGTAGCCATATCCTCTTGCCACGCACCGCGTCTTGCCGGTTACACCTCTTTGGCGTGGATCCACTTCATCATCTTGCGGAGACCACGGCCAACCTTCTCCAACTGGCCATTGTGGTCTTTCTCATACAGGGCGTTGAAGTTCTTCAGGCCTGTCTGATACTCGTTGACCCACTCCTTGGCGAACTGGCCGCTGGTGATCTCGCCGAGGATCTTCTTCATCTCGGCCCGGGTCTGGTCCGTGATGATCCGAGGACCTCGCGTCAGATCGCCGTATTCGGCTGTATTGGAGATGCTGTATCGCATGTAGCTGAGGCCGCCTTGGTACATCAGGTCCACAATCAGCTTGACCTCGTGCATGCACTCGAAGTACGCAATCTCCGGCTGATAGCCTGCGGCGACCAGTGTCTCAAAGCCGGCCTTGATCAGGGCCGTCAGGCCGCCGCACAACACCACCTGCTCGCCGAAGAGGTCGGTCTCGGTCTCTTCCTTATACGTGGTCTCGATGACGCCGGCGCGGGCCCCGCCAATGCCCCTGGCCCAGGCCAAAGCAATTTGCTTGGCCGTACCGGTGGCATCCTGGTGCACCGCGATCAGGCACGGCACGCCGCCGCCCTTTTCATATTCGCTGCGGACCAGATGCCCCGGCCCCTTGGGCGCTATCATCACCACGTTGACGTCCTTAGGCGGGACTATGTACTTGAAATGGATATTGAAACCGTGACAGAAGCCCATGGTCTGTCCGGCGACCAGGTTGGGCTTGATTTCCTTTTCGTAGACCTTGGCCTGGACTTCGTCCGGAGCGGTCACGATCAGCAGGGCCGCCCCTTGAATGGCGGTCTTGACGTCCGTGGGCTTGAAGCCGTGTTCCTGGGCGAGCTTGTAGTTGGCCGTTCCGGGAAGTTCCGCCACCGCCACCTGGATACCGCTATCACGGAGGTTCAGGCTGTGTGCGTGTCCCTGACTGCCGTAGCCTATGACCGCAACCTTCTTGCCCTTGAGGGCGTCAAGGGGAGCATCTTGTTCGTAATACATCTTTGCTGCCATGAAGTTCTCCTTGTTCTGATTGCCAATAAAATCCTGCCTGCATCTCCAAGCAAAGCAGCCATTATAGTACGGAGACCTAATCAGACAAGCCTCTCTTCTGGCCCCTGATCCCAGATCCCTTCCGTTCAGAGTTCCGTCTTGGCCTGTCTGGGCATGGCGATGGTGCCGGTTCTGGCCAGGCTCTTGATCCCATATGGGCGGCAGACGGCGATGAAGGCATCGATCTTGGACTCCGGGCCGCTGACCTCGATCATCAGCGACTTCTGCCCGATGTCCACCACGTGGCCGCGGAACATCTCGATCATTGCGAACAGCTCCGTCCGTTGCTCTGGAGACGCCGCAATGGTGATCAGCATCAGGTCCCGCGTGACCAAGGCCTGGCCCGCATAGTCCTGGACCTTGACGACCGGCACGATCTTGGCCAGTTGCTTGCGGACCTGCTCCAGCACGCGGTCGTCGCCTACGACTACGATGGTCATGCGACTGAGGTTGGGATCATCGGTGCGGCCAACTACCAAGGAATCGATGTTGAATCCCCGCGCAGCAAACATTCCGGCCACATGCGCCAGGACGCCGGGCTTGTTCTCAACCAAGGCATTGATGATGTGTTTCATATCTAAATCTAACCCCGCTTTCTGCGCACAAGGCCTTAGATCAATCTCTCTAGGATATCCAGCCCGTTCATCTCCTCCAGGCTCTTGCCTGCCGGGACCATGGGCCAGACGTTCTCTTCGCGCTCCACCCTGAAGTCGACCACGCACGGCTGCGTCTGGGCAAGCATCTGCTCAACGGTCTTTGGCAGGTCGTCTTTCTTGTCGCAGGTCATGCCGACCGCCCCCAATGCCCTGGCCACGCTGGCATAGTCTGGATTCGACAGGTAGCTCTTGGAATACCGCTTGCCGTAGAACAACTCCTGCCACTGCCGGACCATACCCATGTAGCCGTTGTTGAGGATGCAGACCTTGATCGGCAGCTTGTGCTCGACCGCGGTGGCCAGCTCGGTCATGGTCATGTTGAAGCTGTGGTCCCCGTCGATGTCGATGACCGTGGCGCCGGGCAGGGCGATCTGCGCGCCGATGGCGGCAGGCAGGCCAAAGCCCATGGTGCCAAGTCCGCCGCTGGTGATCAGTTGACGCGGATGCCTGAACCTGTAGAACTGGGCGGTCCACATCTGATGTTGGCCCACACCCGTGGTAATAGTGGCTTGCCCGGAGGTCTGGCGCCAGACCTCATCGATCACGTACTGCGGCTTGATCGTGGACGTTGTGCGGTCATAAACCAGCGGGTAACGCTGCTTCCACTGGGCTATTTTGTCGAACCATGCCTGACGCGGTCGGTATTCGACGAGGCCGGTCAGTTCCTCCAGGATCTGCCTGGCGTCACCGACCACCGGGATCTCGACCTGGACGTTTTTTGAGATGCTCGCAGGATCGATGTCGATGTGGATGACCTTGGCCTTGGGCGCAAAGGCGGCGAGCTTGCCCGTGACGCGATCGTCGAACCGGGCTCCTATGGCAATCAGCAGATCGGCCTCCTGGACTGCGTAGTTGGCGTAGGCGGCCCCGTGCATGCCGAGCATGTCCAGCGATTGAGGACGTGTCTGGTCAAAACTGCCCAGGCCCATCAGGGTCATGGTCACCGGCATATTGGCCTTGTCGGCCAGGGCCCGCAGCGCCTCGCCGGCATTGGCCGCTATGACCCCGCCGCCGGCGTAGATCACCGGCTGCTCGGACTTGTTGATGGCCTCTGCGGCCATGGCTATCTGGCGGGAATGTCCCTTGGTCCGGACCTTGTAGCCGGGAAGGTCCAGGGCCGCGGGACTGCCCATCTCCCACTTGGCGACCTCCACGTCGACCGGCAGGTCGATCAGTACCGGACCGGGTCGGCCGGTCGATGCGATGTGAAAGGCCTCGCGGATCATGCGCTCCAGGTCACGGACGTCCTTGACCAGGCAGTTGTATTTGGTCACCGGGCGGGTAATGCCTGTGATGTCGGCCTCCTGAAAGGCGTCGTTGCCGATCAGGTCGGTGCGGACCTGTCCGGTCAAGGCGACCAGCGGGACCGAGTCCATCATTGCCGTGGCCAACCCAGTCACCAGGTTGCACGCCCCCGGGCCGCTGGTAGCCACGACCACCCCGACCTTGCCGCTGGCACGGGCGTAGGCGTCGGCCATGTGACAGCCGCCCTGTTCGTGCCGCGGCACTATGAAGCGGATGGGGGCGTCATAGAGTTTGTCGAACAACGGCAGTACCACGCCTCCACAGTAGCCGAACATGGTGTCCACGCCCAGGTCCAGCAGGGTCTTGACGACTATTTCCGCACCGGATTTTAGGGTGGATTTGGCGGGCGCAACCTGCTCGCCGGGAGGGATCTTTTTCATACCTAAAGTTCCTTTCCTGATAAACACCGTCTATATCGTTATTCCGGCAGTTATGGCGTTCGGAGGCCCTGGGCAAGGCCCCGTTGCCCCTGTCTTAAAAGGGCAACCTGACGTTCCCGGGCCATTGTGGCCATAACCCCGTAATCACAGCCTCTGCCGTGTCTCAGGGTCGTATCCGCCTGTTCACAGGCCAATACGCTGGCATTATAGGAAAAGTGCCTGCCTATGTCAATATATCGGCAAGTCTTTCTTGACAGGCCTGCTCAGGAATCGCTACAATCCGCCGATTTCTCTGGTCAGGGTGGACCGCGAATGACGTAACGAATGTGTTGGTGGAGTAATGATATGACCCAAAACAAGAGACTGCTCGCGTGGGTGGACGAGGTTGAAACTATGTGCAAGCCGGACCGCGTGCATTGGTGCGACGGCTCCAAAGACGAATACGACCTGATGATGAAGATCATGCTGGATGCCGGCATGGCTACCCAGCTCAATCCCACCAAGCGGCCTAACAGCTTCCTGTTCCGCTCGGACCCCTCGGATGTGGCCCGCGTGGAGGACCGGACGTTTATCTCCTGCACGAACAAGGACGATGCAGGTCCCACCAACAACTGGGTCGACCCGAGCCAGCTCAAGGCAACCATGAAGAGGCTCTACGATGGATGCATGAAGGGCCGGACCCTGTATGTGATCCCCTTCAGCATGGGCCCGGTGGGTTCGCCAATAGCCAAGATCGGGATCGAGATCACGGACAGCCCCTACGTGGTGGCCAACATGCACATCATGACCAGGATGGGCGTCAAGGTCTTGAAGGTCCTGGGCGAAGACGGCGAGTTTATCCCCTGCCTACACTCGGTGGGCGCACCCCTGAAGCCAGGCCAGAAGGACAGCCCTTGGCCCTGTGCCCCGATCGAGAACAAGTACATCTCGCACTTTCCTGAAGAGAACCTCATCTGGAGCTATGGCTCCGGCTACGGCGGCAACGCCCTGCTTGGGAAAAAGTGCCTGGCCCTGCGGATCGCATCGGTCATGGCCCGGCGAGAGGGATGGATGGCAGAGCACATGCTGATCCTGCGCCTGACGAATCCGCAGGGCAGGCGATTCCACATAGCCGCGGCGTTCCCATCGGCCTGTGGAAAGACCAATATGGCCATGCTCCAGCCGACCGTGGCGGGCTGGAAGTCCGAGTGCATCGGTGACGACATCGCATGGATGAAGATCGGCAAGGACGGCCGCCTCTATGCCATCAACCCAGAGGCAGGCTTCTTTGGTGTGGCCCCAGGAACGAGCTACAAGTCCAATCCCATGGCCATGGACAGCCTGAAGGCCAACTGCATCTTCACCAACTGCGTCCTGACTGACGACGGGGACGTGTGGTGGGAAGACATGGGCATGCCCTGTCAGCACGGAATCGACTGGAAGGGCCGGGATTGGACACCTGCCAGCAGCGAGAAGGGCGCCCACCCGAACTCCAGGTTTACCGCGCCCGCCCGCCAGTGCCCGACCATCTGCCCGGACTGGGAAGACCCCAGCGGCGTGCCTATCGACATCTTCATCTTCGGCGGCCGGAGGACCAGCTCGGTGCCCCTGGTGACACAGGCCTTGGACTGGGACCACGGCGTATACATGGGCGCAACCGCCGCTTCAGAGCCTACGGCTGCTGCCCTGGACGTAAAGGCCAAGCTTCGTATAGACCCCTTTGCCATGCTGCCCTTCTGTGGCTACAACATGGCAGACTACTGGCAGCACTGGCTCGATATGGGCGACCGGCTCGGCGCCAAGGCCCCTGCGATCTTTTACGTCAACTGGTTCAGAAAGACCGCGGACGGCCGATGGCTGTGGCCGGGCTTCAGGGAAAACTCGCGGGTCCTAAAGTGGATGTGCGAGCGTGTGGACGGCAAGGCCGGGTCAGTGGAGACCCCGATCGGGCATATGCCCACCCAAGACGGGCTGGACCTGAAGGGACTGGCTATACCAGCCGACGACGTCCGGCAACTGCTTCACGTGGATGTGCAGGCGTGGATAAAGGAGCTGCCTGACGTGGAACAATTCCTGGCCAAGTTCGGGACAAGGCTGCCCAGGCGTATGACGGCCCAACTGGCCCGGATCAGGCAACGTCTGGGCGCGTAGGTCGAAGTCCATCCGGCGGTTCTGAAGAAGACCAAGAGATCAGGGCCATACCCACATGGATATGGCCCTTTCTATTAAGGAGACGAGGGCCTCTGTTGCACCCCTCGTCAATGCCGGCTTCTTGTATGGAACTATACAGTCCTGCGTCTTCGCAGCCAACCCACTAGGCATGTACCAAGGCCGCCCAGAAGGAGGGCCCCTGGCGCGGGTATGTTGATCGAGTCATTTCCGCACCACATGGAGACATGTACACCTCTGATGGTAGAGCCAGTGGGGAACACACTCTTGGGTATCGACAACTCGACTATATAGGTGTTATTCTCGCTCTGGCCATCCACCATGCCATAGTCTACCTTCTTGATGGCTACGGTCGCCCAGCCCACGGTCGTTACCGGTTGGCTCAGGTCCACCTGAAAGGGCGAGCCTTGCCATCCCTCGCCGGGCCAGTAACCAGTGGGCTTGCCCTCACTGTCTACTGAATGTGTGTCCATCCAAGAGCCTGTGACGACCCGGCCAAGGGTGCCTGCTGCAGAGCGGATCTGAATTGCATAGTTGAGCCCCGAAACCACACCATGAGGGCTTACTGTCATCGAATTGTGGTTTCCGATATCAAGAAAGATATCGCCACCATCCCCGCCTTCCCAGTATGCCCCGTTCCACGTCATGGGAGCGAATGGGTAAGAACTTACCAAGGCAATATATTGGTTCGTCGCATCCCCATCCAGGTAGAGTGCCTCGAGGTCGTAGTACTCGTTATATCCGTTTGCGTTGTACTTGTTGACGTTATTCGTTTGCTCATAAGGGCCATTGTTCGGAACCCAATCCGAGAACGGCGTTACTCCCCAATCCGCAAGACTGCCGTCTATCGTATAGCCGGCATGAGCACGTGGCGCCACGCAGGCAATGAATGAAACTGCCACCAAAACGCTAAATACCTTCTTCATTACCAACTCCTCCTCACTTCCCGTACGAACCTGAGTCAAAGACCTCATGTCTTTATTGACGTTGCACACCCGTGCCGGCAAGGACGCTCTCAGCACTACTGTGCGCCTCATCAGACACCACAAGTCAAATTGGATAGTATCCCAAGTTGGGGTGGATTGTCAAGCTTTCTCTTAAAAATACGCAAATTATTTTTTCTTTGCATAGTTACTTCTAAGGGGCACCTTAACTTGCCAGAATTGCCATGCAATTTCTTATCGGGCGGTAGTTGCCCTGGTTGCCGCATGGATATCGCTATCTCTATTTCAAGATTAGACTTATGATTGTTAAGGTGCTGCCGGTGTGTCCTGGAACTAACAAGATCCCTTACCCTCGGACCTTAATTGACGATGAACAACCCCCTGTCAACCTGCCGTCTCAGATCTCCCCACGGCCCGTTCGTTCCAGATGGTATTCTGTGCGGTCGAGCCGCTATTTGGCGCCGTACTGGATGTTGGCCTTGGCCTTAAGTGACTCAAGGTAGTCGCGAATGATCTGAGTCTTCTTGTTGGCGGTGAGCGTCTCGACAATCCCAGGCTTGGCCTCTTCGAAGGACAGGGTTCGAGCGGCCTTGTGATCGGTGACTTTGATGATATGGAAGCCGAATTCGGTCTCCACAACACCACTGACTTGGCCTGGAGCCAGGTCAATCGCCGCCTTCTCAAAGGGCGCGACCATGTCTCCTCGCTTGAAGTAGTCGAGGTCCCCGCCGTTGGCTGCGGATGGGCAGGCGGAGTGGGCCTTGGCCATCTCTGCGAAGTCAGCCCCCCCACGGATCTGGGCCAGCAGGTCCTCGGCCTTGGCCTTGGCCAGGGCCTTGGCTTGATTGGGATCTGAGCCAGGGGCCTGGGTATCGGGTTTAATCAAGATGTGGCTGGCCCGAACCATCTCAGGGCTATCGAATTCCTTTGGGTTTTGCTCGTAGTAGGCCTTGGCGTCCTGGTCGGCAACGTCGACCTTGCCGGCCCATTGGCCCTCAAACAGCTTGAAATAGCCCAGATTCCGGCGAAGCTCCTTCTGGAAGGCTTCCACTGTGATGCCGCCGGCCTGGACCTTGGAACTGAATTCCTCGCTGGACATCGGCGGCTGTTGTTTGGATGCGAGGTCCGCGATCTTCTTCTGCATCTCCTCGTCTGAGACCGTGATGCCCTGGGCCTTGACCTCGTCGTCTAGGAGGCGTTCGATTACAATCTTCTCTATGACGTCGCGGCGCGCATTCTTCCTCAACTGTTCGACAAATTCCGGCGACAATTGCGACAGCCTGTCTGCATAGGACTTGAGCTGCTCTTCAACGATCGGGCCCACCTGGCCGTTGGTGACAGGCACGCCATTGATCGTTACGGCCACCTGATTGGCCTCGGACAACCCGGCCTTGGATTCTATGACGGCTGGCTTGTTCGGCTCTGGCGCGTGCTTCGGGCGGCAATCCACCCCTACGAAGACTAGCAAGAAGCTTACCACAACCAGACAAGACTGCCGGGCCGACGAGTTCCAGGTCCGACGATTCATCATGGGCAAAGTCCTTTCTATAGGTGAGATAGCGTTTCGTCCACCCAAAGCCGCTGCTCGCATTATCATGGACGCTCCGGTGTCCGTCAAGGCCAATCATGCCCTGATATGGGAGTGGAGATCGCAGGATTTTCCTTTGCCCGACCGGCCAGATGTGCTAGCATGGCGGGCCGTTGTTGTCCATGGAAGGATGGTGTTTGTTCGAGGAACTTAGATGGAGCGTTCTGCGATTGAGAGCCACCCTGGCAGGGTCAAGGCGGCCCACCGATATGAAGTCATTGATGGATCCCCCAATTCGATGCAGCTTGTAGGAAAGAGAGTTCATTTCATCGGAATTGGCGGCATCGGCATGAGCGGCCTGGCGCAGGTCTTGTTGAGGAATAGGGCCGTCGTCAGCGGGTCCGACCGTACGGCCGGGCCTTCGGTGGCGAGACTCCAGCAGCTCGGTGTCAAAGTCCGGATCGGTCATCATCCGGACCATGTCCCACCGGACGTGGACGCGGTGGTGGTCACAGCGGCGGTCAAGCCGGACAACCCCGAGCTAATGCGGGCCAAGGAGCTAGGCTGTAGGGTCTACAAATACGCCCAGATGCTCGGCCAGTTGATGAACCGATACCAGGGCATCGCTGTCAGCGGCACGCACGGCAAGAGCACGACAAGCGGATGGCTGAGCTTTCTGCTCCGCCGCTCCGGCATTGACGCCAGCTTTATCGTGGGGGCTGTGGTCAGCCAATTGGGTAGCTCTTCCGGTATCGGGGAGAGCCCAATTTTTGTGGCCGAGGCCTGCGAGTACGACCGAAGCTTCCTCAACCTGCGGCCCTATACGGCCGCTGTCCTGAACATCGAGGCCGATCACCTGGACTATTACAGGGACGGGGCCGAGATCGTTGAGGCCTTCGGTCAGTTTGTCGGCGGAGTGGCCTTTGAGGGGACGGTGGTGGCCAACGGCCAGGACCGAAACGTCTCGGAGGTGATCCAACGCCTGCGGCCGGACGTCGAATGCCTGACCTTCGGGCTGGACGATTCATGTTCGTATCACGCCCAAGACCTCGAGTTGGTCGACGGACTGTATCGGTTTGACCTCTACGGCCATGGCGACCTGTTGGGGCGGACCCGCATATCGGTTCCTGGAAGACACAACGTGATGAATGCCCTGGCGGTTGTAGCCATGGCCCGGCGTGCAGGGGTGCCCGTTGAGACCATCCTTGAGTTGCTGCCAGAGTTTACAGGCGTAGACCGGCGCCTGACCCTGCGGGGCCAGGTAGGGCGAGTCACGGTCTTGGACGACTACGCGCACCATCCCACGGAGATCAGGGCGAGCCTTTCCGGCATTCGGGAACGCTACCGGCCCGGACGTCTTTGGTGCGTTTTCCAGCCGCACCAGTACAGCCGCACGCGGTTTTTGCTTGAGGATTTTGCCGAGAGCTTTAAGCTGGCCGACGTGACGATCGTGCCGGAGATCTACTTTGTGCGCGATTCGCAGGAACACCGCAAGGCCGTGAACGCCCAGGTCTTGGTGGATCGCCTTCGGGGCTGCGGCTCGCGGGCTGAGTTCATCGACGGCTTCGACGCGATCTGCGACTACCTGCAGGCCCATGTGACGGCCGGCGACGTAGTGGTGACCATGGGCGCAGGGGATGTTTGGAAGGTAGCGGATGCCTATATTCAGCGGATTGGACCAGATCGTTAAGACCGACTACCGCCTGGCCAGGCACACCTGGTATGGTCTGGGCGGGCCGGCGGATTACTTTATCCGACCTGAAGGAGCGGACCAACTCAAGGAGGTGATCCGACGTTGTCAGGAGAACGGCCTCAAGATGTATGTCCTTGGTTTTGGCTCCAATCTACTGGTCAGTGATGATGGGGTGCGAGGTGCCGTCGTCAAGTTCGACACAGAGGCCTTCACCAGGGTCCTGGTGGAGGAAGACCTGGTCACTGCTGGCGCGGGCGCGGACCTGGGGCAGTTGGTCTTGGACTGTGTCAAGAAGGGCCTGTCCGGCCTGGAGGGCCTGACCGGCATCCCCGGTTCGATCGGCGGGGCCGTACGCATGAATGCCGGCGGCCGTTTCGGCGATATCGGCACGGTGGTGGAGTCAGTGACGGTGATGAACATCCACGGCCAGGTCCACAACAAGGCCAAACCCGAGCTGGCGTTTGACTACCGATCGAGCAACATCGCCTCGCGTTTCATCTTGGGTGCGGCGCTGCGCCTGACGCCGGGCGATCCCGAGCAGATCCTGCGCACGCTGCAGGAGGCCTGGATCTACAAGAAGAACCACCAGCCGCTGAATACCCGCAACTGCGGGTGCGTGTTCAAGAATCCCAGCGGACAGGCAGCCGGGGCGTTGATCGACCGTGCAGGTCTGAAGGGCCTGCAGAAGGGCGGGGCCAAGGTCAGCGATAAGCACGCCAACTTCATCGTCGCGGAAAAGGGCTGTTCCAGCACGGACGTACTGAGTCTGATCGGTACGATTCGGGAGAGGGTTAAGGAGCAGTCCGGGATCGAACTCGAGACCGAGATCGAGATCTGGCAGTAACCTTGGCGACCCGGCGACTCAAAGTGGCGGTCTTGATGGGCGGCATAGGCCGCGAGCGGGAGGTCAGTCTCCAGAGCGGGGCCTGTGCGGCAAAGGCCCTGGCAGAGGCCGGGTATTGTGTCATGGCCTGGGACATCGGCCCGGATCGGATGGAGATCCTGAAGGACCGTACCATCGACGTGTTCTTTCTGGCCTTGCACGGCGCGTTCGGCGAGGACGGCCGGCTTCAGCAGATATTGGAGCAGAAGGGCTTGGCCTATACTGGTAGCGGCCATGAGGCCTGTCGGCTCTCCTTTGACAAGATGGCCGCCAAGCATTGTTTCTCTGAGAAGGGCGTCGAGACACCCAAGGCCTTGGAATTCACCAGCCAAACGGACCCCAAACGGTTTGAGCAGGGCCTCAAAAGGTTGGGCCCACGGGTGGTGGTCAAGCCCGTCCGGCAGGGCAGTAGCGTGGGCGTCACTATCCTGGACCAATCCGATCAGGTGCTGCCCACATGCAGGCAGACCTTGGCTGAGTTCGGCGACTGCATGGTCGAGCAGTTTATCTCAGGCCAAGAGGTCACGGCCGGGGTCTTATTGGGCCAGGCCTTGCCTGTGATAGAGATTCGGCCTGTGAAGGGCTTTTACGACTACCACGCCAAATACGTCGACGATCAGACCCAGTACCTGTTTGAGACGCTGCCGGCCTCGGTGGAGCACTCTGTTCAGTCGAAGGCCATGGCCTGCTTCAACGCCCTGGGTCTGCGGCACTTTGCCAGGATCGATTTCATACTCAGCCCCGAGGGCGGGGCATATGTCCTGGAGGCAAACGCGATTCCAGGGCTGACCAGCCATTCCTTGCTGCCCAAGGCAGCCGCCCGGGTCGGCCTCTCCATGAGCGACCTGTGCAGCCAGGTGGTGCTGGCCGCGCATCAGGGACGGATCTAAAGGGACCTCATCTCCCTTCCGCAGATGAGCAGGCTGCCTCCACGTCCTCGATACTCTTCGGTATGGCCGGGCCGAGGATGCGGCAACCGGTGGTCGTGATCAGGACGTCGTCTTCGATACGCACTCCTCCGAATCCGCGAAATGCCTCGACCTTGGCATAGTTGACAAAATCACTACAGCGGCCTTGGGCCTTCCAGAGGTCAATCAGACCGTCGATGAAGTAGAGACCGGGTTCGACGGTTAGGACGAATCCAGGCTCCAGGGCCTTGGCCAGGCGGAGGCTCCGCCAGCCAAAGGCGGGGTTGCGTTTGATGGTGTCCGTGTAGCCCACGTAGTCCTCGCCCAGGCCCTCCATGTCGTGCACGTCCAGGCCGAGCATATGACCCAGGCCGCACTGGAAGAAGAGTGTGTGGACACCGGCCTCCACTGCCTGGTCCACGTCTCCCCGGATCAGGCCAAGATCCTTTAACCCGGAGGTCAGGACCCTGCAGGCCAGTCTGTGGATGGACCTGAACTCGACCCCTGGCCGGATGGCCTCAATGGCCTGTTCCTGGGCGGCGATGACGATCTGGTACAGGTCCCGCTGGCGAGGGGAAAAACGTCCGCTTACCGGGATCGTGCGTGTGATGTCACTGGCATAGTGCAGAGGCGATTCCACGCCCGAGTCGTGGACCACCAGGTCACCGGCCTTCATGAGGTTCTCATGGAAGGGGTTGTGCAGGATCTCGCCTCGTATGGAGAAGATGGTCGTAAAGGCGGACAGGACTCCTTGGCCGATGGGGATGGCCTCGATCTGGCCCACCACCTCCTTTTCGTATCGCCCGGGCCGGGACAGTTTCATGGCCAGGCAGTGCATCTGGTACGAGGTCTCGATGGAGGACTCAATCTCTGCAATCTCCTCGTCGTCCTTGATGGACCGCTGGACCACAACGGCCCGGATCAGCGGTTCGGATACCGCCTGTCGGACCTGCTCCGGCGCAATGCCCAGGAGTTGGGACAGGCGCAGGGTATGGTCCGCCCGATACGGAGGCAGGATATGGATTCGCCGACCTTGAGCCCGTGTCTTCTCGATCACAGTCTGGAGTTGGCTTAAGGACGCGGTTTGATAGATGCCCATCTTGGCGGATTGGTCTGTCAGGCTTGGGCGAGGTCCGGTCCATACGGACTGCTCGACCGTGGGGTCGTCGCCGAACACACGCGTACTGCCTTCGTCCATATCCAGGACAGCGGCCAGACCCGGGGCATCCAGCCCGATGTAGTAGAGAAAGGTACTGTCCTGCCGGAATGGGTAGGTGTTGTTCGCGTAGTTCATGGGCGAATCGTCATGACCCAGCAGCAGGATCACGCCGGAATCCACCTGACTGGTCAACAGGTCTCGCCTCTGGATGTAGGTCTGTTCAGTAAACACAGGATCTCCTTAATATCGATCGCACCGAGCACCGTACACACTGATCCTATCGGAAGTGTACATATCGGACAAGCAGGAAAACCTGGGTTTCGCCCAGCAATGGGCCTTCGTCCGTCTTGGCTATTGCAGTGAGTAGTATATCTGTTATGGTAATGACTGATGCTGGCGAGGCCGGTACTTGGTTGGGCCGGCCCAGGCTGTGCCCCCCGCGATGGGTTCCTTGCCAGAATAGTCGCTCTCCAGGTCTTTGGAGTGAATGATATGATCAAGCAGGTCCGGCTCCAGCATTTTAAGCGATTCAAGGATGAGGTCTTCGACCTGGAAGATCACATCGTCCTAGCAGGCGCCAACAATGCTGGCAAGACAACATTGATTCAGGCCGTTACTACGTGGTATTTTGCCCTTCGGCGGTGGATGACGGAGAAGTACCGTGAGAATGGCCCTGGACGTGCAACCACCGGAGAGGAAGGTACAGTCAAGAGCCGGTCCGGTGTGGCGATCACACGCAAGGAGCTTGCGGCGGTGCCTTTGCGTGACCTAACTCTCCTCTGGACCGACACATCCACCGCACTCCACAGGAACGAGCTTAAGCCTGGCGAGAAACTGGGGTCAAAGCGGGTCATGAGCATTACCCTGAGCGGGGAGAGCAACGGCGATCCGTGGCACCTCGCGATGGAGTTCGTGCATGCGAATAGTGAGCTCCTCTACGCAAAGCCCGCCGCCGAACAGATGGATGCCGTCCCCAAAGCCGCACGGGATTTGAGCGTCATCCACGTGCCGCCCTTCTCCGGGATCGGTCCCGAAGAGACGGGACTGGATCGCCCCTATCAGGAACTGTTGATCGGCCAGGGAAAGGCGGGGGATATCCTGCGGAATCTTCTGTGGGAGTTGTATCGGCACGAAGACAAGGGGCTTTGGGGACAACTGGTGGAGTCCATTGATCGCATCTTTAGCTACCATCTGTTGCCGCCCGAATACGAAGGTCGTCCATATATCTTATGTGAATACGCAGCGCGGCCTTTGGCCGCAACCAAAGAGTCAATGACGCTGGCGCTCTTCGAAGCGTCCTTTCGCTGACCACCTTCCAGTCCTTTCCAAACTCCGTCATCGCCCCCCCATGATCTTCGAGGGGG
>Ga0315287_10002569_pt1 | contig 17243 bp, 9 predicted proteins | sample YL17G11_0_MG_FD_205037 | JGI IMG/M metagenome (GOLD analysis project Ga0315287, IMG submission 205037) | Sediment microbial communities from Yellowstone Lake, YNP, Wyoming, USA - YL17G11_0 | ecosystem: Environmental > Aquatic > Freshwater > Lake > Sediment | place: USA: Wyoming | collected...
CCTTCCGCGATGGGGGTGCGAGTGAGGGGGAAAAAAAGTTGTGTTTCTTCTCTCTTCTCTTTCTCTCTTCTCTTTCTTGCTTCTCTTTCTCTTTCTCGCTCGCTCTTTTCGCGCAGGGCGAGAACGCGACGAGCACGACGAGCTTGACGACGCTTTCGCGAAAAAAAAGAAAGCTAAACGCACCCTCGCAGCGTCCATGAGCCCCATTCTTTCTTTCTTCGTCGGTCGACTTGACGATTGACTTATTTCTTTCTCTCGCTCGAGCTCTCTGAATGCCACCGAGGAGCGGGGTGACGCGCTGCGGCGACGCGGGACTCTCGAAGCTGCTCTGGCGAAAACGAAGCGCGGGGCGAAAACGAAGCCGCGGAGAGAGCTTTACGCTTTCTTGAAGCGGCAAGGGAGAGAAAAAGTGAGCAACGGGGCAGAAAGAAAGACGAAAGTTTCGTCAGGTGGCGACAAAAGCAACTCTTCACAACTCTTCACAACGTTTTCAAGACGAGGTACGGCCGGGCTCCAGCAGCCCTTCGTGTGCTCTTCCGCTCGCCCAGGCGCCTCCTGTTCGCGATCGCGCGTGCCCTGTCGGCGCGAGTTGATGGGAATCCGAGCAGGAGGCGGCCGCATCGGGGGGGAGCAAGCAAGCAATCAAGCCTTTGATCTCTCTCTCTCTCTTGAGAAAGAGGCAGCAGCAGCAGCCAATTCGAGACGGCTCGACGGCACCAGTCGACGCCTGCTGTGCCCAACGTCCGTGGGCACCGTGTAGCCGACGGTCTCATGGACATCTGAAGAGAGACAACGGCGGTCGGAAGGGCGTGCTCGCTCTCCGCTTCGCGCCCTCTTGATGAGAGCAACGGCGGCGGCGGCCTTGCTCGTCGATCGACGCCCTCTCTCGCTTTTTTGTCTTCCTCGCCGCCCTCTCTCTTTTCTCTGTCTCTGGCCTGGCTTCTTCTGGAACTCGACGTGTTAGAGAGTGCCGTGTGCGCTCTGCTCGTGAGAGTCTCTGACTCGCTAGGGAGAGAGAGCAGGGCGAGCTGGAGCGACGAAATAAACGAAGCGGCATCATCATCAAAGGCAGCGATCGCGCGGCGGCCGCCGCAGCCGTCGCTGAGGGAAAAAAAACTCGTCACCTCTTCTCTCCTTCCCTCTTCTTCTTTGTCCAACCCGAAGACCCCTTAGCTCACGACGACGCCCTTCCTCTCCTCCGTCTCGCCCATCGAACCCCCCTCTCAACAGCACGCTTCGTCTCTCTCTGTTTCCCAAGCAAAAAAAAGGCGAAAGAGCAAAAAGATGGCCCCGGCGCTCCGGAGCGGCGGCAAGAAGGCCGCCAAGGCCAAGCCCTCGACGTTCGTCATCGACTGCTCGAAGCCCGTCGACGACAAGATCCTCGAGCTGGCGGCCTTTGAGAAGTACCTCGCCGACCGCATCAAGGTGGCCGGGAAGGCGGGAGCGCTGGGCGACGCCGTGAAGGTCTCGAAGGACCGCACCAAGATCACCGTCGTGGCCGAGGGCGCGTTCTCCAAGCGCTACCTCAAGTACCTGACGAAGAAGTTCCTCAAGAAGCACAACGTGCGCGACTGGCTGCGCGTGATCGCGTCGAGCAAGGACCGCAGCGTGTACGAGCTGAGGTACTTCAACATCGCCTCGGACGAGGCCGAGGACGACGACGAGTAGAGAGAGTTTCTTGTGTTCTGTTTCATTTCATTTTCAATTCTGTCTTCTGAACTAAAAAAGAAAAAAATGAGAGAATGAGAGAAGAGACCTTTCCCTCCTTTGTTCTGCTTCTCTGGTTTCCTCACTGTAAGTGTGCGAGGCGAACAACACGAGGAGAGGAGGGAGGGAAGAGCGGGAGCGCGGGCTGAGAGCCCCCGCTTTCTCTTTTGCCTTCTTTTTCTTTTTCTTCCAAAAAAAAAAGTCTTGGTTTTCACTCTTTTCGTTTCCATCGCCCTCTCGCTCTCTCTTTTCTCCGCGCCTTCGCCGCTGAAAACTCCGGCCCCTTTCTCGTCCGTTTCTGTTGCGTCCACGACTTAAAACGCGTCTCCATGCGCGCGGTGGCGGCGGTGAGTATGCGAAATCGAAGCATTACTTGGAAAGTTGGAGGCTTTCCTTTCCATCTTTTTCGGACGCATGCCACGTCGAGCCGACTTTCCTTGCTCTCACGATCAAAACAATCTCTTGCCTCCGTCAACACAACTCCATGCAGGGATCGCCCCTGAGCGCCGCGAGTCGACGTGAGGCTGGAGCGCTTCGATATTCTCCCCTCGTGGGTTGGCGAAGGGAAGGTGAGCCCGTTTGCGTGGCAGAGATGGCGCCTGAAAAGGGGGAAAGCAAAAAAAACGTCCTCGACGGCCGAAGGTCTCACCTCTCCTCCTCTCACCCCTCTCACCCCTCCGACTCCCGTGCCTCTCCCGCTCCTTCCCCCTCCCAAACACCGAAACCCCCTCACCGACAGCAGGAGGACGAGCGAAGGCCCTCCGGTCCCCCGCCAAAGCCCCAGCTGCCGCGGGCTCCTCCTCCTCGCCGGGCGGCGGCGTCGCCGAGCGCCCGACGCTGCTGCCGGGCCTCTCGGACCGCGCCGCCAAGTCGCCGCAGCGGCCCCGCCCTTACCGCGTCCTGCTGCACAACGACGACACCAACAGGCGCGAGTACGTAGTGCAGGTGCTGCTGAAAGTGATCGACGGGATGACGATCGACATTGCGCTGCAGGTGAGGGTGGAGGAAGTTTTTTTTTTTGCTCCTTCGACCTGGAAAAAACTCAAAAACACCAACAAACTCTCTCTCTGACCCTTTCTCTCTCTCTCCCTCTCTCTCTCCTTTCTTTCTGACTTCCGAATCCTCCTCTTCACTTCAAAAAAAACAATTTACTAATTCAGGTAATGCAGGAGGCCAACGACAACGGCACCGCCGTCGTCGTCGCGGGCGTTGCGCAGCCCGAGGCCGAGAAGTTCTGCGAAGGGCTGAGGAGCTGCGGCCTCGTGAGCTCTATCGAGCCAGCGGGCGGGAAGGGGGAGGGAGGAGGAGGAGCAGGGGGCGGGGACGGAGGAGGGGCTGCCTAGACTGGCGAGGGCTCTTCCTCGTCCCGTCGTCCGTGTTGGCAGTTCTTGCTTCCCCGAGGAGTCGCCGCGGCGCGCTGGAAAGGCTTAATGTAAAACCAAGAGAGAGAGAGACAGAAAAACAGAAGTCGGAGGAGGGCGGGGTTGACACCTCTTCCGATCGATCGAGGCAAAAGAAGAAGAAGAAGAAGAAAGTTTTCGCCTTTCTCTTTGCGCATTCTCTCCCGTTTTCCTCCTGCCTCACCTCCGATGCTCCTCACGCGCGTCCCGGCGATAGAGCCCGCGGGCGCGTCGTCGTCGTCGCGGAGGGCGAGCGGCGTGAATGCGGCAGGAACGGCGACGGCGAGGAGGGCGACACCGGTGGTGGAAGCAGCGGCGATGATGAGGCGACGACAGCCAACAACTCCCTCGGCTTGCAGCACCTCGTTCTTCTCCGGGAGCTACACCGACCAGTCGCGCCTCGACGTGGCTGCTCTCTCGGCTTCGACCTCCTACAGCAGGAGAGGTACGGAGGGCAATTGAAGCGGAGTGGGGGGGGGGACCTACGTGCGAAAGAAAAGAGCAAGAGCTTCTTCTCCTCCGACGGTTGCTATCCTTCCGGCAAGCGCACGCCTCTCTTCGGCCGTCTCCAGGCGCTGCTTTGTTTTCCAGATCGGGCGTTGCTGGGGGATGGACGCTCTCTTTTTTCCTCTCCCATCTCCCCCACTCGATATGAATCGACGTGATTCCGCATTTTGCTAATCGAATGCGAGCCCATTTAATCCAGGTCCAGCGAGAAAGGAGACAAAGCTTTTTGTCTCTCGCATCAAACGAAACGGCGCTGCCTTTTTTTCTTTTTCGTTTGAACATCATCAAGCTCACTTTTCCTTCTCTCCCTCTCATCAAACCCATTCCGACTCTTTACAGGGACACCAGCATTATATTCCACCTCTTCTGCCCCTCGGAGGAAAACCGTCACCATGGGGAACAAGGGCGCCACGGGGCCCTTTGCCCCACTCGTCGTCGCGATTCGCAACGTCTACGGAACGAAAAACTTCAACTTGCTCCGCGGAAAGGCCATCTCTCTGCACTCCCAAGGTAGGTTTCTTGAAGAAAAAGAGCTTCAAAGCGCATCGAAAGGGGGTCGTGGGGCATCAGAATGCGCGTCCGAAGAGGAGCTGTCGGGGCGCGGAAGATGCGAGAAAAGAAGAGGAAGAAGAAGAGGAAGAAGAGGAGGAAGAAGAAGAAGAAATTCAAGACAGCGGGACCTTTTCCACCTCTTCCTCTTCCTCACCAAGCAACTCCACCACTTCCTCTGGAAAAAAAAACTCAAAACACACACCAGTCATCAAGGAGTTTGGCAAGTCGATCGGCGTCGACACGAAGCAGGTGCAGGGCCTCATCCGCCTGGCGAAGAAGAACGGGGAGAAGCTCGGGTTCCTGGCTTGAAGTGGGTTTTTCTGTTTTCTTTCCTTGAAGAAGAAGAGGAGCGACGAGAGAGAGAGCGCCGAGAGAAAAGGAAAAAAGAAACCCTCCCTCCCGGGCACCGCGAAAAACCGACACCCCCCCCCCGCGCAAGCCAGCCAGCAGAAGCAGCGACCCCATCCCACTATTCTTTCGTTTTCATCCGATTTTCCCCGTTACAAGAACTTGCGTTTTTTCTCTTTTGTTTTCTTGTGAAGAGCAGCCCTTTTTGTTTACAGTTTCCCCGACTCTCCCCCACACCCCCTCTTTCTCTCTCTCCGCACTCCAAACACTCTACTGCTTCTGCATCGCTCGCTCGTGATCCCGCAGGGCCCTGCGCGCGGCGCCGAGCTCCTTGTCGATCCCTGTGGAAGAGAGGCTCCTCCCCGCGGCGGCCTCAGCGGCGGCGACGGCGGCGAGGGCGGCCTCAAGCGAGGAAGCGGTGGCGGTCGTCGTCGTCGCTGTTGTTGTTCCTGTTCCTGCTGCTTCTGCTGCTTTTGTTGACGACGACGCTAGCTCTTCTTTGTCGACTGCTCGCTCGAGCGCGACGAGGGCGGCCTGGGAGTGTTTTAAGAAAAAATGGAGGAAAAGAGGTGGAAGGAAAAGTGGCTTGGTAAAAAAAAAGAATACAAGTCAGGCAACCCTCGCTTGACAAACTTTTTTTTCTTTTCTCTTTTATTCCCCCCCTACTTTCTCACTTTCACCTCGGCCAGAGCCTCAGCGACGCCAGGAGGAAGAGGCACGGGCATCGACAGAGAGAGAGGGAGAGAGAGATAGGGAGCTGGAAAAAGGAGACTCAAACAAACACGGATGTGTTTCCTCGATCTGTGATTTGAAATTTCAGTTCCCCACGTTTTTCATTTTGTTATCTTCGACAGCAGAGCATCGCTAGCCCCTCGCCAGAAGAAGAAAAAACGGCCGCTCTTCCTTCCTCGTCCGGCTCTTTTTCTGCTTGTTCTTGACCGCGACACGGTAACCTCCACACGCCTGCGACACGCGCCGCGGACCGCGAAACGAGGAGAAGCATGCGAGAAGCGGAAACGGACGCGCTCGATGCGGTGGCGGCGGCGTCGACAGCATCGGCTCCGACGTCGACAGCAGCGACGCCTCCTCCCCCTCCTCCAGCCCCCTCGTCCTCCTCCGCCCGCGGCGGCGACGCAGGCGGCCAGCCCAGCTACCCCCCTCTCCCCCCGGCCGACGTCGTCGTCGCCTCGCGCTGCGGCGACGTCCTCACCCGCGCCACGCTCCTCAAGTCGGACCACTTCCCCGGGTGCCAGAACCGCCGGCTGCGCCCGCTCGTCGAGGGCGCGCCCAACTTCCGGCGAGTCCCGGGGCTGCCCGTCTTCGGCGTCGCGATCCCCACCGCGGCCGGGCTCCGGAGGGCGCTGGAGGCCGCCGGGGCCGGGCCCGGGGCAGGAGCAGGGGCGAGCGAGGAGGAGGAGGGGCGCGAAGGGGGCGAGGCGGAGGGCGAGGGCGGGGGAGCCGGGGGCGGCGGCGGCGGCGGCAGGGCCTCGCCTCCCAAGGGAGAGCGGGAGCGAGGGCGCCGCAAGGTCCTCTGGCACAACCTTCGCGAGGAGCCCGTCATCTACATCAACGGCCGTCCCTTCGTCGTCCGCGACGCCGCGGCACCGTTCGCCAACCTGGAGTACACGGGCATCGACCGCGCGCGCGTCGAGGACATGGAGGCGCGGCTGCGCGCCGACGTCCTGCGCGAGGCGGCGGCGGGCCGCGGCGGCGCGCCCGGCGCCGTGCTCGTGGCGCACGAGGGGCCGGACTTTGCGGTGGTCGAGGAGTGGGAGCCCGTGACGGACGCGGACGTGCAGACGCCGGCTGACGTGTACAGGGTGCGCGGGAGTTTTTGTTTCGAGGCCCCGTTTTTTCCCCCCCCTCTTTTCTCTCTTCCGCGCTCTCTCTTCCCTTCGAGGTCAAAACCCAAAGGGGGAAAAGGCGTTTTTCTTTCTTTCTTTCTTTCTTTCCCGCTCATCTCTTTCCCTCCCCTCCAAAAAAAAAAAATCCGCGACCCCTCGCCGCAGGAGCTCGTCGCCGACGGCTATGACGTCGACTACCTCCGAGTGCCCATCACCGACGAGAAGGCCCCCAAGGACGCGGACTTCGACCTCCTGCTCGCCCGCTGCTGGCGCGCCCCTCCGGGGGCGGCCCTGTTCTTCAACTGCCAGATGGGCCGGGGACGCACGACGACGGGGATGGCGATCGCGGCGATGGTTTGCCTGAGGAAAGTGGCGGGCTCGGGGCCGCGGCTGCCCCGCGGGGGAGTCGGAGGGGGAGGGGCTGGAGGCGGGGGAGGGGCTCCCCCGCTGCTCCCCCCCTGGTTTGCCTCTGCGACCAAGGCCCCCGCCCCCCCCCCCTCCTCCTCCGCCTCCGAGATCGGAATCCCGCCACCGCCGCCCGACGCCCACCTCCTCGCCGGTCGCTACGCCGCGGTCCGCTCCTTACTCCGCGCTCTCCCGGGCGGGTCCTCGGCGAAGGCGGCCCTCGACGCCGTGCTCGACGCGTCGGGCGCGATGCAGAACCTGCGCGAGGCCGTCGCGGGCTACCGCGCCAGGCTCGCGGCCGAGCCCGACGACGACAAGCGGTCGGACCTCCTGCGGGTCGCGCTGGAGTACCTGGAGCGGTACTGCGTGCTGATCGTGTTCGCGACCTACCTGGCGGGGCCCTCCGCCGACCCGGACGGGGGCGTCGTCGTCGTCGTCGAGGAGGCGGCGGCGGCGGCGGCGGGGGCGGGGGCGCGAGCGGCGGGAGCGGGAGCGAGGGGCGGCGGCGGAGGGGGGGCTTCCTCGGCCGTCGTCGGCGCGTCGCTCGCCCCCTTCCGCCGCCCCCCGCCCCCCCTCGCCCCCTCCTCCCTCGCCGCCGACCCCGGGGCGACGACGCCGGCGGCGGCGGCGACGAGCACCCGCCGCCGCGTCCCCCACGAGCCCTTCGCCGACTGGATGCGCTCCAGGCCGGAGCTGCGCTCCGTGCTGGCGCGCATGCTGCGGCGCAACCCGCTCGCGGCGCTCGAGCTGCACCACCACCTGGAGGGCAGCGGCGACGAGGGGGGGCGGGGGGCGGGCGGCGCCGCCGCCGCCGCTGCTGGAGGCGCGCCGCGCCGCGGGGGGTCCGCGAGGTCCGCCGCCTCCTCCCCGAGCGGCAAGGAGGGAGACACCCCACGGCAGCACACGCAGACCGAGGACGAGGACTCCTTCTCGCTCGACGACGAGGGCGACGCGCTCTCGTCCGCGGCGCTCGACGCCGCCGCGGCGCTCGTCGCGGGGAGGCGCGGGGCCGTGCTGGGCCCTCAGACTATCCTGAAGGAGGACCACTACCCTGGGTGCCAGGCGCCGAGGCTCCGCGCTGCTGCGGCGGCGGGAGGAGGAGGAGGAAGCGAAGCTGCTGCTGCTTCAGCCGCCGCCGCCGCCGCGGCGGCGACCGCCGCGGCCGGGGGCGTCGCGCCCGTCCGCGGGGCCCCCAACTTCCGCCGCGTGCCTGGCGGCGCCCACGTCTACGGAGGCGGGACCCCGACGGAGGACGGCGTGCGGGGCGTGCTCTCGGCGGTGCTCGACGCCGAGGAGGCCGACAGGAAGGCGAAGAGGAAGGAGACGAAGAGCTCGGGCGGCGGCGGCGGCGGCGGCGGCGGCGACCGAGTCGCCGACGGCCCCGACGGCCCCGACGAAGCCTCGCTCCCCCCCCTGCCCGTCCTCTGGGTAAACCTCCGCGAAGAGGTCTGCCTCTACGTCAACGGCAGGCCCTACGTGCTCCGGGAGGCCGAGCGCCCCTTCAAGAACATGAGGGAGTACGTCGGAATCTCCCCGAGGCGGCTCGAGGCGATGGAGGCGCGGCTCAAGGCCGACGTCCTGCGCGAGGCCTCCGAGTCCCTGGCGGCCGCTCCCCGCTCGGTCCCGGCGGCCGCCGCCTCGTCGTCCTCGGGCGCCGGCGGGGACGGGAGCAGCAGCGGCGCTCGAAGGACCGCTGCCGTGCTGGTGGCGCGCGAGGAGGAGCCCGCGGGCGCTGCTGCCTCTGCGCCGCCGCCGCCGTCGCTCGCCGCGTCAGGGCGCAACAGCCTCGGCGGAGGCGGCGGCGGCGTCGGCACCGTCGTAGACACCTGGGAGCCCGTCGCCGGCCCGCGCGCCGTCGCGACTCCCCGGGAGGTCTACGAGGCCGCCGCGGCGGAGTTTGGGCGGGACGAGTCTGAACGAGGCGGCGGCGGAGACGGGAACGGCAACCGCCGCCGCCGGCCGATCGCGCTCCGCTACGTCCGCCTCCCGCTCACCGACGGCGCCGCGCCGCGCCCCGTCGCCCTCGACGCGCTCCTGTCCGCGATCTCGGGCGTGCCTCCCGACGCTCCCGTCGTTGTCACGTGCCAGATGGGCGGCGGGAGGACGACGACGGGGATGGCGATCGCCTGCCTCGCGCGGGCGGTGCTGTTTGGCGCCGGCGCCGGAGGAGGGAAGGGGCCAGAGGCGGCGGCGACAGTGCTCGCCCGCGAGCCCTCGCTGCTCTCTCTCTCCGACGCTGCTGCTGCCGCAGTCTCCTCGGGCCCCTCTTCTTCTTCTGCTTCTTCTTCTTCTATTCGGCTCGAGAGACCGCCCACGGGCGCGGGGCCGGAGGGCGCGAGCGACGACGAGGAGTGGGAGGACGGGAGCGGGAGCAGAAGCAGGGGAGCAGCGGCGGCGAGGAGCGACGGCGCGACCGCGCCTGCGGCCCCGACGTCGGCCTCGACCCCGGCGCCCGTCGTTGCCGTCCCGCCGCTGACCCTCGCTGCCCCAGACTCGGGATCCCTGGGCCAGGAGATCGGCCAGCAGCAGCCCCGCTGGGGAGGCGTGATCGACGGGCTCTCGCCGCGCGTGGGAGACCTTGTGACGCCCTCGCCGGGAGCTGGAGGAGGCGGAGCGGGAGCAGGAGGAGGAGCCGAGGAAGAGGCGCTGACGCCGACGCTCTTCCGGGGCCCCTCCTCTTCCGGGGCCGGCGGCTTCTCGAGGGCAGACGGCGGGGAGGAGCCAGGGGAGGGAGAGGGAGAGGGAGAGCAAGAGCAGCAGCAGCAGCAGCAGCAGCAGCAGCAGCAGCAGCAGCGGCAGCAGCAGCGAGCCGCTCCCGCTGCTCTCGACGGCGACCTCGAGGAGCCCCCCTCCGGGGCCGCCTCGACCTACGGGGACGACCCAGAGGTCCCCGGAGGGGCCAGCCAGCACGCGAGCTGCCTGGCGGCGAGGGCCGCCGCTGCCGCTGCCGCCTCCGAAAACGCCGCCGCCGACGCCACCGCGGCGGCGCTCGCGGCCGCCTCCCTCGAGGACGACGCCGACGGCGGCGACTTCGAGGATGACTTTTCCAAGCCCGCGGCCGCCGACCCGGCCGAGGCCGCCGCCCTCGCCGAGGCCGACTACGAGGGCGTGCGAAAGTTCACGCGCGTGCTCGACGACGGCGAGCGCGCCAAGGCGCTCGCCGACGCCGCCGTCGATGCCGCCGGCGGCGCCGTCGTCAACCTCCGCGCGGCCATCGCGCGCTGGCGCCGCCCCAGGCGGACCTTCCGCTTCTACAGGCCCGAGATCAACGCGAGGCACGCGGCGTTCACGCGGGGGTTGACGTACCTGGAGCGCTACTGCCTGCTGATCGTGCTGGCGAGCTATCTGGGCGAGCGGAAGGCCGCGGAGGACAGGGGGCGGGCGGGGGCGGAGGAGGCGAAGGACGGCGGCGGCGGCGGACAGAGCGAGAGCGTCGGTGGCGCCGGCGGAGGGAAGTCTTCGATCCCTCCCTTCTCGGCCTGGCTCGCGGCGAGGCCCGACGTCCGCGCCGCCGCAGACGCGATCAGGGCCAACCCGGCCGGGGCCCTGATGCCCGTCCCTCGCGCCCCGGCCCTGCAGCAGCAGCTGGCCGCCGCGGAAGCCTCGGCGGAGGCCGACGAGGCCGCCGCCGCCGCCGCCGCCGTCGAAGTCGCGACGGCGGCTGGGGGCGCTTCCTCTCGGCGCCAGCCTCCCCCGCTCCGCCCTTCTCCGCCGCCGCCTTCGCTGGCCCCCGTGCTCCTCGCCGACGGAGCACCCGCGACGGCAGGCGAGGTGCGGCGGGTGCTTTCGGCGAGGCAGGGAGGGACGCTCAACCGCCGCTCGATCCTCAAGAGCTACGTCTCTTCGAGCTCTTCTTCTTCTTCTTCTTCTCCTCTTCCTCCGACTTCGCTCTCTCCTTCCTCGGCCCTGCTCGACGTGCGTCGCGTTGCCGGGGTCGCGCTCGCGACCGTGGGCTCTCCGTCTTTCGATTCTCTGCGGTCGCTGCTGGACGAGCTCGGCGCGGGGCCCCTCTCCGCTGAAGAGGAAGAGGAAGAAGAAGAGACGAGAGCGGAGTTTGACGACTTCGATGACGATGACGACGACGAAGACGATGCCACCAACGACGGCGTCGGCGGCGACGGCGGAGGCGGCAAGAGAAGGGCTCCCTCCCGCAAGAGAAGGCCGCGGACGCTCGTCGTCCTGACCGACCTGCGCGAGGAGCTGGTCGCCTACGTGCGCGGCACGCCCTACACCCGGCGCGAGCTCGACCAGCCCGCGGCAGCGCTGCACCACGCGGGCGTCGCAGCCCCGAGGCTCGAGGCGCTCGAGGCGCGGTTGGTGGGCGAGCTGCAGTCCGAGGCGGCGAGCTGGGGCGGGCGGGTGCTGCTGCACTGCGAGGGGGCGCCCGCGGCGTTCGGGAGGAGCGCTGCTGCTACTGCTACAAGCGGCGGCGATCGAGGCGGTGGCGGCGTAGGCGTAGGCGGAGGCGTCGGTGCCTCTCAACCTATCCCCTCGTCTTCTTCTGCTCCCGCTCTCCCGCGGGTCTCCACCCCTCCTCTGTCTATCGGAGCGAGGCCCAACGAGGCGGCGGCGAAAGAGGAGCCGGAGGGAGCAGCAGCAGAAGAACAGGGAGGGCGAGCCGAGCTCCCTCCTCACCCGCTCCTCGAGGACGTCACCGTCGAGGTCGACGCGACCCCCGCCGCCGCCGTCCGAGCCTTCTGGGCGCGCCCGGGCCCCGCGGGAGACGCCGCCCTGGGCCTCTCGACCCCGCGCGGGCTCGCCTCGGCGCTTCGAGCGCTTGGCTACGCGGTGCGCTACGCGCGCGTGCCGCTGTCGCGCGAGCGCACGCCGCAGGCCGCGGACCTCGACGCGCTGCACCGCCAGGTGGCTCGAGGAGAGAAGGCTGCGGCCGCGCGCGGCGACGGGCGGCGCCCGTTCCACGTCGTAGTGTCGAGGACGGCCACGGGGTCGTCGGCGCGGTTCGCGGCGGTGCTGCTGGCGGGGGCGCTGAGCCCGACGACGGCGGCGGCGCAGGCGGCGGGGGCGGGGGCGGGCGCGGGCGGAGCGCGAGGCGCCTCCTCCTCTTCGCCGCTCCTCGCCTCGCTCGCCGCCGCCGCCTGGGCGGGGCGAGGCGGCGCCGGGGCGGCGCCTGCCGCGGCGGACCGAGGCGGGGGCTGGTCCTCCTCAGGCGCGGACACGCCTGACCTCTCCGGCTCGTCCCCCTCGCAGGGCGCCTCGTGGCTCTCGAGCTCCCCTCCCTTGCAGCCGCGCTGGGCGCTCGCGGCCGGGAGCTTCGGCGGCGGCGGCGGCGGGAGCGGCGGGGGCTCCTCGTTTTCGAGCCTCGTCGGCTCCCCTCCGGGCGGAGGGGTGGCCCTCCCGCCCGCGACGGCCGGGCTCCTCAGTCCCCCGAGGCAGCGCTGCGGCGGCCCCGCCGGGGCGAGGCCCCCCTTCGCGCCGCCCGCGATCGCGCCTCCTCCTCCTCCGGCCCCGGCCCTCTCGGAGTACCGCTCGATCCTCAACCTCGTCCGCGCCCTCCCTCGCGGCCGCGCCGCGAAGGCCGCCGCCGACGCGGCGATCGACGCCTGCGGGCCCGCGGTGGGCGACCTGCGCGACGACATCCTTCGGTGCAAGGCCGTCGCCGAGGGCGGGAGGGCGGTGGCGGCGGCGGCGGCGGCGGCGGGGGCGGCCCTCTCGCCGGCGCCGCCGTCGCCGCTCGCCGTCGGGCGGCGCAGCTTGGCCGCTGCCCCCGCGCCCCCGGCCGCGCCGGCCTCGACGACCGCGGCCGCGCGCCGCCTGGGCCTTCATTACCTCCAACGGTACTTCTTCCTGATCGCTTTCTTCTCTTACAGGGCCGACACGAGCGGGGCAGCGCACCCCGGCGCCGCCTCCGCCTCCGCCGCCGCCGCGGCGGCGGCGGCGGCTGGGAGAGAGGAGGTGGCGGGGAGAGGAGCTTCTGCTGCCGCTGCCGCCGCTGCCGAAGCCGAGAAGAAGAACAACAACGATGAAGACGCGGAGAAAGACGGTGTCCCTTCTTTCGCGGAGTGGTGCGCGGACAGGAGGGAGCTTAGGCACCTTCTTTCGACGCTGTCGTTCGAGCAGGTGTAGAAGAAGCGAAAAAGAGGAGAGAAATAGGGAAAATGGTTTTGTAAGTGGCGATTCATTTCCGTCAATTTTTTTTTCCACTTCCTCCGTTTTTCTTGATTGATCGTTCGAATCCGGCTTTTGTCGGCCTCGGCTAGCGCCTCCCAAACGTTTTTATCGATCAATCGCCTCCCCGGGGCGAGGTCGCCGGCGGCGGCGGCGGCGAGGATTGATAGTTTGTCGCTTTCGCGACTTTTGTCTCCTCTGTCGAGACTCTCGTGCATTCCAAGCACCGGGAACGATCTATTGGCAAAGACAGAGGCCTGAAGGAGGAGAAACGAGGAAAAAGGCACACACCGAGAGGCTGGAAACCGCGGGTGGCGGCAGATGCCTCGGTCGTTTCGCCTCGGCCGAGCCGCGGCGAGGGCCGCGGCCTCTTCCTCCTCCTCCTCCTCTTCCGCTTCCACTTCCTCCTCCTCTTCCGAAATCCTCTACACCGCCTCCTCCCCGGACGCCACCGTCGCGCGTTCCCTGTACCGCGCCCTGATCACAGTCTCCAGGCGTCTCGACGGCAGCGAGCCGGCGAGGGCGCTGATCTCGCTCCCGGAGGGGCCCTATTCTTCGCCCCTGCCCCCGCCGCGACCCGGGCGCCGGGGGCCGCTCCCGCTCTCGCCCCTCCCCCGCCCGCTCCCCCGCGAGATCGCCGCGGCGGCTCTCAGGAGGCACTTTCTGAGGGGAGCTCGCTTCTACGACCCGCTGAGGTCAGCGGGGTGCTCCCTCGAGGGGGCCGTGCGGGCTTCGTTCAGGGGAAGCGCGGCAGGAGGGGAGGGCGGCGGCGGAGGGAGCGGCGACCCGAGGCGGCAGCGGCGGCGAGGGGGCGCCGTCGCCGTCGCCGTCGCCGGCGGTGTCGGCGGCCGCGGCAGCCCTCCGGGCCTCCTCCTCGACGCTGGCTTCTCCGCCCTGCGCTTCCTCGGGGGGATCGCCGCCGTCGCCGAGAGGCACGGCCTGCTGGGCCCTTACCCTCTCGCCGCCGCCCCCGCCGCCGCGCCGCCCCCCCCCCTCTTGGCGGCCGCGGCGACGGAAGCGGGGGGAGTGGGCGCCGAGGAGGTTCGGCCTCTCACGCAGCGGCTGAGGTCGCCCTCGGCGGGGACGCTTCTGCTGCCGCACCCGGGGGTGCGAGGGGCCTTTTCCCGCACGCCCGTGCTGCTGCTCGAGGTGAGCCCCGAGGCGAGGCAGCAGGGGCAGCAGGCGCGACGGAGGCGGCGCCGGGGCGCCCTCGGTCGCCGGAGGGAGGCGGCGGCGGCGAGCGCCGGCGACGGAGGCGGCGAAGGAGGAGGAGGAGGCGCCGCCGCCCCGCTGCATCCTCCTCCTCCTGTGAGGGCCGCCGCTGGAGCCCTGGGCGTCGGGGCCGTCGGCCTCGCCCTGGGAGCGCCCTTCGCCCCGCTCCCGGGGGGGGGAGGAGGAGCAGGAGGGGGAGCCCCGCCGCGGCGGCTGCTGAGCGTCGGCGACCTCGCTCGCAGCTCCAGGCCGCTCGTGAGGCTCGCGCGGCTTGTTTCGGAGCTGGCCTCGAGGGGCTGCAGGAAGAGCAGCCTCCGGGGAGGGGGAGTGAGCTCTTCTTCGAGGTCGTCGGGCCCGGCGGGCCTGGCGCTGTCGCTGGCGCGGCGGCGGAGACGGCGCGGCGGCGGAGACGGCGCGGCGGTGGAGGACGAGGCGGCGGAGGCCTCTCCGCCGCCGTCGTCGCTCCTCGCCTCCTCCCGAAGGGGCAAGAGGCCCCCCCCTCGCGCGAGAACCCTGTCTCTCAGCTTCTCCCCCATCGGCGAGCGCGTGAGCGGCGACGGGAGCGTGGGCCCGGCCGGGATAGCGATCACGGTGGGAGTCGTCCGGGAGGAGGCGGGGAACGAGACCGACGACAGCGACTTTGACGGGGGCGACTTCGACGACGACGAGAGCGACTCTGATGAAGACGTCGACCCCTCGATCCGCCCAGTCATCGAGGCCGCAGACAGGTTCGAGTCCGAGATGGACCAGGCCTTTCGCGAGGAAGAGAGGAGGGGAGGAGGGGAAGGCGACGACTCTCCGGCTCTGCGGGCCGCGCTCGCGCTCGGCGTCGACGTTTCAGCTTTCGACGACGGCAACGACGACGACGCCAAAAAATCGCCTGTTTCTTCTTCCGCTTCCTCTTCGACTATTACTTCCCCGGCGGAGGCCCGCCTGCTCTGGGGAGGGCCTGTGCCCGGGCTCACCGCGCTGCACAGCTGCGAGGAGGCCGGAGGGGACGCCGTCCTCCTGAAGGCGCCGCCGCTGCAAAGACGAGAAGTGCCTTTGCTTTCCTCCTCTGCCCCCCCTCCCTCGCCTCCGCCGACCCTCTTTGTCGACGGAGACATGAGGAAGCTGCTCGCCGCCTCCTCCTCCTCCTCTTCTTCTTCTTCTTCTTCTTCTTCTTGTTCTTCGACGGTGCGACCGCTGCTCGCCCGGGTCTTCGTCGGGACCTCGCTCTGGGCCCCGGGGCAGCTGGAGCGAGAGGTCGCGGCCGGGGCCTGGGCGGTGGCGTCGCCGCCGCCGCAGTCGCTGCTCTCGGTCCTGGCGGCCCCGCGATTCGGCGAAAGTGAGGAGGAGGGCGACGGGAGGGTGCTTTGGGAGCGGAGCCTGGGGGAGTGCGGGCTCGGGGCGTGGGCGAGGGTGCCGGAGGAGGCGGTGGAGGAGGCATCGCGGGTGGGGTTTTGATTCTGTTTTCCCTTGTGTGTAATTTCTCCGCTCGCCGAGGTTTTTCTCTTCCTCTTCACTTTTCTCGCCGAACATTGCGAGTCCTCCTTGCTCGCCGTTTGTCCTTTTTTTCCAGTCGTCCATCGAACCTTCCCGTCGCGGCGCTGGACGCACCATGCGCTCAGCCTTGCACTCCACGTTCAAGGGAGCCGCCGAGAGGCTTATGCCGGTGCTCAAGGAGAGCGGATTCGCAGAGCGAGGGGTGAGTCGTGCGTGCGGAACGAAAAGCCCCAGTCGCATCGCTCCCGCCTTGTTTCTCCTGCAGCGTCCCCCGACCTCTGCTTCTCTCCTCCTCTTTTCTCACCCAACGACAAAAACAAACTCCGCGACCCCTCTCTCCCCCCCCCCCCCACCCCCAGGTCCTCACCCCGGAGGAGTTCGTCCGAGCGGGCGACTTCCTCGTCCGCGCGTGCCCCACCTGGAGCTGGGAGGCCGGCGACCCCGCCAGGGCCCGGAGCTTCCTGCCGAGGGGCAAGCAGTACCTCGCGACGCGCGGCGTCCCCTCGAGGAGGCGCGCCTCGGCGGTCGAAGGGTACGGCGGCGGCGGCGACGGCGGCGACGGCGGCGGGCGAGGGGACGGGCGCGACAGGACGACGGTGGAGGCCGGGGGGATGGAGGGGGACGACGAGGGGTGGGTGGCGCCGCCGCCGGCCGGGGACGGCGACGCCGGCCTCGACGCCGCTGCCGAGCATGGGGCAGAGGCCGGGGCCGGAGGCGGGCCCGCGGCTGCTGCTGCTGCTGCTGCTGCTCCGAAGGAAGCAGAGAAAGAAGAGGGCGATCAAGAAGACGATGGCGAAGACATCCCCGACCTCGACGACCTCGAGATCGTCGACGAAGGGGACATCGACGAAGCCGCGCTGCCGCCTGCCGCCGTCGCCGCCTCGGCCGCGGCGCGCGCAGCGAAGAAGGCCGCCGCCGAGAGCGAAAGGAGCCCAAAACAGAAAAACTCCAACGTCGTCCCCGTGCGCACCTACGACCTCTCCATCTCCTACGACAAGTACTACCAGGTCCCGCGCTTCTGGCTGGCCGGGTTCGACGAGGACCGGCGGCCGCTGCGCGCCGACGCGCTCTTGGAGGACGGTGAGAGAAGGGAAAAAGCCTTTTTTTTTTTTTTGCGACGGGGGGGAAAAACTGTTTCGAAGGGAAAACCTCACCTCCCTTCTCTCCTCTTTTTTCCACAAAAAAAATCAAAAAAATCAGTCGCCGCCGAGCACGCCCGAAAGACCGTGACCGTGGAGCCGCACCCGCACGCCCCTGCGATCAGGGTCGCGTCGATCCATCCGTGCAGGCACGCGGCGGTGATGAAGAAGCTCGCGAGCATGGGGGCGGCGGGGGCAGGGGGGAGTGGGAGCAGCAGCGGAAGAGCAACAGAAGCACCGGGCTCGGCGACAGCGTCGGCGGAAGCGGGGGCGACAGAAACGACGGCGGCGCCTCTTGACCCGGAGGCCTACCTCGTGCTCTTCCTGAAGTTCATCGCTTCGGTGATCCCGACGATCGAGTACGACTTCACCATGCACGCGGCCGTGGGAGGGGGCGGGAGGTGAAACAAAGGAAAGAAAAAGTGAAAAAGAGAGACAGAGAGAGAGAGAGAGAGAGAGAGAGAGAGAGAGAGAGAGAGAGAGAGAGAGAGAGAGAGAGATAGAATGAGAAATAAAGA
>Ga0315287_10002571_pt1 | contig 17241 bp, 14 predicted proteins | sample YL17G11_0_MG_FD_205037 | JGI IMG/M metagenome (GOLD analysis project Ga0315287, IMG submission 205037) | Sediment microbial communities from Yellowstone Lake, YNP, Wyoming, USA - YL17G11_0 | ecosystem: Environmental > Aquatic > Freshwater > Lake > Sediment | place: USA: Wyoming | collected...
CGGGCATCACGATCGCGTAGCCACGCGTCTGCAGCCAAGCCCACAGCGCGCCCGGCGTGGTGCCGTAGGCCTCGGCCGCACCGGTGCCATGCTCGAAGAGCACGAATGGACGCCAGCGCGCGAGCGTGCGCTCGGCGCCGCGGAACACCTGCATCTCGGCACCTTCCACGTCGATCTTCATCGCGTGCACCGGCAGGTCCACCGGCAGCTCGTCGTCCAACCGCGCCGTGCGCACGCGGATCGGGCGCACCTCCAGGTCGGCGCGCGGATAGGACCGGCGGCGCAGGCCGCTGTAGCCGGCATCGCCCACCACGTACTGGAACTCGCTCTCCCCGGCGGTATCGCTGCATGCCACCGGGTGCACGGTGACCCGCGCCCCCAGTTCGGCGCGCAACCGCGCCACCGAATCGGGCACCGGTTCGAAAGCGTGGTGTTCGCCGCGCGGCGCGTACCGCAGGACGTGCCACAGCATCTCGCCGGTGCTGGCACCGACCTCGAGCCAATTGGAATCGGGTGTCAGAATGCGCTGCATCACCCGGGCGGCGATGGCGTTGTCCTGGGCGTTGCGCCCGGTCTCGGGACCGACGCGCAATCGCCGCCACCAGATGCGAACCACGGGTTCGACGGCGCTTCCCGCCAGCATGCGTTTCAGCGCCGCCTTCATCCCACTCACTCGTATCGCAGGCACTGGATCGGATCCAGCGACGCGGCACGCCGCGCCGGCCAGATCCCGAAGAACAGGCCGACCAGGGCGCTGAAACTGAAGGCCATCAAGATGGCGACCGGCGACACGAAAGTATTCCAGTTGGCCAGTTTGGCCAGCAGCAGCGCTCCGCCCCAGCCAAAGCCGATGCCCAGCATGCCGCCCACGAAGCACAGCACCAGTGCCTCGACGAGGAACTGCATCAAGATGGACGAACGCTTAGCCCCCAGTGCCTTGCGGATGCCGATCTCCTGGGTGCGTTCGGTCACCGACACCAGCATGATGTTCATGATGCCGATGCCGCCCACGAGCAAGCTGACGGCGGAAATCCCCGCCAGCAGGAACGTGAATGTCTCCGTCGTCTGCTGGAAGGTGGCCAGAACGTCCGCCTGGCGCCGGATCTGAAAATCGTTGTCTTCGCCCGGCCGGATCTTGTGCTCGCGGCGCAGCACGCGCTCGATCTCCAAGATCGCCAGATTGAGCTTGTCCACCGATTCGGCTTGCACGGTCATGGATCGCAAGCGGTCGGTGCCCATCACCCGATAGCGCGCCGTTTGCAGCGGGATCAGCACCTGCTCGTCGGGGTTCATGAACGAACCCTGGCCGCCCTTCTCCGACAACACGCCCAGCACCTCGAACGCCACGCCGCTGATGGTGATCTCCTGGCCGATCATTGCGGCAGGGTTGGCGTTGAACATTTCGGGGACGGCGGCGCCCAGCACCACGACCCGGCGTTGGGATTCATTCTCACCGGAGGTGAACATGCGTCCGGCGGGCAGGGTGTAGCCGCGTACCGGCGCGTAGTTCGGTGTCGTGCCGACCACATTGACGTTGAAGTTCTGGCTGCCGCGCTGCACCGACATGTTGCGTTGCAGTTCGGGCACGACGTTGGCCACATGCCGCGCGTCGTTGGCGATCGCCGCGGCGTCGTCCAGGGTCAAGCTGACGCGCACGTCGCTGGCCACGCGGCCCATGAAACTCTGCCCGGGGAACACCGACAGCAACGTCGGCCCCATCGCCTGAATGCGCTGCTCCACCGAACGCTGCGCACCGGTACCCAGCGCCACCATGGTGATCATCGCGGCTACGCCGATGATGATCCCCAGCATGGTGAGGAACGACCGGAGTTTGTGCGTCAGGATGGCCTGCATGGCGACGCGGACGATTTCGGTCAACAGCATGATTCGACCTCAGCGTGACGGTGGACGAGCCGCGCCGGCCGAGCCGCTCGCGGTGCCGGAGCTGCTGCCCGAGGTGCCGCTCCGCTGCATTCCGGGCAGCGCGCCGCCGCCCTGCATACGGCTCATGCGGTCGCGGAATTCCTTTTGCGAATTGACCAGCGACGCGCTCGGCAGGATGAGCACGGTGTCCTGCTCGGCGAGACCACGCACGACTTCGATGTGATCCAAGTCGGTGAGTCCGGTTTCGATTTCCACCGGTACGGGCCTGCCGTCACGCAGCGCAAACACGATGTACGTCCCACCGAAGGCGCTGGCGCGCATGCTGCGGCCGCTCGCGCCGCCGCCCATCCCACCACTCATGCCGTTGCGGCCGCCGCCCGGTCCGCCGCGCCCGCCTCCCATCCCAGAGAACACGCGGCGCATGAGCGCCTGCTCGGACGGCGACAGCTCGCCGCCCGAAACGCGTTTCTGCATGGCGGCGCGCACGTCCTCGGGCTTTACGCCATCCGGCAGCGTGATCTCACGCCCGTTCATCAGCGTCATCGTGTTGCCGGGCTTGGCGGCAGCCGGCGCGGCGCTAGTGTTGGCCGCCTGCGCCGAACTATCGGCCGCCGCGGTCTTCTTGGCGGCCGCCTCGCGCGCCGACGCCAGTTGCAATTGCACCGCCTGCGGGTCCAAACCCAGCACTTCAGCGGCCGAACCCACGTCGCGCTGCGTGCGCAGCGCGGCATTCGGAATCGCGATGACGTTCTGGCGCGCGCCGACGTCCAGTTCTACTTCGGCGTTCATGCCGGGCCGCAACAGATGACCGGGATTCTCGATGCCGATGAGCACCGGGAACATGGTGACGTTCTGCTGCACGATGGCTTGCGGTTCGATCTTACGCACGCGGCCATGGAACGTCCGGCTGGGATATGCATCGACCCGCAAATTGGCCTCGGGGCCTGCCTGGATCTTGCCAATGTCAGTCTCGTCGACCAGTGTCCGCACCTGCATGGTGTCCAGGTCGGCCATCCGGAACAGCACCGAACCGCCGCCGACATCCCTCGTCGGGCTCGAGATCACGTTGCCCAATTCGGCGCTCTTTTGCAGGATGGTGCCACGGATGGGCGACTTGACCGACGTGTCTTCCATCTGGTCGCGCGCATTCTCCAAATCCGATTCGGCGCGCACGACTTCGGCCTTGGCGGTGGCATGGGCCAAATTGGCGGTTTCGTGTTCGGTCTCGGCGATGCTCTGGCGGGCGAACAATTCGTCGGCGCGCCGTTTCTGGGCTTCGGCGTTCTGCAACCGTGCCTGCGCCACTTCCAGGTTGGCCTGAGCTTGCAGGAGCGAGTTGCGTTGCACGCGGGGATCGATGCGCGCCAGGAGCTGTCCGGTGTGCACGTCGTCGCCGGTCTGCACGGCCATCTCGACGATTTCACCCGACGCCTTCGACTTCACGTCGACGGTGAGGACGGGCTCGAGAGTCCCCGCCGCGGACACCGAAACCGTGAGATCACGCCGCGCGACCGGCACCTTCTCATACAGCGGTGCGGGCGCTTCCTTCTTACAACCGGCCGTCGCGGCGAGCACGAAGCCCAGCAGCAGGCCGGCATGACGTTGCAGCACTCTGGTTCCGATCTGTTGGGCAGCACGGCAGGCTGCGCGGGCGGAAGGTCACGGGGACGGATCGGCCCGGCCAGTATAGCGGCCCCGCCCACACGGCCGCCAGGGCGCGGTCGCCTCGGACTGGTCTCGCACCCCCGGGTTGCACACCGGCGCCTGGATCGCGAACAATCGCCTCCGATCGGCACCCGAATGGAGGACCGCATGCGTATCGTGAGCTTTGGGCCCGCCGGACAAGAGCGCCCCGGCGTGCTCCTCGATGACGACGGCCTCCTCGATCTGCAGATCGCCGACCCCTCGATGCCGGCCGGCTGGCGGGCGATTCTGGCGGCGGACCGCCTGGATGAGGTGCGCCGGATCGTGGCCCGGGCACCCCGCACGGGTACCGCGGTGCGGGCTCGCGCCGGCGTGCGGCTCGGTCCGCCGGTGTGCGATCCGTCGAAAATCATCTGCATTGGCTTGAACTACGCCGATCACGCCGCCGAGCAGAACAAGCCGCTTCCCGCGACACCGCTCCTCTTCGCCAAGGCGCCGACGGCACTCACGGGCGATGGCGACCCGATCGTGCTGCCGGCCATCGAACCACGAGTCGATATCGAAGCCGAGCTGGCCTTCGTCATCGGGCGGCGCGCCCGGCAAGTGCGGGCCGAGGACGCCTGGGGCCATGTCGCCGGCTACATGTGCTTCAACGATGTGTCCGGCCGCTTGGCGCAGTACGACGACAAACAATGGTTCCGCGGTAAGAGCTTCGACACCTTTGCGCCGTGCGGCCCGTGGATGGTGACCCGCGACGAGATCGCGGATCCGCACGCGCTAGCCATCGGCTCGAGCGTCGACGACTTCGTGCTCCAGGACAGCAGCACGAATCAGCTCGTGCACCGGGTGCCGCAATTGTTGGAATATATTTCGCACAGCATGACACTGTTGCCGGGCGACATCGTGGCCACGGGCACGCCGGCCGGCGTCGGCGTGTTCCGGAATCCGCCGCGCTTCTTGCGCGCCGGACAGCAGGTGACGATCCGCATCGAAAAGCTGGGCTCGTTGTCGAACCCGGTCGTGGCTGCAACCTGAACCCCAGGCGCGCGGGGGGAGAAAGCCGCAACGCCGCCGCCGAAGGTCACGGGCGGCGCCGGAGCTTCCATCCGGAACGTCGCCCGGGCTATCCTACGCGCCGCCGCGGCCGTGCCGCCGCGCTCTCAGCACCTCGATCTCGAACAGGAGGACTCATGCGCCGCCGTTTCGCCTGGGCGTGCATTACCGGATCCGCACTGTTGGGCGCGGCTGCTGCCGTGTTCGCCCAACGGGATTTCAGCAGCATCGAAATCAAGACGCAGAAGATGGCCGAGGGCGTGTACATGCTCACCGGCGCCGGTGGCAACATTGGCGTCTGCACGGGACCCGAAGGCGTGCTGCTGGTGGACGATCAGTACGCACCGCTCACCGAGAAGATCCAGGCGGCGTTGAAAGGCATCAGCGACCAGCCGGTGCGCATGATCGTCAACACTCACTGGCATGGCGATCATACCGGCGGCAACGAGAACTTCAGCAAGACGGGCGCGCTATTGCTGGCCCACGAAAACGTCCGTCAGCGCATGAGCACTCCGCAATACATCGCGGCGTTCGATTCCAAGGTCGACCCGTCCCCGGCGAGCGCGCTGCCGGTGGTCACCTTCCAGGAAGGCATCACCGCACACTTGAATGGTGAGGACTTGGACGTGATGCACGTCGCCAACGCGCACACCGACGGCGATGCCATCGTCTGGTTTCGCAAAGCCAACGTCGTCCACTTGGGCGACACGTTCTTCAACGGCATGTACCCGGTGATCGACTGCTCGAACGGCGGTTCCATCGACGGGATGATCGCCGCAACCGGAATGGTCCTCGGGCAGATCGGCGCCGACACCAAACTGATCCCGGGACACGGCCCGGCGGCCGATCGCGCCGCGCTGCAAGGCTTTCACGACATGCTGGCCGGTGTGCGTACTGCCGTGGCCAAGGCCGCCAAGGGCGGCAAGAGTCTGGCCGAGGTTCAAGCCGCCAAGCCGACGGCGCCATGGGACCCGGTGTGGGGCAACGGCTTCATCAAACCCGACAAATTCGTCGAGTTCGTCTACACCGGAGTCACGGCGAAGAAGAAGTAACGGCGGCCACCGCCCGCGGGTGGGTCAGGCACTCGCGGGCGGGAGCGCCCCTGGCACGCCCGGGCTGCGATGCGGCGGGCGCACCGTCACGCGGTCGGGGTGCTTCTGCAACACGGACTCGACGATCAAGCAGTCCCAGCACACGGGCGAGTGCGTTTCCAGGATCACCGGCAGCGTGTCCAGCGGAACGTCGCGAAAACCCGCCACCGTATGGCCGTCGGGCCGCAGCAGCCCGGGTTCGTGCAACGTCCAGTCGATCTTGTCGAAGGGCTTGGCGCACATCACGCACTGCCTGCCGGTGTACCACCGTTCGATCATCGTGCGTGCCAAACACTCTGCGGGTGCCATCTCGATTTCCCGCAGACAATCCTGCGCACAACCGGCTTTCTCGGGCCAGCGTGAACAGGTGCGCAACTGCAGATGCGGTGCGCCGCGAACCGCGCCCGCAGCCACTCGCGCAGCGTCGACCTCGACTGCCGCCGTGGCGTGATTCTCAGGGCATTCCACGATGCGCGTGCCGCGCCACCGCAGGCGATTCAGGATCCAAACGCGCGCCACCACGGCAAAACCCACGACCGCGACAGCGGCCACGATCCAGATGAAGAGCAGGTTCATTGCGGCCTCCTCCGGGAAGGCTCTCCCTTCCGGAAGGTCGTTCGATTCGCCACAAAAGCCAAACGCCATGCCGAAAGAAAATCGGCGCGGGGGGCGGTTTTTCAACCGACGACAGGGGTCCGCTGGCTGTTCCTGAATCACCCCGGAAATCGGGCGCGTCCGGAGTGTTCGCGGATCCGCCACCGCGGGTAGTCCGAACAGGCAGCACGCCCAGCGTGTCCTGGCGTGCGGAGTCCCGGGCGTGCGCCACGATCCCACCCGCAGCCGCTCCACGCGGCATCACGCGACGCCATACCCCAGCCGCAACCGCCATGGCATGTGCGTTGCACAACCGCCACTCCGTACGCCACATGCCAGCGCCGCATTCGCGGCCGCATGACCCGGCGTGAGTCAACCGAGCTTCGCAGGCCCAACAACACGGCGCGGTTGAGAATCTGAGCAAAGGAGTGACGCACATGGTCCGCAAGGTCTCGTTGGTCCTGTTCGCCGTCGCACTCGCCGCGAGCAGCGCATTCGCCCAGGGCGGCCCGGTCGTCACGACCGTGTCGACGACCGTCGCGAGCATGTACGAGTGGAACGGCTTCAACCGCGTGAAGGCTTCCGGCTTGGAAGATGGCCCGGTCGTCCAGCCGCGGGTATCGGTCGGCGTTCCGAACACCGGCTTCAATTTCGTCGTCGGCGGCTCTTTCGTCGTGAACGAGGAGAGCGAGCTGCACGAGATGACGTACGGCGTCAATGTCGTCAAGTCGGTGTCGCCGCTCGTGGATGCGGGTGTCGGCTACAACTTCTACGATAACCGCGTCGACCAGGTCCGCGGCGTTGCCGTGTCCGACGTCAATACGCACGAGGTCTGGGGCACGGTGGAGCTGAAGAGTTCCATCGGCGTGCGCCCGGGCGTGACCGTGAAGTACGAGAAGCCCAATGTGGACACTCAGGACGCGTACGTCGTCGCCGTCGGCGGCCTGAAGTACGCGATGCCGTTGTCGGGCGTGAATGTCGGCGGCGCCGGCGTCAACCTGGACTGGTCGACGAGCGTCGTGTACAACGGCGGCGTCGTCGTCGGCGGCAAGGACTTGTCGAGCGGTGTCGTGGTCGGCGGCGTAGACGTGCCGAGCGGCGTGTCGGCCGTGCAGTTCGGCCTGGCGAGCGCCGTGCACGCGGGCCGCGTCGTCGTCACTCCGGCGGTCAACTACCAGGTGACCGTCCAGGACGCGGTGAGCACCGAGAACGAAGTCTGGGCGACGGTCGGCGTCGCTTGGGGCTTCTAAAGAGCCGCAGCCACAAACTGCCGTTCGCGCGAGGCCGCCCACCGGGCGGCCTCGTTGCTTTCCGGCTATAATGCCGCGGCTCTACCCGGAGGTTCGCGGCGATGACGACGCGTAATTCGACCTATGAACCCCATTCCACGCACCGCATCGAGGCCCTGCGCGGCACCCGGTTCGCGTCGTTCCGGGCCCGCGCGCTGGCTATGGCGCTGGACTTCGCAATCGCCGCGCTGAGCTTCACGCCGCTCGCGGTGCTGAGCCTGAAAGCGCTGCAAGGCGCCGGCGTGCTGCATCCGGACCACGACATCAAGGTCGAATTCACGTTCTTCCACAACTGGTACAGTATCGTCTGGCTGGTGGCGTACTTCGGCCTGTCGAACTACTTCGGGAACGGCCGCAGCCTCGGGAAGCGCATCACCGGCATCCGTGCGGTGTCGTTGGTTCACGAGCGTCTATCGCTGTGGCATTCGTTCGAGCGCGCGCTGGGCTATGGCGCCTCGGCTCTGGAATTCGGTTTTGGGTTCGTGCAGTACTTCATCCATCCGCACCGGCAGTGCGCCCACGACCGCATCGCGGAGACGATCGTGATCGCCACCCGGAGGCCACGCGATCAGATGGCCGCGGGCGGCGGCGCGCCGGGCGCGGGCGCCATCCAATAGGTGCTCCAGGCGAGCCGGACGTCGTCCTCTACCGCGCCGTCATCGTACGCCGGCGACTGCAGCGCAGCGGTGTGTTCGACCCCCACGAAGACCACGTGTTCGAATGGGCGTTGCATGCCGCGCGCGGCGTAGAACTCCCGTACCCGCTCGAACGTCGGCCCCGACAAGAGCACGCGCGCCCGGCCCCGGAACCGCCAGCCGGCGCGCGTCAGGACGTCCACGACGTTGATTTCCACGGCGGGGTTCTCGATCAAATTGCGCACCGTCACCGGCGACCGCACATCTACGAACACCAGTGTGGCATCGTCCCAAACCGCCAAGGATCCTTTTGGAGAAATGCTCGGCGCACCGTCGCCTCCCACGCTCGCCACGAACCCCAGGCGCTGCCGTTCGACGCACGACTTCATCTCGGGACTCAGCATGGGGCCCTCACTTCTTGCCGAACTTCTCCTGCATGCGGGCATTGAACTCGGCGGACTGGCGCCGGGGCACGCTGAGCGTGTTCCACGCCGCGACACGATGCTGCTTGGCCAAGAACACGATTTGACCCGCGTGGTAGCCGTAGTGCGTCAGTTGCCGCTGCACGGCTTGTACGACCGTGTGCGGCTCGCCGCGAATCAGCACCGTGCGCAGGCACTCCGCCGGCGACAAGGGTTCCAGCGCCGCGAACAACACCGCCCAGCCGGCCTCCCAGCGCTGCTGCAGCGCCGCGCGCGTGTCTTCCGGTCCGATCTCGAACTCGGTATCCCGGTGCCGGTCCGGCTTCTCGCCGTCGGTGGTCAAGAAATCGGTCCAGCGCGACCGCAGGTTGCCGGCGACGTGTTTCACATTGATGGCGACGCTGTTCGATTCAGCATCCGGCGCCGCGAAGAACTGTGCGTCGTCCAACTGCGCAATGGCTTTGTCGGCCAGCGCTTTGACGCCGCGGAACTCGCGGCGGGAGTTCTCCAGAAAATGCGATCCGAGGTCCAAAATGGCCTCCTTCGGGTTCACGGACCGGCCGGCGGCCCGGTGCGACGGGTGCGACGGCGGCGACGGGCGCCACGGGTGCGTCAGGCGGGGCGCGGCGCGGCAGGAATGGTACCGCATGCGGGTCTGGATGGGCGCCCCGGCGTGCAGGGGTGCAACCCCGCCGCTGCCAAACCGCCGTGCCCATGGGGTAAAGCGTCGGGAGCCGTGCCGTGGGCCCTCCTGCCGGGCGCACCCTGGAAGTAGCCGAAGATTCCGCATCGCAGCCCAAGACGGGGATCCGGGGCGCAGCCATCCCAGGGCGCCGCGGTTCCGCGCAGCGCGCGGAGCCGAAGTTTTCCGCCGGCGCCGATCCGGTTTGAACCATGCTAGGTTGTCTCCGTATCATTCGGGGTCCCGCAAGGCCTCCACGCGATGGCCGCGACGGGATCGACGTAGCTCGGGGATATCGTGCACTCGCGGTGGGTGCGTCGACCCGGCATCCAGTTGCCCCGGAGATCCGGTGGGAGCCAGGAGACCCTCGTCATGCGCATGACCCCAGCCGTGTTGCGCTCGAAGATCGTGTATTTGTCCATGGAGATCGGGCTCGACCCGCGCGTGCCGACGTACAGCGGCGGCTTGGGTGTGCTGGCCGGCGACGTGCTGCGTTCGGCAGCCGACCTGCACGTGCCCATCGCCGGCATCACGCTGTTGCACCGCAAGGGCTACTTCCGCCAGCACTTGAGCGCGCTCGGCGTGCAGACCGAGGCCGAGGTGGACTGGGATCCGGCGCAGCTCTTGGAAGCGCTGCCGATCCAAGTGAAGATTCAGATCGAAGGCCGCACGGTACACGTCCGCCCGTGGGTCTACGAGGTCCGGGGCATCACCGGCCATTCGATTCCGGTGTACCTGCTCGACACCGACCTGCCGGAAAACGCCGAGCCCGACCGCCGGCTCACCGATCAGTTGTACGGCGGCGACAACGGCTACCGGCTGCGGCAGGAAGCCGTGCTCGGCCTGGGCGGCGTCGCGGTGATGCACGCGCTGGGCCGCAGTGCGGACATGCTCTACCACATGAACGAAGGCCATTCGGCGCTGCTGACCCTCGCACTCTTGGAGCGCCGGGCGCGCAACGGCGACTTGACCACGCTCACTGACGCCGACGTCGACGCGGTGCGGTCGCATTGCGTCTTCACGACGCACACGCCGGTGCCCGCCGGCCACGACGCATTTCCGATCGACATGGTGCGCACGGTGCTGGGCGAAGCCCGCACGCAGTTGCTCGAGCGCCTGAACGTGGTCAACGGCCAGCTGAATATGACGACCTTGGCGTTGTTCTTCTCGCGCTATATCAACGGTGTCGCCATGAAGCACGGTGAGATTTCGCGCGGCATGTTCCCGTCCTTCCCGATCAACGCCATCACCAACGGCGTGCACGCGCTCACCTGGACCGCCGACCCGTTCCAACGGCTGTTCGACCGCTGGACCCCGCAATGGCGGCGCGACAACAACTACTTGCGGTACGTCTGCGGCATCCCGCTCGCCGAGATTCAGCAGACGCACGCCGAGTGCAAGCGCGGCATGCTGGCCGAGATGCAACGCCGCAGCGGCATCGTCATGAGCGAGAAGACGCTGACGTTGGGCTTTGCGCGGCGCGCCGCGCAGTACAAGCGCGCGCCGCTCCTGTTCACCGACATCGCGCGCCTGCGGCGCATCGCCAAGGACGTCGGACCGATTCAGATCGTGTACGCCGGCAAGGCGCACCCCAAGGATGAAGGCGGCAAGCAGATCATCCAGGAGATCTTCCGCGCCGCCGACGCGCTGGCCGGTGATGTCCAGGTGGTGTATCTGGAGAACTACGACATGGCGCTGGCGCGGCATATCGTCTCCGGTGTGGACGTGTGGATGAACACGCCCTTGCGGCCGCTCGAGGCCAGCGGCACCAGCGGCATGAAGGCCGCGATGAACGGCGTGCCGTCGTTCTCGGTCCTGGACGGTTGGTGGATCGAGGGCCACTACGAAGGCCACACCGGCTGGTCGATCGGCAACGGTACCGAGGACTCGGCGGATTCGGCGGCGGAAATCGAGTCGCTGTATCACAAGCTCGAGAACGTGATCTTGCCGATGTACTACCACGAGCCGGAGCGCTGGGCGGAGGTCCGGCGTTCGACCATCGCCATCAACGGCTCGTTCTTCAACACGCAGCGCATGCTGCTGCAATACCTCTCGAACGCCTACTTCCCAGCCGATGCGGCCATGGCATCCACCGCCGCTCCCGCGACGCCGGAAACCTTGCCGCAAGTGGTGAAAACCACGTCCTGATCCCCCGCGGCACCGACCGTCTACCGTCCTCGCCGCCGGGCCCGGTTCCGCCCGTCCGCCAACCCCTTGCGCGGCCTGCAGCGGGCGCGCGAGGAGCGTCCGCAGATCGCGATGGAGCGCAACCGGTACGTGCTCTATCCCGGAACGCAGTCGATCATGGCCGGCGCCGCGCCGAAGATCCTCAACCGCCCCTACTCCATCTCGGCCGAGGTGGAAATCCCCAGGGAGGGAGCCGAAGGAGTCCTGCTCAGCATGGGAGGCTACGACGGCGGCATCTCGTTCTACGTACAGGACGGCAAGCTCTGCTTCGTGCACAATTATGTCGCGGTCACGTACTCCGACGTGAAGTCGAAGGATCCAGTGCCCACCGGCCACCACTTCCTGAGCCTGGAGTTCGAATTGACCGGCAAGCCCGGCTTCGAGAAGGGCAAGGGTTCACCGGGCATCGTCAAGCTGCTCGTGGACGGCAAGGAGACAGGTCGCGGCGAGTTGGCGGTGACGACGCCCAACCGGCTGGCACAAGGCGGCGCCATGCTCGTCGGAGCCGACGCGGGGGCCCCGGTAACGCCGACCTACCAGCCACCCTTCCACTTCACCGGCGCGATCAAGCGGGTCATCGTCGACGTGAGCGGCGAGCACGTCGAGGATTACGAGGCCCAGATGCGGATCGCTCTCGCCAAACAGTGAGGTCAAGTGGATGGGATTCAGGCCGCCTCTACTCGTCCCGGAACGAGCTGTTGGGCGCGGCGTACGCGGAGTGCACCGTGTAGGCGGAGTCCGGGTAGGATGCGAACAGCAACGTTCCACCGCAAATGGTGTGGATGAGGCTGTCGGCGATCGCGGGGCGCACTGCGGGACAGCCGAAGCTGCGGCCGATGCGGCCGAAACGGGCGGCGAATTGCTCGCTCACGTAGTCCGCGCCGTGCATCACGATGGCACGCTCCACAGCGCGGTCATTGATGCCGGGCTCCAGCCCGTCCAGGCGCAGGGCCACCCCGTGGTCGCCCTTGTACTCCGCGCCGGTACGAAAGACGCCGAGTGACGACTGATGGCTGCCGGCGTCATTCGAAAACGCGTGTGCCTCGTTCTCGCCGCTCTGCTCGCCGTGGGCCACGAGTTCGTGAAAGAGCACCCGGCCGCGCTCCAGGTCCAGCACCCAAAGGCGCTTCTCGGTCGAAGGCAACGCGTAGTCGATGATCGAGAGCAACGGCCGCGTGATGTCGCCGCGCTCCCGGGCGCGCGCATAGGCACGCAGCGCGATCGTGAGCGTCTGGTCGGACAATCCCGGGACCGAAAGGCGCGGCGGGGTGACCTCACGGCTCGCGCCGGGTGAGTGCCGCTCGAAGGGATCCGCCGCCCACGCGGCCGAGACGATGCCGATCCCCAACAGTGCGCCGAGAATTCGCGCCACGCTTCCGCTCTTCATCCGCCGCATCCGCATCCAGCTCTCCCCTTTCGGCTCCTTGGGGGGCGGCAGTCTATCAGGGGGCCCCGGCCGATGCCAACTCCGAGCAACCGGGCGACCCGAGGTGGTTCCTACAGCGGCAGTTCGGCCGGATGCTCCGCCGTGTCTAGTCCGCGGCAGCGGGGATGTGGCGCTCGATGCGGTCACCGGGAATGTGTTCACGGTGGACTCAGGCTTTTGACCAAGCGGACCCGGCACACGCCGGCGCTCCCGAGCTCGTTCCGGAACGAGCTCGCGAGCCGAAAGACGAAGTGCGGAGGATCTGGCAGCCGCCTTCGCCTTGGAGACCGTCGATTCCGCGCGGCAGGTGGTCCGGGAGCTGCCCTTCAATTGGCCGTCGAAGTAGAAAGAATGCGTCCCGCAACGTCATCGATGCCATCCGCCCGCGAAGCGATTTCCAATCCCTCGGCCGTTCGCGAGCGAGCGGGACTAAAACGGGCCCAGACGCGCTTCCGCCGCCCGGCGCTCGGCGGATCCTCGTTCGCCTCCCGCGGCGTGATCCCAGAACGCTGCGAGCGCCGACCGGCGCAACGGGAAAGCGTAGAGAAAGTGCGTCTCGAACAAACGCGTCGCGCTGCGCGCGCTCCAGAGGGAGGTGATTGCGGGCACCTCACCCGACAGCAGCGCCTCGAGGTTCGTGATGTCGGCCGCCTCGGTCCCCTGCGAGATCGGTGCTTGCCAGAAACGGTCTAACGCTGCTTGCACGCGCGGCGAGCCGGGCTGTTCCACCGCCCACTGCGCCAGCAATGTGACACCAACGTCGGGGCGGTATTTGAAGGCCTCGGCCAGCACCGCCACCCGCGCCTTGTCGTTCCACAGCTGCGGGTCCATTGCCAGACGCCGCAAGAGCGAATTGCGTTCGCCTGCCGCCACGGCCGCCGGTGAGAGCAACAGCGGCAGCACCGCAGTTTCACCGCGGAAGAAAGCGCGCGCCGCCAAGTCGCTCAAGCGCGGGCGATAGAGCGTGTGCAGCGGCCCGGGCAGTTCGTCCGCCTGCAATACTCCCAACGGCAGCACTTCGTGCGCCAATAAAGCCGGTACGTTCGCAACCTGCGCGCGACCGAGCGCGGCTGCATAGGCCGGCAGGGCGGCACGCTGGACCACACGCTCGAGATGTTGCGATGGATCGGCGGCGCGGAATCCGAGCAGAATGAAATCCTGCTCGAGGGCTTGCCACACCGCTACTTGATCGAAGACGGCGCAGTACGTCCGCAACACCATGGACACGGTTTCGGTGTCGCTTTCGTAGAGATGAAACCATTGCGCGTACACCCCACCGGGCGCCAGCCGGTCGCGCGCCGCGGTCAGGAATTCGCGGCTGTACAGCATTTCAACGCCGGACACCCACGGATTGCTGGGCTCGGAAGCAATGATGTCGTACGCGGCCGTGCTGCGCACGAGAGCGCGGTAGGCATCCGTGCGTAAGAGCCGCACTTTGGGATTAACCGTAGCCTGCTGATTGGCATAATCGAAAAGCGGCGCGGCACGCAAAACGCCGGATGCGATTTCTGCCACATCTACGTGCGTCATCGCCGGCAGCGCCGCCAACTCTCCGGCCGTCACACCGGTTCCGTAGCCGATCACGAAACTCGTGGCGTCTTGGCGCGCTAACAGTGCCGGCAGCAATCCCACGAGGATCATCGTCGTGTTGTCGAATGGAATCTCACCATCGGACTTGCCGTTGTTGACGATGGCGCGGCTCGCAACGGCACCCTTTTGTTTGCCCTCCCACACGGCCACCGAAGTGGAGGGATCATCGTCATAGAACAGCACTGAAACGCGGTCGGAATACCCTTTGAAGAACGCCGCTGGGCCGTGTCCCACAGGCCCTAGCGCGCCGCGGGCGCGGAACGGACCGGACGACAAGTGCAGCGGGTTCCACGCCGGTTGCACCCCACTCCACAGCAAGACCGCCGCGGCAGTAGCCCACCCAACGGTTCGCGCGAGTCCATGCATGAGCCGCGCGCCCAGCAGCGCTGCTGCCAGCGCCAGCACCACCACGGCCAGGCGATATACCGCGTGCAGATCGACCCAGAACAGTAAGACGTATCCACCCAGCAAAGCACCCAACACCGATCCCGCAGTGTTCCAGCTGTACAAACGCCCAGCCATCGAGCCCAGGTCTCCCACGCGCCGCCGGGCGGCGTGGAATAAGAGTGGCAACACCGCTCCTGAAAGACCGATCGGGACCACGAGCAGCAACAGCATCCAACTGAATACCGCCCGCCAGAAGGGCATGAAATCGCCCGCGTCATGACCAAAACGCACGCGCAAGACATGCGACCAATACGGTACGTCGCCCAGAAGCGGTCGAGTGCCGCCAGCGACGCCGCCAGCAACAACACCGCAACAACCACGGCTGAATCGCGGATGCGCGGCAGCATCGAGACGACGAAGCTCCCGAGCGCGATGCATGACACGAACGCCGCGACAACCATGGCGAACGTGAAGTGCGAGGCGCCAAAGGCCAATCCCCCCAAACGATTCAGCACCGTTTGCATGCACATCATGGCGAATCCACACAGGAACGCAGCAACCGCGAAAGGCAGGAACGCATGTGTCACGCTGCTGCCTGCGGCTGGCGCGACACCCGCAGGCGCCGTAGCCTTTGTGGTGGCAGGCAACGCGCGGCTGGTGCCCGCCTGCTGCGTCCGGGCGCCGCGGCCGGCCCACAGGAAGCATGCACCGGCCGCCAGATTCACGCCGGCCATGGCGAACAATGTGCCGCGTAAACCCAATGCGGGAACCAACACGAACGCGGCCACAATCGCCCCCGCGAACGCCCCTGCTGTGTTGAATGCGTAGACAAAAGCGTGAAACCGTGTCGCATCCTGCAGATCTTGCGCGAGCGCCTGGGTGAGAATTGGAATGGTGCCGCCCATTAAGATCGTAGGCGGCAGCAGCAAGAACGCTGCAGAGGCTACATCGACGGCGAATCCCATTGCCGGCACACCGTGAGGGACATGGATCGAGACCGCCTGCACGGCGGCAAACATCACCGGGAAGCCCAAGGCCCATACGCCGATGGCGGCTTCCACGCTGCCGTACACCACGAACAGCGGCGGCACCCGTTCACCGGCCGCGGCGCGCTCCACACATCGCCGCGTAACCCGGCCGAACAGTGCATAGCCGGCCGACAGCCCACCCAGGAACAGCGCCAAGATCGCGACCGTGGCTTCGCTATGCGAACCCAGCAGAGTCGCCAGGTACTTCTGCCAAACAACTTCGTAGACGAGCCCGCTGAAGCCCGTAAGCCCGGTCAACGTCAAGGCGAGCGCACGCATCACGAGCGGCCTTTCATCCCCGGTCTCCAAGGAGACACCCTAGGTCCGCAGAAACGCGACGCATAGTATGCCACACTCGCGCGCGGGCATTCACCCGCCGGGGCACCGGTGGCGGGCGGACACGAAGCAAAGAAATGCGTCAGGCAGGAACCAGGAATACGAACGCAAGTGCGCCACTGACGATGGATCGAAATGGAATCTTGATCCAAGGACGATTCGCGGTGCGGCAACGGCGTACGGCATGAGAGTCAGCGTTGTCTTCGTGCGGATGGGCGTGTCGAGAAAGCTGCCCATGATCTGAATCAGTCCGCGCCGCATGATAGCGCTGCCATTCCGGCGGGCGCCGCTCAATCCCCGGAAATCACGATCCGCCGGTCCGGCGTATCAAGCCGGTAGTCGAAGGCACGAAGCGGCTTCCTCGGGCCCGGCGCCGACGCCCTTGCGCAGCGGCCCGCAAAGCGATTTACTGTCGCTCGCGCTCGCTAGAAGCTCGATAGGGGGTCGTGGTGACGATCGTCCGTGCGCTTCGTGCGCTCTTCATGGTCACGATTCTGTTCGGCGCGCCCGGCGTGGCCCTTACCCAGGCACCTGCGCCGCAAGCACTCGCCGGCGGCGAGGAGATCGTGGAGACCGCGCCCGTCACACTGGACGGGCGAGAGCTCTTCCAGGTGCGCGGCATCCAGGCCTACCCGGCCAAGATGCGCGCCGAGACCGTCTCGGCGCGCATCCTGGACCTGGCGCGCGACCGGTCGTTCGACCCCGCCACGATCGACACCGTCGGAGCGGGACAAATCGTCTGGATCGGTGCCGAGGGCCGCCGGGTCATACGGATCCACGACCTGGATGGCGAAGTCGAAGGCGTGGACCGCTTCACCCTTGCCGAACTCTATGCCACGAAGGTCCGGCAGTCGATCGGGGCCTACCGGGAGGCCCGCTCCCACGGAGCGCTCGTCAACGCGGCGTGGCGCGCTGGTGCGGCCACGGTGGCCGCCCTGTTGGCGTTCTTCGTCGTGCAGTTGCTGCGCCGGGCCGTGAATCGCTGGGAGACGC
>Ga0315287_10002572_pt1 | contig 17240 bp, 12 predicted proteins | sample YL17G11_0_MG_FD_205037 | JGI IMG/M metagenome (GOLD analysis project Ga0315287, IMG submission 205037) | Sediment microbial communities from Yellowstone Lake, YNP, Wyoming, USA - YL17G11_0 | ecosystem: Environmental > Aquatic > Freshwater > Lake > Sediment | place: USA: Wyoming | collected...
GACCGAACCCCGCCTCCCCCCCCCAAAAAAAAAAAACAATTATAGGCTTACCTCCGCAAGATCGAGGAGGCCGTCGACTACCTCAAGACCGCGGGCGTCTCGGGCGCCGCCCGCGCCGCGGCCGAGAAGGTCGCCCTTCGCGTCGAGGACGCCAAGAAGGCCTCGACAACGGCCGGGGCCTACCTCCAGGGAGCGGCCGCGACGGCCGCCTCCGGCGCCTTTGACCGCGTCTCCGAGGCGTGGACGGCCCTCGCGTCCCAACCGGCCGTCGCCAAGCTTCTCGAGGCTGCGGCACCCCGCGTCGAGCGCGCGCGCGCGGCCTACCTGCAGGCGCACGATGCCGTCGCCGGCTCTCCGGCGTACGCCAGGGCCGTCGAGCACTCGATCGCGGCCGTCGCCGCCGTGCAGGCCTCCGCGCCTTTCAAGGCCGCCGCGGCGAGGCTGTACCCGGCCGTGGCTCCGTTCGCGGACCCGGCGCTCAAGACGATCGCGGACAGCCCGTACGTGGCCGCCGCGGTCGACCACCTGAGGCCGATCGCCGCCGGAGGGAAGAAGTGATTGAAGCTCGAAAGGGTTTTTTTTTAACTTCTTTGATTTTAGCACTTGGCGTTTCTCCTTTTTTTGCTTTTTTCCCGCTTTTCTTCCCCCACCCCCCGACCCCACGGCAACGTTATATTATCCCTTCACCCTCCCCCATCAAACTTAGGAAAAACCCTTTTGAACTTTCGAGCGTCGTTTTCTTCCCCCGCGCGGAATTCTTCCAACAAAAACAAGACGAAAAAAACAAAAAAAACACGCCCTTTTTTTCTTCTGCCAAAAGAAGAGAGACTGCGACGACAACGACGATTCTTCCCCCCCCTGTATGCCTCCGTTCCTCCCCTTTCCCTTTATGTTGTCGCTCTCTTTGCGCGCCGCGGGGGGGGGGGGTGGACAGGGGACGAGGCCACGAAATACGAGTGACTGAGAGAGCGAGTGAGAGTGAAAAGACGAAGAGCGTCGAGAGAGTAGGAAAAAGAGCGCGCGCGAGAGAAGAGGTATCTCTCCCTGCTGTTTGTGCTCCTTTTTCCCCTTCTGGGATCTTCCGAGGGAGCGAAACCAACAGCGGGTCTGCGGCGCGCTTTCTTTCTTTCCTAGTTCTTGAGAAATTATTAAAATGAGAGAGAGAGAATGAGAGGGAGAGGAGGGTGTTAAAAAATATAAAAAAAAAAACAAGAAAGAGGAGTGCGCTTGTTTTCTATGTCTCTCATTCGTTTCCTTTTTTTTCTCCTTCTTCAGTTTACAAAGCATCCAGAGAGGGCGCCAAAGAAGAAGGCACGCACGCGCGCGCAAGAGAGAGAGAGATTCCCCCCCCTGCGGTGCGCGTTGAAAAATGAATGAAAAAACACAACTTCCTCTTCAAAGCTTGTCCTGCTGCGACGCCGCCGCCGCCCTCCTCTTTCGCCTCGCCACCTCCCTTTTCCCCTCGGCGTGCGCCACCGCGGCGTACCCGACCCCTCCGGCCAGCGACAGCGCCACTCCGGCCAGGTTGTTGGCGGAAAACACCACGTCTCCAAAGAGGACGAGGCCCGCGGCGGTCGTCGCGGCGTCCTTCAGCTGTCCCGTCACGCTCGTGGCCAGCGGCGAGTTGGCCGTCGTGCACCAGAAGATCGCTGCGTTGAGCAAAAAGGCCTGGGACGCGGAGAGGAGCAGGAAGGCGACGAAGCGCGGGTCGCGGAGCAGAGGGGAGGAGAGGGCGGCGGCGAGCTCGGAGACCGAGGAGACGGAGGTCATCGTCGCCGCCGAGGGGAGCGCGGCAGCTCCGGCGGCGGCGGCGGCGCCGGCGCTCCCGAACCCGAAGAGCCTCCCGACGAAGGAGGAGGAGGAGGAGGAGGAGCCGCCGACGGGCTCCCCGTCTCCGCCGAGGGGGACGGTCCTCAGCACCTCCGTCCTCGACGCCACCAGCCACGCCGCGACCAGCGGCACCGCGACGACGTTGTTGCACAGCTGGAGGGCGAAGGGGCCGAGGCCCGTCCCGTCGCCCGTCGCGCGGATCAGGACGAGGTAGGCCGCGGTGCACCCCACGCAGCAGCCCGCCCACAGGTACCCGGGCAGCGAGAAGGTCAGGTCGGTCGCCGAGGCCAGCAGGGCGCCGACGAGCATCGCCGCGAGCGCCGCGGCCCTCGCGCGCGAGGGCCTCTTCTTCAGCGCGAGGAACTCGCCGAGCGCGACGAGCGGCGTCGTCGCCCTCCTCAAGACGGAGTACATCGGGACGTTGAGGTACCGCAGCGCGGCGACGCCCGAGGCGACGTAGCCGAACCAGAGGAGGGCCATGGGCACGACGGCGCGGGCCGTGGCGCGCGAGAGGCGGAAGGGCGGCGGCGGGGACGAGCGCGGACGCGACGTTGTCGTCTTCGTCGCGCCATCGGCGTCGTTTTCGGTCTGCTGCCCGTCGTCGTCGTCCTTGTCCTTCTTGTTGCCGCCGTTGAGGTCGACGACGCCGAAGCGCGACAGGGCGGTGATGTAGACGATGGAGAGGACGACCTGTTTTAGTGGAGAGTGGAGAGTGGAGGAGAGAAAGAAGAGGTTGAGAGAAGAGAGAGAACCGAAGTCGTCGACGACGCGGCCGATTTCGAAAAGAAGAAAAAAGATCAAAAATCGATGGTCCAAAGGTCGAATCCATCATCGCGCGGTTTCGCCCCGAGAAGCGCCTTTTCCACTTCATTTCTTGCTGGGTAACGGGTGGAAACGATGTCTTGTTCCCTAAGGCACAAGCATTGGATCCAAAAAATCATTCTTAATGGGTTCCCGGCGAGGTCGCTCGAAGAGAAGGGATGGCATCAAAAAGAGGCGCTGCATCGGGGGTTAACTTTTGTTCTTCTTGTTTCGCTGCCCGCTCCGCGCCGCTGGCTGCTGCGATGACCTTTTTCTCGCTTCGACGAGACCCGAATGTCATCTTTGTCCCCCCGCTCGTCACGCTCTCCATTGGAAGAGACGGCGAGGCGGAAGTCCAGCCGAAAAGCTCCTCCCTTTCTTCCTCCATCTCTCTCACCTGCAGCGCCGTCACAAAGGCCGGGAATTGAAATTTATAAACGCTGAAGACCGCCTTGTTGAACAGCGTGATGCAGATGGAGATCGCGCCGTAGGCGAGGCAGGGGGCCAGCGGCGTGGAGAGCAGCCTGCGGACGAGCAGGGAGAGCGGGGAAGAGGAAGAGGGAGGAGAGGAAGAAGAGGAGGCGCGGAGGTCGAAGCTGGACGACGCCATCACTGTCGTTGACGTCGAGCTCGCCCTTCTCCCTCCTCCGCTCTTGGTCGAATCGCTCCCTACGTTCGCCGCGGAAGCGGCGGCGGCACGCGTACTGTCCAAGACGCGCCCGGCGGCGTCGCGGAGGGGCAGGGGGCGCGCCCTCGGGGGAGAGCGGGAACTCATCGTGTTTCCTTGAGTTTCTCCTTTCGGTGTCGACGGCGGAACAATGACTGCAAGTCCCTTTTTTTCTTCTTCTTCTCGAACTCTCCTTCTTCTCGAACTCTTCTTCTTCTTCTCGAACTCTTCTTCTTCTCCTTCTAGTCTAGAGACGCGGCGGCCCTTCCTCTCTCTTTCTCCTGCTACACGAGTTTTCGTTCTCCTTTCTCTCTTCCTCTCTTCTTTCTCTTTCTCTAAATCATCAGCGGCTTCGGGGGAGGCGGCGGAGGAGGAGGAGAAGAACCCTCGCTTCCTCCTCCTCCCTCTCGCCTTGCGGCAGAAAAGGGCAGCCACCACGGCGACGACGACCAGCTCCTGGAGCCCCCGATTCCTCCGTCTCCGCTTCCTCCTCCTCCGCTGCCGCCGCCGCCTGTTTCACGGCTCTTCATCCTCGCCATCGCCTCCCTCAGCGCGGCCTCGGCCGCCTCGGCCCTCGCCTCCAAGTCTGCCCGCTCCGCCTCCCACAGCTCCTCTTTCTCTCTTTGCTCCCTCGCATCGGAGAGCCTTCCCGCCGCCACGGCGAAGGCGCAGCCGGCTAGCAGCGCGCTGGTAAGCCTGCTGCCGTGGCGGGCGAAGTGGGAGGAGGCGCGGGCGCGGAGGGGCGGCTTTTGGGTCGAAGGAGGAGAGGAAGCCGAGGTCGAGGTCGGAGAACGAGCGGCAGTGCTGACGGCTTGCGTCGACGACGATTCGACTCCCTCTGCTGCTCCGCTGCCTCCTCCGTTCCCGCCACCCTGGAGTACGTTGATCCTCGCGACGGCGGCGTCGAGTTCCTTGGAGAGCGCCGCGAGGCGGACGTCCTCCGGGGAGGAGGGCGAGCGGGACATTCGCGCGCGAGGGCTGATCTGCCTCTCTTCGTTTGATCGACTGACGCTGGTTCTGAGCGAGTTTCTTTTGACGTAAGAGAGAGAGTCCCTGAGAGAGGGGGGGGAAATCCACTATTTCGCTCAGAGCATCGAGGAGAGAGAGAAGACCCTTTCTTCTCGCTCTCGCTTCTTCTTCTCCGAGGGAGACACCACCCGCCTGCAGCACACGGTGCTCTCTGCTCCTCTTCGCGCGAACTCCGAGATGGAGGAGCAGCGGGCCCGGATGGGGAGCGGCAGCAGCGGCGGCAACGCTGCTGCCGGCAACAACAACGACGACGACAATGCCTCCGTCCTCGCCGCATCCGAGCCCTCCGCCGGCGGGCTCCAGCAGCAGGAGCCGCGCCGCGAAGCTGGGGAGAACAAGGATCACGTCTTCCGCGCCCCTGAGCCCCGGGCGTCGCTGCTAGGTGAGGAGAGAAACCCGAGAGAGAAAGAGAATGAGAAAGAGAGGAGAGGGGAAGCATTCGTTCACTCGTCCGTCGCCATCACCGTTGCCGCCTTGCTCACCACCTCCTCCTCGCACCCCACCTCGACCCTCAAACAGGCCTCGACGTCCTCGCCCGCCAGAGGCGGCAGGAGCAGCAGCAGCAGCAGCAGAAACAACTGCGGCAGAAGCGCCCGCGCCTCGCGCTGGAGGTGGAGGACGAAGAAGGAGGCAACGACGAAGAAGAGGCGGCGGCGGCGGAGAGGCCAGCGGCGGGCCCCCCTCCGGGCGGGGGCAGCCACCACGAAGAGCGGCCGCGCCACCACGGCGGCAGCCGCGGCCACTTCCGCTCGCGCGGCAGCGGGGAGGAGGCCGACGCCAACGCGATGCCTCCACCGTGGGAGAGGGATGGGGAGCGCGAGAGGGAGCGCGAGAGGGAGCGAGACTCGTCCCCTCACCGGAGGCGAGCCGATGACGACTACAGCGACCGCCGCCGGCGGGGGAGGGACGGCGAGGACGGGCGAGGCGGGGACAGAGACGGAGACTGGCGCCACCGCGACGACAGGGACCGGGACCGGCGAGGAGACTCCAGCCGCCGCAGGAGAGGCGACGACGACCGGGACCGCAGCAGCCGCGGCGGAGGAGGAGGAGGAGGAGGGAGGTCTCAGTGGAACGACCGCGACGACGACGGCGGCGGCGCGAGCGGCGGCGGCGCAAGCGGCCGCGGCCGCTCCCAGTGGGACGCGACTCCCGTCCTCCCCCGCTCCTCTTCTTCTTCACACCGCGCTGTATCAACAGCAGCAGCAGCTGGAGGAGGCCGCGGCGCTTCCTCCTCCCTCTGGGGCGCCTCCCCGGCGCCAAGGGCGGCAGCAGCAGCAGCGGCGGCGTGGGGAGCGACTCCTCGCCCCTCTGCCGCCGCGGGGAGCGCCGCAACCACCAACGCCTCCGCCGCCGCCGCCTCCGCCGCCGCCTCGCTCCTCGAGGAGGAGTACGAGGCCGCTGCCCGTGACGCCGAGCGCGCCTGGTACGACGCCGAGGACGACGGCGGCGCCGGCGGCGGCTTCTTCTCCGCCGACGAGAGCGCCGACGCGGCCGACCCGTTCGGCCTCGGCGCGACCGGCGGCAGCAGCGCGCGGTTCTCGCGGCGGGCCGCCGAGGCCACCAGGCGGCTGACGCGCGCCGACGGGTCCGTGATGTCGCTGGCGGCGTCGAAGAGGGCGAGCGCGGCCCGCGCCGACGCCGCGGCGTGGGAGGAGGGCAGGATGGCGGCGGGCGGGCTGGGCCGCGGCGGCGGCGGCGGCGCGGGCGGCGGGCCGCTGCTCGCGCCGGACAGGTCGCTCCTCGGCGGCGGCGGCGGCGGCGAGATCGACGACTCCCGCCGCGTCCTGCTGCTGGTTCACGACGCACGCCCGCCGTTCCTCGACGGGGCGCGCCTCGCCGCCAAGCAGGCCGTGCCCGTGTGGTGAGTCGTCGATTTTGTTTTCCTCTTTTTTTTCTTGTCGAGTTTTGGAGAGATACAAAGAGAAAGCGTGAGGAGCGAAAAGAAGACGAACAGAAAAGGAAAAACTCACTTTTTTCTTCCGCCCTCTCTTTTTCCCTTTCGAACCATCCTTTTATCCGACAACGTCAAAAAAAAACTCAGGCCCGTCAAGGACCCCACCTCGGACCTCGCCGTCATCGCGCGCTCCGGCTCGAGGCTCGTCGCCGAGATCCGCCGAAAGCGCGAGGCGGCGCAGTCCCGCGCGCGGTTCTGGGAGGTGGCCGGCTCGAAGATGGGGGCCGCGACGGGCCTTACCGCCGCCGAGAGGGAGGCCGAGGAGGCCGAGGCCGCCAGGATTGCCGCCGAGGAAGAGGGCGAGGAGGAGGAGGAAGAAGAGGAAGAAACCGGCGGAGGCAAGAAGAAGAAAGGGAACAAAAAGGACCAGTTCCGCTCGCACATGAAATCGGCCAAGGCCCAGTCCCGCTTCGCCGCCACGCGCACGCTCGCGCAGCAGCGCGCCTTCCTGCCCGTGGCCGCCTGCCGCGACGAGCTGGTGGCGCTGATCAGGGAGAACCAGGTCACGATCGTCGTCGGAGAGACGGGCTCGGGGAAGACGACGCAGCTGACGCAGTTTCTGCACGAGGAGGGGTTCACTAGCCCCGCCAGGAAAAACTCTTCCTCTTCCGCCGCGGTTGCTGCTGCTGCCGACGACGCGCTCTCCAGTTTGATCTCAGTGCCGGCGAGGCGCGTGGGATGCACGCAGCCGCGGCGCGTCGCGGCGATGAGCGTCGCCGCCCGAGTCGCGGCCGAGGTCGGGTGCGAGCTGGGCGACGAGGTGGGATACAGCATCCGGTTCGAGGACGTGACGAGCGAGAAGACGCTGATAAAGTACATGACTGACGGTAGGTTGTCGATTGGAGAGAGTGAGAGAAGAGAGAGAGAGAGAGAAAGCAGAAAATCTCACTCTCTTCGTTGACCTCCGGCGGGAAAACATATCGCCCCCTCGAATCTTTCGCTCGTCAACAGGCGTCCTCCTCCGCGAGTCGCTCCGCGACCCGGACCTCGAGGCCTACTCGGCCATCATCATGGACGAGGCCCACGAGCGCTCACTCAACACCGACGTCCTGTTCGGCGTGCTCAAGGCCGTCGCGGCACGGAGGCCGAGGGACTTTCGGCTCGTCGTCACCTCGGCGACGCTCGACGCGGCGCGCTTCGCGGCCTTCTTCGGGGACGCTCCCGTGTTCCAGATCCCGGGGAGGACGTTCCCGGTCGACGTGCTGTACGCGAGGTCGCCGCAGGAGGTAAGAGAGAGGAATTGAGTTTTGTTCCTTAAAATTTCCGTGCTTTTTTTTTTCAAAAAAAAGCGAACGCTTTCTTTCTTTCTTTCTCTTTTCTTCCTCCCGCTTTTCTTCCTCCCGCTTTTCTTCCGCTCACTTCGGCAACTCCTCTCGATGGCGAAAACTCCAAAAACAGGACTACGTCGACGCCGCGGCGAAGCAAGCCCTCGCCATCCACCTCGGCAACCCCGTCTCCTCGCCGCCTCATCCCTCCTCCGACCCGAAGAAAAAGGACTCTGGCGGAGGCGGCGACATCCTCATCTTCCTGACGGGCCAGGAGGAGATCGAAGCGTGCTGCTTCTCCCTCGCCGAGAGGATGCGCCTCCTCGGCGCGGGAGCGGAGGAGGTCGATGCCGCGGGCGGCGCGGGAGAAGGAGGACAAGGCAAGGAGGACAAGGAAGAGGACAAATTCGCCTCGGCGCCGCCGCCGCCGCTGCTGATCCTGCCGATCTACTCCCAGCTCCCCGCCGACCTGCAGGCCAAGGTCTTCGACCCCGCTCCCCCGGGGTCCCGCAAGTGCGTCGTCGCCACCAACATCGCGGAGACGTCGCTGACGCTCGACGGCGTGCGCTTCGTGATCGACGCGGGCTTCTCGAAGCTGAAGGTCTTCAACCCGCGCGTGGGCATGGACGCGCTGCAGGTGTTCCCCGCGTCCAGGGCCGCGGTCGACCAGCGCGCCGGGCGGGCGGGCCGCACGGGCCCGGGGACCTGCTGGCGCCTGTTCACCGAGCAGGCCTACCGCGACGAGCTGCTCCCGGCGTCCGTGCCCGAGATCCAGCGGACGAACCTGTCGAACGTCGTGCTGCTGCTCAAGTCGCTCGGCGTCGCCGGGGGCGACATTTCCAAGTTTGACTTCATGGACCCCCCCCCGGCGGACAACGTCGCCGCCTCGCTCTACTCCCTGTGGGCGCTCGGCGCACTCGACAACGCCGGCAGGCTGACGCGCGACGGGAGGAGGATGGCCGAGTTCCCGCTCGACCCGCCGCTGGCCAAGCTGCTGCTCTCGGCCGCGGCGCTCGGCTGCGGCGCCGAGGCGCTCACGGTCGTCGCGATGCTGTCGGTCCCGCCCCCCTTCTTCCGGCCCCCGGACCGCGCCGACGAGGCCGACGCGGCCCGCGAGAAGTTCTTCGTCGCCGAGTCGGACCACCTGACCTACCTGCACGTCTTCGAGCAGTGGCAGGCGCACGGGTGCTCGGCGGAGTGGAGCGCGAAGCACTACCTCCAGCACAAGACCCTGAGGAAGGCGAAGGAGGTGCGCGGGCAGCTCCTGGATCTGGCGAGGCAGCAGAAGCTCCCGCTCGGAGACTCGACGACGTCCCCGTCTTCCTCGTCTGTCTACGACACGGGAGACAAGTGGGACCGCCTCCGGAAGGCGATCGCGGCCAGCTTCCACCACCACGCCGCCAAGGCCAAGACGACCGCGGGGGAGTACACAAACTGCCGCTCGGGGGCCCCGGCGCACCTGCACCCCACTTCCGCTCTGTTCGGGATGGGCTCGACGCCCGACTACGTCGTCTACCACGAGCTGGTCGCGACGTCCAAGGAGTTCATGCAGTGCGCGACGGCTGTCGAGCCGGAGTGGCTCGCGGAGATGGGACCTGCCTTCTTCTCGATCAAGGAAGAAGGAGGAGGAGGAGTGGGAAAGTCCTCTTCTCTTGCTTCCGCTTCTGCTCTTCTTCCCTCTGCTTCAACCGGGGGGGGTGTGGTCGTGGGGTCGAGGCTCGAGGCGAGGGCGAGGGAGCGGGAGGCGCGGCTGGAGATGGAGGCCGAGGTGAGGAGAGCGGAGGCGGAGGAGGAGCGAGACGGCAGCGACGACGGAGACGGCGGCGACGGCGTTTTGAAGAGGCCTGGCGCCGCCTCTCCTGCTGCTCGCTTCTCTGCCGCTGGCCGCGGTCGCAGGCCCGGGGCAGGGACGCAGTTTGGCCTCGGGCCCAAGAGGCGCACGTTTGGACTCTAGGGCCTTTTGGCTTTGTCTTGATTTTCATTTCTTTTCTTTTTTTTACAGCGTGAGAGAGAGCGTTTCGTCCGTTGTTGTTTTTTTCAACTGTCATTCAAGCCAAACCAAAAGCCAGCACTCTCTGAAAATATTTGATCTCCTCCCTCTCCCTAAATGTGGGCCAGCCTCACTCTGTGGAACCCAAAGTAGCTCACGCCGCCGGTGCGGGGCACGGCCCAGCGGACGACGGGGACGGAAGCGGAAGCGGAAGCGGAAGCGGCGAGAGAGGGAGCAGCCGGAGGGGCTCCTTCTCCTCCTCCTCCCTTGCCGCCCCTCGCCACCGCCGCCGCGGCCTCGGCCGCCGCCGCCTCCGCCGCGGCCCTCGCTGCCTCCCGCGCGTCCCGCGCCGCCTCGCCCTCAGCCGCTGCCAGCGCGTCGGCGCCGGGAGGGCTCGCCGAGGGCCCCGCCCGCGGCGCGAGCCTTGCGACGGAGGCCGGCGCCGCGGGCCGGCGGCGCGCGAAGGCCGCCGAGCAGCGGTGGACGGCGAACGCCGGCGCCGAGGCCGAGAGCACCCTCGTGGCCCTGCGGGTGCAGGGCGTCGGCGTCTCCGGGAAGGGCCGGAGGCGGAGGAGGCCCGGGGGCGCGTGGCTGAAAGACGGCGAGGGGGGAGGAGGAGGAGGGGGGGGGGGCAGAGGGAGCGCGGCGTCGGCGCGAGGGGGGGCGGCGGCCGCGGCGGCGGCGACGGGGACGCCCCCTCCTCCTCCTTCCGGCTCGTCGCCGCCGCCGCCTCCAACAGGAGGAGGCAGCCAGCTTCCCCGAGCGCCCGGCGCAGGCCACCACTGCCTCGAGCGGGGCGCGCCATCCCCTTCCCCTCCTCGCTGCCCCTCCCGCCGCCGCTTCTCCTGCTCCTTCTTCTTCCTCTTCAGGGACTCCCATGGCGCGCCCCCGCCCCCGCCTCCCTCGAGCGGGGTGCCGCAGAGCCGGGCCATCCTCGCGTCGACAGCGGCGCGCGCCCTCTTGGCCTTGCGGACCTCGGAGGCGGTGAGCGGGATGAGGGAAGAAGCGGCGGAGGGAGGAGGCGGGGCGGCGGAGAGAGGGAGCAGGGGTCGGGCACCTCCGTCGGCCGCGCCCTGCTCCTCTTCCTCGTCGTCGTCCTCTTCCTCCTGCTCCTCGTCTCCTCCCCTCCACCCGCGCCCCATGCCCCACGCGTCGCCCAGCTCCCTCGAGCTGTCGAGGTACCATAGGGCAGGGCTCCTGCGGACGACGTAGCCGGCGCGCATCAGGTGCGAGTAGAGCTGGAGGGCGCCCGCTGGCACGCCCGAGGAGAGCTGAGAAAGTATTCGAGTTTTTTTGTCGTTTGGAAAGACTTTGTGTGAGCTTTTTTTTTCTCTCTCCCTCGGGATTTCTTCTTTCTTTCCGTTGTCAAAAGGAAAAGGAAAAAAATCTATCTTACCGAAAGGGACACGGCCTCCTGCACCGACAGGGCCCGCGCGCTCCGAGCGTCGCCCTCGAGGGCGGCGGGCGGAGGAGGAGGGTAGCTGGGCCTCGGCGGCTTCGCTCTTGCTGCTGCTTCTGCTGCTACTGCTGCTGCTTCTGCCGCCGGCTCGCCGCCGCCGCCGTTCTTCTGCTCGTCCTCCCCCTCTCTCCCTGCCTCCCTCTCCCTCTTTGCTGCAGCGACGACCCCGACGGCCATGACCAGGTCCCCCCTGTCCACCAGGAAGGCGGCCTCTTCCGGGTGCAGGTACTGCAGGCCCCGGTGGTGGAAGCCCATCCGCGGGGCGAGCTTGGAGCGCGCCGGCGCGACGCGGGCTGCCCTCGGCGGCGGCGGCGGCGGCGCGGGCGGCTTTTCCTCCGCCACCGTGGCGGCCACCCACGCTGCACCGCTCAGCCCGCGCCCGCGCCGCGGCGCCGCCCAGGCGTCGCGCATCTCTGCGAGGCGCCTGCGGAGCGTGGCGGCGTCGTCCTCCTCCCCCTCCTCCTCCTGTGGCTCCTTCTCCTCGGTCGCAGCTGTAGCGGTCGCGGCGGCGGCGGCGGCGGCAGAGGCAGCAAAAGCAGCAGCTGCCGCATCCGCCGCCTCGTCGTGCTGCTGCTTCCTCTGTTTCCTCTTCGCCTTCTCGTTCGTCGCCGCCAGCTCCGCCGGGGCCTCCCTCTTCATTCCTCCGCGCTTGAAGATGGACGAGTCCGGGCGGTGGACGGAGTAGACTGCGGCGAGGCGCGTCGCCGCGGGGACGATTGATGGCGTCGTCGTCGACGGCTTGCTTTTGCCATCGACGACATCGCCCTCTCCCCCTCCTCGCGCCTGCCTCTTTGCTGGCCTCTTGTCGTCGTCCTCGACACAAGGAGCAGAAGAAGAAGGGTGCTCCTCCTCTGCCTCATGCGGCGGAGCGCCGGTCTCCGTCATCGTGCAAGAGATGCGACGAAGCCAGAAAAGAAAAAAAGGGAAAAAAGGGGAAATGAACTTGTACCAGTCCGATTGCTTTTTTTTAACTCGAAAAAAAACTCTCTCCCATCCTTCTTTCACTCGACCCTCGAGCTCGCGCCCACGGCCCGCTCCACCCTCCCGTACCAGGCCCGCAGCTCGTCGTTCCCGCGCATGGCGTCCGCGAACGAGTCCGTCTTCGAGACCGCCCTCCAGACGCCGAACGCGCTGAGGTCGGCAAGGTCCGGGCAGTCCCCTCCGGCAAACGGGGCGAGGGGAGCATCGGGGGAGGTTGAGGTGGCGCCCTCGCCTCGGCCTTCGCCATCGCCGTCGCCCCTCCGCAGCGCCCCCTCGGTCCACTCCCTCCCGGCGGCCTCCAGCGCGGCCCGCGGCTCCCCCTCGACCCCGTACTTTTTCGCGAGGCGACCCGCGATGGCCCACATCATCCCGGCGCCCGCGACGCGCGCCGCCGACTTCTCGACGACGCCGCCAAAGTCGCCCGCCTCGGAGATGTAGTCAAAGGTCTGCCACGACTCCCTGGCGGTCCGGTAGATGTTGACCGTGATGACCTTCACGAGGCGACCGTCGACCCACTTGCGCCAGGAAGCCTCTTTGGAGAGAGGAGGCGAAAGAGGGGGAGAGGAAGAAGCGGCCCCGCCTCCTCCGCCGCCGGCGTGGCGGCGGAGCCAGGAAGAGGGCGAGGAGCCCTCCGCCGCCTTCCCGCTCCTCCCGCTTTCTCCTTTTCCTGCTGGACCCAGCCCGGCATCCCGCGCCTCGGCGGCGATGCGCGAGATGATCAGCGAAGAGTCCGCGAGCACCTCGACGCCCGGGGGCGGCGCGAAGGCCTCCCCGCCTTTTCCAACCTCGCCGAGGGCGAGGACAGGCACCTTGCGGTGCGTGCCCCAGTTGAGCTGCCGCTTCGTCAGCGGCGAGACCTCGACGACCCTGTAGGGCACGCCGTAGAAGTCGAGGACCGCCTTGACCTTGCAGCAGAAGGGGCAGACCTCGTACTGGTAGAGCGTGAGGGGAGGGGGCCGCGGGGAGGAAGGAGACGAGGGCGGCGGCGGCGAAAAGAGTCCCGTCGCCGCCGGGAGCGAGTAGAGGTGGTCGCCGCCGCTCGCTGCCGCTGCCGCTGCCGCTGCTGTCGAGGTCGAAGTCGACGCGACCGCCGCTTCCTCCGCCTTGGCCGCGTCCTTGGAGGAGGGGGCCAGGAGCGAAGTCGTGGCGAGGGCCGTGGCGGCGGCCCAGGCGAGCGTCGGGACGGGGCGGACGCGGCTGCTTTGGGAGGAGAGGAGGTGTGGGGAAAGAGGAGGAGGTCAGTTCAGGTCGACGGTCGGCGATCGAGAGAGAGGACGCAAGAGAAGGAGCAAGCCTTTGCAAAGGCCTTTCTCCCTGTTTTCTTTCGCCTCTGTTTGCAACAAGAGCGAAGAGAGTGCACGTGAGACCCCTCCAAAGCAAAAAAAACTCACCGGGAGAGCGCCGCCGAGGAAGCAGCGGGCGCGGAAGAAGAAGCAGAGGCGAACGAGCGAGTAATGGAACCCATGCACGTCAAAGAAGAACTAGCAGCGCCGCCGCCGCCGCCGCTGCTGCTGCTAAAGCAGACTACCGACGAAGTCGCCGCGGTGACGCGCACAGAGGCCGAGGCCAGCTGCGTCGCTGCGCGGCGGAACATCGCTGTTTTGCACGTGTGCGGAAGAGAGAGAGAAAGAAGAGAAGAATTCCCCTTCTTCTTCGAGATCACTCGACACGACGAGTGCTTTGAGGAGGGGCTGGGCGAGAGGTTGAATCGACGACGTCCTTCATTTTCGCTCTCGATCGGAGGCAAAGAGCACAGAGCAACACGAGAAAGCCTTCAGCTCTCGCGTGTCGCGGCTCTCTTTCTTTCTTGCCTCCTGTGCCCGCAGCAGCAGCGGCGAGTGGATAGCACGCAGACGCAGCGCGCGAAGCGGGCAACAGCAAAGAGAAAGAGAGCAGAGAGAGAGAGACAGACGCGATGGCGGTGAGTGAGGAGCTCGAACGAAAAAACGTTCAATGCTTTTTCCAACGAAAAAAGAGGCGCCAATCGAATGCTTCGCCCCTCTTTCTCGCACCTCAGGGGCCCTCGGTACTCGCCAGGCGTGGTCTCAGACGACTCCTCGATGCCCTCTGCCAGATTGGGCACGGAACGAGGGGCACCGAGAGGAAAGAAAAGAGAATTCTTCTTCTGCTTCGACGCGGAGGAGACGCAGAGAAGCGGCGAGCGACCTCCTTCGACCTCCACGCTCTGCCTGCTGTGAAGACCGTCTCCTCTCCGTGTGTGTGTGTCGCGCTTTCCATCACTCATTTCGTCCTCTCCACGAAAACGCCTCTCAACAAACCAAACAGCCCAAGCGCGGCCGCTCCATGAGGATGAGCCTGCTGAAGGCGGAAGAATTCGCAGGAGGAGGAGGAGGAGGAGAGCGCAGCGAAGGAGGCCGAGCCGCGACGAGGGTTCGCGGCCAAGAAGGAGCAAGCGGCAACAGCAACGGCGTCTCTCACCGGAACGGCGGCGCGCCCAGCAGCGCGCGCCCCCCCTCGAGCGACGAGAACGCGATGCCCCCTCCGCCTCCGCGCCGCACCAACGCAGGAAGCGGCGGCAGCAAGCGCGGCAGGGCTTCTTCTTCTTCTGCAGCAGCAGCTGCGGCTGCAGGGCATGCCTCAGACGACGACGACGACGACGGCCCCGACGCCGCCGCCGCCAGGGCCTCCCGCGCCCTCGACGCGGCGGCCCTCGACGCCGATGCCGTGCGAGCCAGGGCGCGTAGGCTCGAGGCCGCCGAGCGAGCGGACGAAGAAGAGGCGGAGGAGGAGGAGAGGCCCGCGGCCGGCGGCACCCGCCCCAGCGCCGCCGCCAACGCCGCCGCCGACCCCGACCTCGACCCCTCGGGCCGCCCCTTCGTCGTCGTCGGCGCCGACGGCACGGAGTGGACCCGCGCGCGAGGGCAGGGCCTCCCGGGACAGGTCAAGCGCGTCGTGCTCCGCGACTTCATGTGCCACGAGCACTTTGCCGTCGACCTCTGCCCGCACGTCTCGTTCGTCAGTGGCGCCAACGGCAGCGGCAAGTCGGCGCTGCTGCAGGCGCTGCAGCTGGCGCTGGGAGTGCGCGCGGCCGCGACGGGCAGGGCCTCTGCGGCCAGCTCCCTCGTGCGGTCGGGGGCGGCGCAGGCCACCGTGCGCGTCGAGCTGTGGAACACGGGGCCCGACGCGCACAGGCCCGAGCTCTTCGGAGACACCGTCGTCGTCGAGCGCAGGCTCTCTGCGGCTCCGGCCTCGGCCTCGGGCTCGCAGTTCAGCCTCAAGACCAAGACCGGAAGGGTCGTCTCGACCACCAAGCGCGAGGTCGACGCCGTGCTCGAGGCCCTGTCGGTGGACGCCGCCAACCCCGTGGTCGTGATGACGCAGGACGTCGCGCGCTCCTTTCTGGGGGGCGGCGGCGGCGGCGGCGCGGGCAACGCCGCGGCGCCCGACCGCGGCGTCGGCAGCGCGGCGGCGGCGTCGAAAAAGTTCGAGGTCTACATGAAGGCGACCCTGCTCTCCCGCGCCGAGGCCTCGCACGCCGCCGCCGCCGCGGCCGTCGCCGAGACGCGCCGGCACGTCGAGGCGGAGGCCGAGCGGCTCCGGGAGCGCGCCGACAAGGTCGCGGCGCTGGAGAGGGCGCTGCAGCGGCTGGAGGCGGCCGAGGCGCTGCGCGGGGAGACGGCGCGGTGCGAGCGCGCGGCGGCCTGGGCCGCGGCCAGGGGGGCCGAGGCCACGCTGGCGGCCGTCGACCGCCGCATCCGCGGCACGGGGCCCTCGATGCTCGAGGCGGCCCGCGCGCGGCTGGCCGGGGCCGAGGAGGCCGCCGCCGAGGCCGGGAGGCAGCTCGACGACGCGGGCGAGCGCGGCGACCTGGCCGCGCGCGAGCTCGACGGCGCCACCGCGGCGGTCCGCGCGGCGCAGGCTGAGGCCTCGGCGGCGGGCCGCGCGAGGGCCGCCGCGGCGCGCGCCGCCGCGGCGGCGGAAGAGGCCGAGGCCGCGGCCGGGGTGCGCCGCGAGGCCGCGCTCGCCGCGGCCATGGCCGCCGCCGACGCCGTCGAGCGTGCCCGCATGGAGCGCGCGACGGCCGCGGCCGAGCGCGCGAGGTGCTCCGAGATCGAGCTGCGCGAGGCGCTGCGGGCCCGCGAGGCCTCGCTCGAGGGGGCCAAGGCGCGCTCGATCGCGGCCCGCGAGGGGTGCGACGCGGCGGCGATGGCCGTCCAGCGCGCCGTCGACGAGGCGGCGCGCCGGAGGGGCAGGGCCGCCGCCGCGGCCGCGGCGCGCTCCTCGAGGGACCCGGCGGCGTTCTTCGGCGGCGAGCCCGCCGTCGCCGTCGCCAGGGAGGTCGCCAAGCTGCAGCAGCGGAAGATGCTCAGGGGCCCCTGCGCGGGGCCGCTCGGCACGCTCGTCGGCCTCGCGGAGCCCCGCTGGGCCGCGGCGCTGCAGGCAGCGGCGGGCCACCTGTCGTCAACCTTTTTCGCGACGGCCGGCGCCGACGGCAGCGCGCTGCTGGCGCTCTTCAAGGGGTGCGGCCTGCAGTCTGGGCGCGCCGCCGTCGTCGACCCGGCGATCCCACCGCACGTCATCGAGGGGAGGGACAGGCTGGCCGACAGGCGCGGGGCGCCGCTGAAGACGCTGCTGTCGGTGCTCGACTTTTCTTCGGCGGGTGCCGCTTCTTCTTCGTCTTCTTCGTCGCCGTCGTCGTCGTCGTCGTCGCTCGCTGCCACCGCCGCGAGGAACTTTATGATCGACGCCTGCAAGGCCGAGCGCATCGTCCTCTGCGAAACCGAGGCCGAGGCCAGGTCCGTGGCCCGCAGCGTCCCGGGAGTCCACGCCGCGCTGCTGCCCGACGGCACGGCCTTCACCTTCCAGGGCGGCACGCTCACGGCGCGGCCCTTTGCGGGCGCGGCCGGCGGCTTGGGCGGCGGCTGGGGCGCGCTGTTCGGTGGCGCCGCCGACGCCAAGCAGCTCGCCGAGGACGCGTCGCGGGCCGAGCGCGAGGCCGAGGACGGGAAGAGGCTCCTGTCCGAGCAGCACCGCGGGCGCGACGCGGCCAAGGCGGCCTACCAGGCCGCCGGCGCGGCGCGCAAGGCGGCAAGGGAGCAGCACGAGGCGGCCAAGGCCGAGCTCGCGCGCGCCGAGGCCGAGGTGTCGAGCTCGGCCGGCGGAGGCGGCGGCGGCGGAGGAGCAGCGGGGGGCGGCCCCTCCTCCCAGTCTCCCTCCCAGCAGCAGCCCGCCGCCGCGAGCAGCTCCCCCGTTAACGCCATCGGCGCGCTCGACGAGGAGCTCCGCGAGGCCCGCGGCGACGC
>Ga0315287_10002573_pt1 | contig 17239 bp, 10 predicted proteins | sample YL17G11_0_MG_FD_205037 | JGI IMG/M metagenome (GOLD analysis project Ga0315287, IMG submission 205037) | Sediment microbial communities from Yellowstone Lake, YNP, Wyoming, USA - YL17G11_0 | ecosystem: Environmental > Aquatic > Freshwater > Lake > Sediment | place: USA: Wyoming | collected...
GAATCCAGGAACCCAGCCTCGGAAGGTGGATTCCCGCGTTCGCGGGAATGACAGGTTGCGGCAGGTCTGTTTGTTAAACTCAAATGCTAAAGATCAATAGAAGGAAACTACACGTGACGTTACGCAACGCATCAGCACTTTGGGACAAGAGAGAGGAGAACATAATCGTGAAAGTCCGGCTAGCCGCCTCCTTCGCCTTGCTCATGGGCTTGGCCCTTATTTCAACTTGTGCCGCTGTTCTCGTTGATGTGGACATTCCCGCGTCGGAGATCAAAGTGACCCCTTCCAGCGTGTTCAGTCCCGCACAGACGGCCAAGCATCTGATTGATGGTTCGGGTCTGAGTGGCGACAGCCATGACAACAAGGATGGCGCCCGTACCATGTGGCATACCGTCGAGAATCCCGCCGATGGCGATGTCGCGGGAATCCAGGCGCCGACGTGGGTGCGGTTCGACTTCACCAAGCCGGAATTATTCGACAAGATTGATAGGGCGCTGAGCGCCGATGAGTTAAAGAAGCTTGAACCCAACAAGGAATCCGAGATCAAGCCACACACGTCCTGGACTTACAAGAAAGGCAAGGAGACTGATAGAATGAAACGACTTCCCGTTAACAATCCGAGCGGCGGCGCCAAGATCGAGGACGGCCGCCTGGTTCTCAACACCGGCGCGGCTGCGCTGATCGCGGCCGCACAAAAGACTACGGATGCCGCTCCCGGCAAGTTCGAAACGCCGGCTATGCCCGCGAATCCACCGGATGACTGGCTGACCTTCCATCTCGTCCATCCCGGCCCCGGCGGAGCTATGCCCGGAGACCCCAACTGCGCTTTCTATTGGAAAGGCGAGTATCACCTGCACTACATCTACAACCACAAAGAAGGATTCGCCTTTGCCCATGTGTCGAGTAAGGATATGGTGCACTGGAAATGGCACCCGACAACTCTTAGCCCGGGAATGACTGGCCACGGAATGTTCAGCGGCACTGGTTTTCTCACCAAAGAGGGCAAACCTGCCATTATCTATCACGGGGAGGGGTCTGGAAGAAACCAGATAGCCTTTGCTCTGGATGACAAACTGGAAAAATGGACCACGCCTGTTGCACTGGAGCCATTGACGGAAGACGGAAAGATTCCCGAGATGCGGCATTGGGATCCTGATTGCTGGCTTAACGGTGATACTTACTATGCCACCAGCGGCGGCGGCAACCCGACCCTGATGAAGTCTTCAGACCTGAAGAACTGGAAATTCATGGGGCCGCTCCTGAGTGATGAATATCCGGCGAATCTTGGTATGCCCAAGGGAGAAGACATCTCCTGCGGCAATATGTTCAAGATCGGCAAGAAATGGATGCTTCTCTGCATCAGCCACGGGCTGGGGTGCCGTTACTATCTCGGTGACTTCAAGGATGAGAAGTATCTGCCTGATTTCCAGGCGCTGATGAGCTGGAACGGCAATAACTACTTTGCGCCGGAATCCGTGTTGGCAAAAGACGGTCGCCGCGTGATGTGGGCGTGGCTGCTCAATTTGCCGGTTGCCCCATGCGGGGTCCAGTCACTGCCTCGCGAGCTGGAACTGCCGGCCGATGGAGTTCTGAGGATAAGGCCCCTGCGGGAACTCGAATCGCTGCGCTATGACAAGAAACAGGAAGATGGGCTCACGGTGAAGAGCGACAGTGCTCAAATGCTAAAGAAGATCAACGGTAACGCGCTTGAACTGGAAGTGGCGTTCAAATCACCCACGGCGAAAGAGTTTGGCCTCGATGTCCTGTGCGATAAGAATGGCGAAAACGGCGTGAAAGTCGCATACGTGCCTGAAAGCAAGACATTGAGAGTCGGAACCGTAAGTGCGCTTTTTGAGCTCAAGAAAGGCGAGGACCTCACGTTGCGGATATTCATCGACAAGAATCTCGTTGAAGTGTTTGCCAACGATCGCCAGGCCGCCGTCTCCGCCGGCAAGTATGTTCCGGAGAATCTCGCCGTCAGTTTGTTCAGCAATGGCGGAGATGTAGTGCTAAAGAAGAAAGTCACGGCCTGGAAGATGAAATCGATCTACCAGAGTAAGTAGGAAATGCAACGACCAAAGAGCAACAGGAATTATGAGAGAGACTAACATTTGACGAATACAAGGAGTTACTTTGAAGACAATGATTGCAAGTCTATTGATCGCTTTGGCGATGCTTTTGGTTTGCAGTATGGTGGTGGCAGGGACGGGCAAGGCTATGAATGATTCCGAAATCCCTTCCACAGCGCCTAATGATTCGATAATGGCTAGTCAGCAGGAGATAAACCAGACGCTGCAATGGGCTGGCGCGGCGTTTGCCGGAGTCAAAGCCGAAACCAGCAACCCCGTGATAGGTATTGAGGTGCGCCGGCAGGATTATAGCGCTCTGCACTTCGGCCAGTCCTGTATGGGTACACCGATAAAGATCGGCCGGAAACAGTTCGAGCACGGTCTAGGCACACACGCAAACAGCGAACTTGTAGTTGACGTGCCGGAGGACGCAAAGAAGTTCAAGGCGTACGTGGGCATAGACAACAACTATGATACTCAAGGTACTCGTGGCAGCGTCGAATTCATCGTAGAGATCGGCGGCAAGGAAGTGCTGCATACGCCGACTTTGAACGGCGGCGGCGCTCCGCTTCCAGTCAGTATAGACATTCCCATCGGCACAAAGCAGATCGTGCTCAAAGTGGACACCACAGCGGACGGGCCCGCATACGACCAGTCTGACTGGGCCGATGCTCAGTTCGTGATGGCCGACGGCAGTGTGCGTTGGCTGGATGAGGGCCGTAGTGAGGCATTCCTGTCGGAATCCGCCGTTCCCTTTTCCTTCGTCTACAATGGAAAGCCATCATCGGAGTTCCTGAAAGACTGGAAACGGACTGTGGACACGAAGAACGATAAGGACTTCGTACGATATATAGTGCAGTGGGCCGATCCTAAGACTGGACTTGTAGTTACCGCCGATGTGAAGGCGTTCAAGCAGTATCCCGCGGTGGACTGGGTGCTCTACTTCGAGAATAGGAGCACTCGGGATACGCCGATCATCGAGCATATTTCGGCTCTCGATTTAGCTCTTGGGTCAGGGAACAACAAGGGGCCAGTGACGTTGCACCAGCTTGAGGGTGATGCGTGCGGAGATCGGTCTTTCAAGATGGTAGACACGCCGATCGAGGTTGGCAAAGGCATTCGTATTGCGCCTTCTGGAGGGCGGTCTTCGAACAGCAGTGCATTCCCATTCTTCAATCTTCAATATTCCGACTCCGGCATCATCACGGCGATAGGATGGTCGGGGCAATGGGCGGCGACATTTGACCGTGCGGAGGCTGGGGGCATGAGAGTTGCCGCCGGCATGGAACTGACTCATCTGCTCCTGCACCCAGCCGAGAAGATCCGCACGCCTCGAATAGTAATGATGCCCTGGAAAGGCGATCGGACTGCCGCCCACAACCGCTGGCGCAGACTGCTTCTCTTCCATTATGTGCCGAAGAACAACGGCAAGCCGGCAAGGCTTCCCATAGCCCTGCAGTGTTTCGACCGTTACTCTGGGAGCCGCCCCGACTGGGCAACAGAAGCCGGGCAGATTGCGGCGGCCAAATCGGCTTATGAGATGGGCGCCGACACACTCTGGCTTGACGCTGCCTGGTTTCCTGGAGGTTTCCCGGACGGTGTCGGCAACTGGTATGCCAAGCCCAAGGAGTTTCCGAACGGACTGAAGCCGATCAGCGACTGGTGCCACAAGAACGGGATGAAGTTCATTCTCTGGTTCGAGCCGGAGAGAGTTGCCAAGGGCACCCAGATTGCAACTGAGCATCCTGATTTTGTCTTCGGAGGCAAGGAAGGTGGGCTCTACAAGTTGAATGACCCGGCCGCTCGGCGGTTCCTGACTGACCTCCTTTCTAAGAGAATCACCGAATACGGCATAGACATCTACCGGAACGACTTCAACATCGATCCTCTCGGTTTTTGGAGAGGCAATGATACCCCAGACAGGCAGGGAATGACGGAGATCCGCTACGCAGAGGGCCATTACGAGATGTGGGACGAGCTTCTCGCAGAGCATCCGGGCCTGATGATAGACAACTGCGCTTCCGGCGGACGGAGGATCGACATCGAGACCTGCATGCGCTCTGTTCCGCTTTGGAGGAGTGACACGGGCTGTTCGCCGGGCCACCCTGAGTGGAACCAGCTCCAGACAGCGGGCCTCAGCCAGTATATCCCATTCCACACTGCATGTGCCTGGGTGCCGGACCCCTACGACTTCCGCAGCGCCGCGACGATCGGGGTGATCGCAGAGTTAGATTATTTGGCGCAGGGCTTTGGGATGGATGCGGCGAAGGCGTCTATATCCGAGGCCAGGGAGAACCAGAAATACTGGTATGGGGACTTCTACCTGCTGACCAATGTCTCGATAGCGCCTGACCAGTTTATGGCATATCAGTTCCACCGCGCCGACCTCGATGAGGGGCTTGTTTTGGCGTTCCGGCATTCGGAGTGCAACTACCTTGGCTTGATTCTGGGGCTGCAGGGCCTGAACCCGAAGACTACTTACTCGGTCGAATACATCGACGATGCGCGGCAGAAGACCGTGAAAACCGTCACCGGCAAAGAACTTATTGAGGGAACGGACCTGCGTATTTCGTCGAAAGGTGGGAGTCTGATGATTCGCTATAAGCCGCTGAAGAATACGAAATAGACCTAACCCGCGTCGCCGTTCAGAACGGACGAATGGTAAAATGAAACTTAAGATTATTCAATACATGGAGGAATAAATGAAACACTATTTTCTGACACTTACAGCTTTGCTGGCGGTCTGCATCGCAGGATCTTTGCAGGCCGAAAACGAGCGCGTTTGCTGGCTTTCGGACATGGACCTCAGCAAGGTGGAGCAGACTTGGGGCTTCTTTATTCAAAAAGACAAGAACTACAGGAGCAAGCCATTGTCCATCGCCGGCAAGATATATGAACGGGGCTTTCAGACTGTTTTTGGTGGAGAGGGTGTCGAAGGCACCTTCGAACTTGAACTCAAACCCGGCGTGCAGAGGTTCCAAGCGTCGGTAGGCATCAATGACGAGCCCGACTTTAGGGGCTCGGTCGAGTTCCTTGTGTATGGCGATACAGAACTGCTTTGGTCGAGCGGTCGAATAGATTTCGGCGATGCAGCAAAACCCGTTGATGTGCCCCTGGCAGGCAAGAAGCGTCTGCTTTTGGTAGTGAAAAACGCCGATAACAGAGGTATCGTTAATGGTGACTGGGCGGATGCGCGCATTTTGCTCGATAGCAACACATCCGGCGAGCTTGTCAGCGTGGCAAATGCAGAGCCCGCTGAGATTCTAACTCCAAAGCCCGGCCCCAGCCCCAAGATCAACGGCGCCAGGGTATTCGGTGTGAGGCCCGGCAACCCGTTCTTTTTCAAAATCCCCGCCACCGGGGTAGCTCCGATAACCTTTGCTGCCAAAGGGCTGCCTAAGGGTCTCAAAGTCGATCCCAAGACCGGCGTTATTACGGGTTCGATTAGCAAGGTTGGCGAGTATAAGACGACTCTGATCGCAAAGAATGCCAAGGGACAGGCTTCAAGGCCGTTCAAGATTGTGGTCGGTGAGAAACTGGCGCTGACCCCGCCCATGGGTTGGGCCAGTTACAACTGTTGGGGCTGTGTTATCACTGATGAGCGTATGAGAGCAATTGCTGATGCGTTTGTTAAGACCGACCTAATCAACCACGGCTGGACATATATGAACATTGATGACGGTTGGCAGGCGCGCGTTGAGACAGGCCGCGCAGGGGAGGCCCGCAAAGCTCCCGGCTTCGGTCTGTAGCCCAACGAGAGGTTCACCGATATGAAAGCCCTCTGCGACTATGTTCACGGCCTTGGCCTCAAAATCGGCATTTACTCCACGCCCTGGAAGATTTCCTATGGCGGCTTCACCGGTGGTTCGGGTAACGATGAGAAAGGCACGCTTGATAAACAGGGAGATGTTGTTGGCAAATATACATTCGAGGTCCAGGATGCGAAACAGTGGGCCGAGTGGGGCTTCGATAGCATGAAATACGACTGGCGCCCCATCGACGTTGAAAACACCAAGCGGATGTCGGATGCGCTGCGCAACTGCGGGCGCGACATCCTTTTCACCCTTTCCAACAGCGCGGATATCAACCAGGCCGACAAATGGGCGCAGCTCTCCCAGTTTTGGCGGACTACTGGAGATATTACGGACCGTTGGTGGAGCATGTCTCGCATAGGCTTCAGCCAGGACCCATGGAGGAGATTCGCGGGGCCGGGGCACTGGAACGACCCCGACATGCTGGTTGTCGGTTACGTGGGATGGGGCAAACCCAGACCCACTCACCTGACACCAAACGAGCAGTATACGCACATCAGCCTCTGGTGTTTGCAGTCGGCCCCGCTGCTGCTCGGCTGCGATCTCAGCCAGGCCGATGATTTTACCATCAGCCTGCTGACGAATGACGAAGTCCTCGAAGTCGACCAGGACCCGCTCGGCTGCGCCGCCAGCAGAATATCGTTCGCAAACGGCCTGGAAATATGGGCGAAAGATATGGAAGATGGATCGAAGGCGGTCGGCCTCTTCAACAAGATATTCTTCCCGACTAAGGTTACCGTCAAATGGTCCGACCTCGGCCTTTCCGGCTCCAAGAGAGTCAGAGACCTGTGGCGGCAGAAAGACCTAGGTGTCCTAGACGGCGAGTTCTCCGCGACCGTCCCGCGTCACGGAGTCGTGCTCGTGCGGATTTCCGCATCCAAAAAGTCAAACAAGAACCTCCAAAACATCAATTCACAAGAATCAACAATTGCATTCATGGCCACTCTTCATAGCTGCAGCCGAGTTCTTCTAATATAGCAAGAGCGTCAAAGAAAACCGCAACCATCGTTCCCAGATGAACGTCCTCAACACTGGTAACGCCAGTGCCTTGCCACGGTACTCGCAACTGAAGTATTCTGTAGCAAGATCCGTGCGCACCGGGGACGTTTTTTTGCTCGGGAGGTCAAGGCGAATAAAATGAGTAGTCTCATCAGATTATTGAGAGAGCACTTCTGGGGGGTCCTGCTTCTTGTGGTGCTCCTTATCGGTTCAAGTATCGCGGTGAGAACATGGAAAGCGAAGCACCCGGGCGCGATGAGTGTCCTCGAGAGCCAAGCGATGGACATGACGGTTATGAAGCCTCCCGTCGGCGCCGTGCCGGTAGCCACCCAGATCGTGCACCTGGGCCGGTTCACGGCGAAGGTAACATACACCGGCTCGGTTGCGCCGTTGCAGGAACAGATCGTCTATCCGCGTGTCGAGGGATATCTCAAGAACCTGTCGGTCTACAACGGCGACCATGTTTCGGGCAATCAGCTTATTGCGATAGTGGATTCGCCGGACCTCCAGAGCAAGGTCGCCGAGGCTGCGGCAGGGCAGGCCGCTGCCACAAGCGAGATACCGACCGCCCAGTACAACGTGGCTCGAATGTCTGCCGAACGCGCAGCCGCTCAGGGCGAAATCCAGAGCGCGAGGAGCGAGCTCACGCGGGCAAATGCGATGGTTGCCGCTGCCCAAAAGGGTGTCGCCCAGAAACAGCAAGATGTGAGAAGCGCAAGAGCCAACCTCGAATACTGGAATGCGGAGATAGCCCGCGAAGAGAGACTTCTGAAGTCCGGTGCGGTCTCCGCTCAAGAGTTCCAGTCCGAGCAGGCCCAAGCCACTGCAGCCGAAGCCGAGTATGAGAACAAGCAGGCAATGCTGGAAGAGGCAAAGGCCAACGTGGAAGCTGCACGGGCCGATGTTGCCGGCAAGCAGTCCATGATCAGCGTTGCCACCCAGAGGGCGGCGGCCGCATCGGCTGCTCTTACTGGAGCGGGCTATGAAGTCCGGCAAAAAGCCGCGATGGCGCGCCAGGCCGGAGCAATGGTCACCACTGCCGCCGCGGTCGATGGGTATCGCTATGTCCGCGCCCCCTTTGCCGGTACCGTCACCAAGAGATACGTCAGTCCCGGTCAGTTTGTAACTCCGAGCACAGCCGTCGCGAGCATCGTCCAGATGGACCAGGTGCGGCTGCAGGCCAACGTCTCTGATAGGGATATCGATGGCATCAGGATCGGAGCACCGGTCGTGGCGCATTTCGCCAAGGACCCTAACCTCGTCATCGAGGCAAAGGTGACTTCCATCTCGCCGCTGGCCGATCAGGCAAGCCGGACGGCAGCGGTCGAAGCCCTCGTGCCTAACCCCAATCACAAGCTCGTCCCCGGCGATGCGGTCACTATGGACATAGCCGTGTCGGGAAGCTCCGAAGCCATCAGCGTCCCATCAAACGCAATCGTCCAGAAAGATGGAATGGATGCCGTATGGATCGCGCGCAGCGAAGCCCCCAAGGGCAAGATGCTCTACTATTGCACCATGCACCCCGAAGTGGTGAGCGACAAGCCCGGCGACTGCCCCATCTGCCATATGAAACTCGTACCCAAGACGAGCGGTGGCGCCAAGAAAGCCCATCTCGTGATGGTGACCGCGGGTCCGAGTTCAGGGGACCGCGTAGAGATAACCAGTGGTCTCGAGGATGGAGATGAGGTTATCTACCAGGGCAATACCTACCTCAAAGAAGGTGATACTGTCTTCCCAACTCGCTGGGGTCCCGATGGACCGGAGAAGATGCCGGATGCTCCCGGAATGGAAAGTGGCTCCGGCAACATGGACAACATGCCCGGAATGGACAAGGGCACAAGCGATATGAAAGATATGCCGGGGATGGATCACACCAAGATGAAGATGGACTCTCCCGCTCCGGCGAAGGCAGTAAAGGGTCAGAAGACTTACGTGTGCCCGATGCATCCGCACGAGATGAGCCACAATCCCAATGATCTCTGCAGGCTCTGCGGGATGAAGATCGACAAGCCGCTGGGGGGCAAGTAATGTCAGACCCAAACACTCCCGCAGCGCATCCGCGTATGGAGAAACGTGCGGCGAACGCGCTGCACATGATCCACAAGTGGTCCATCGAGCACCCGTATGTCGTAATCTCATTTTACCTCGCGGTTATCGTGGCCTCGGTGTTGACTATCGGCGTCTACATGCCTCGGCGGTTCATGCCTTACGTGGAAAGCCCGATGATCGGCGTTGTCACCATGATGCCGGGACTATCCGCCCAAGAGATGGAGATGTATGTCGCAAAGCCCATCGAAGAGCAGATGGTCAACGTCAAGAACCTGCACTACATAAGGTCGACCTCGCAGGATGGCTTCGCCATAGTGAGCCTCGAGTTCAACTACGGCACGGATATGAAGAAGGCGCTCTTCGACGCGCAGAGCCTTATGAACGTCGTCCAAGCCAACCTTCCGGCGACCGGGGCGAACACCAAGCCCTCCTGGGTCCTCTCGATTGACCCGCTGAACCTGCCGATCCTCTCGATGTCGGTGACTGGAGACAGCCGGTGGGACAAGGTGAAGCTCCGTGAGTTCGTGGATAACGACGTCGTCAACCGCATCAAGACCATCCCACAGGTCTATTCGGTGGTCCCATTTGGCGGTTACAAGCGCCAGCTTCAGGTGATAGTGGATCGTAACAAGCTGGCGGCATATAAGCTTTCGATTCTGAACGTAAAGAACGCGATTGACAAATATAACGTCTCAAGGTCCGGCGGAACGCTCACAAGCGGAGCGAATGAGGCGATAGTCCGCTTCGACACGCGTGCCACCGATCCTCGGACGGTAATGAACTACCCGATTGCCAGCATAGCTGGTGGCGGGAGCGCGACTCCAGTGGCCTCCGGCGGATCGTCCGGCGGGGCAGGCATGGGAATGGGTGGCTCGTCTTCCCCCTCACCCCAACCCTCTCCCGCAGGGGGAGAGGGAGTCGTGGGAACCGGCACCCTCGATCAGCCCAAGACAGTCTACGTCCGCGATGTCGCTCGGGTCATCGACACGCACTGGGAACGCCGCAGCGCATACAACTTCGTGGATCATGGCAAGATCAAGGAGTCCATCGAGGCCGCAGTGATCCAGGACCCCGGCGCAAGCTCGGCCAAGGTCGTCCCGGCGGTCCGGAAGATCCTGAAGCAGTTGGAGCAAGACAATCCCGGCATTAAGTTCGAGGTTGCGTACGACAACGCCCATTTCGTCAACATCCTCTTTAAGAACATGTTCGAGGAGCTGGGCTTGGCGATTCTGCTCACGGCAATCGCGGTGCTGCTGTTTTTGGGTGAGTGGCGAGGCACGATCATCGCGCTCATCACCATTCCTATCTCGCTCGCTATGGCGATCACCGGCCTGGCATGGATGGGCATGACGCTCAACTCGGGAACTCTGATCGGACTTCTCCTGTGTATCGGGCGTCTTGTGGACGATTCGATCATCGATATACACGCCGTCGAGCGGCACATGCGAATGGGGAAGGACCCCAAAACCGCGACCATCGACGGTATCGCCGAGGTCCGGCTTGCAGTCATTGCTTCAACCCTGGTTCTTGTGCTGGCGCTGACCCCGCTGCTCTTCTCGGGCGGCATCGTCCAGCTTATGTTTGTCGAGTTGGTCTGGCCGATCATACTCGCGCTACTCGCGTCGATGATGGTGTCGTTCACGCTCACGGCTCTGCTCTGCGCTAATCTCCTGAGGCCGCATTCGGAGCTTGAAAGAGAACGAAGCAGTTGGTTCTATCGCACAGTCCTCGGGCCGATCCAGCACGCTCTGGACCGCATGGAAAACGGCTACGGCGGCATTATCCGCTGGATGCTCAGACACAGGTTCTCCAATATGGCGAGGATCCTGGCGACGGTCATCATCGGTTTCACGTTCTACCACTTCATAGGCTCCGAGATGATGCCGCTCGCGGATGTGGGACAGGCGTATGGCGTCATGGAGATGGCTCCGGGCACAAGCTTCGCCCAAACCGAGCGCGCAACAACCGCCCTTGAGAAGATCATGGCCAAATACCCGGAGATTGAGAAGATCTCAACGGAAATGGGCGCGGAGACGATGTTCGAATCGTTCAGCCCGATGTATACGGGCTATGCGATGCCGCAGGTCAATGCGTCCGCGATGATGATCACATTCTCCGATAAGGACGAGCGCAAGCGTAACATCTGGCAGATAATGGACGCCGTCGAAAAGGAGGCAACCCAGACTATCCCGAGTATTCGCCGCCTGCAGATCAAGGAGATGGGCGCGGACGTAATGGCAAGTTCGCTTGCGCCGGTCTCGGTGGTGATCTACGGCAAAGACATGCACATCCTCAACTCGATCGGCCGGCAGGTGCTCGATGTAGCCAGGCAGACAAAGGGGATGTATCAGGCGTCGTCCAGCTGGGACATGAAGCAGCCGTCATACAAGATAGACGTCATTCCCGAGAGAGCGCAGGCGCTGGGGCTCAGCCCGGAAGACATATCACAGCAGGCTTACTACTCACTCAAGGGAGGTCTGACCAACGAGTGGTATCGTCTTCCCAACGTGCGGCAGGACACGGTCATGGTTCGTTACGAGCCCAGTGACCGCGCAAATGCCTCCGATCTCGGCAGCATGTATGTTACTGCCTCCGACGGCAGGCAAGTGCCGTTAAAGAGCGTGGCGAACATCAAGAAAGAATATGCGCCTACCCTGATCGAGCACGACGGCGTTCGACGGGTGATCTCGATCAATGGCTACTACCGCAAAGGTCCGGGCGACAAGCCGTCCATGGACGTAACGATGGACCTGATGATGAACGCGATGGCCAAGGTCAACTTCCCTCCGGGTTACGGAATGGAAGCTCGCGGCGACATGACCCAGATGATGGACAGCTTCACCAGGCTCCTGCGGGGGCTGGGAATCGCGCTGGTCTTCATATTCCTGGTGCTTGTGGCGCAGTTCAGGGGGTTCGTACAGCCGCTGCAGATGGTGTTTAGTCTGCCATTGGAGCTTGCGGGTGTGTTCGTGGCGCTGTTCCTTGCGCACCAGGCGTTCTCGACGGTCTCGATAATGGCGGTTATCGTCCTCACCGGTATGGACATCACCACTGCGATCCTGCTGATCGACATGATCGCTCGGCACAGGGACAGGGGCATACCCAGAGATCAGGCTGTTGCCGAGGCATGTCCTCAGAGGCTGAGGCCGATCCTTATGACATCGCTAATCACGATTCTCGTGATGATACCGGTCGCGTTCTTCCCGAAGACCGGCATGGATGCTTATCAGCCGCTGGGGACGGTCATTCTGGGTGGACTCATAATTGGGACCATCCTGAGCTTGTTCGATATCCCGATCATGCACACATACGTGGACGACCTCATCAAGTGGCTGAACTTGAGGTTCCTCAAGCGCGAGTGGGAGTGGCCGGTCACGGCACACTTCGGTGAGGACGGCATCAGCGGCGATGGAGCCGAAGGAATGGAGAGTAGACATGACACGCCGAGCTAAGTTGACAATACCAGCACTCTCAGGAGCGATTCTTAGCCTTGCCATGCCGGGGTTGACGGCAGTTCCGGAAGGAGTTCAGCAAAGGGATGCGTCCGGGCAGCCGGTAGTGAGCCAGTCGATTGGCGTCAACGACGCTGTTGACATCGCTCTGAAGAACAATCCCAGCGTTGCTTCTCGCAGGGCCCTGGTTGCCGCCGCGGCGGCAAGGGTCGGCATGGCAAAGGCGATGACAAGGCCCCAAGTGTCGGCATCGACGTTCGGCACCGTAGGCAACATGCCGATGGTCGTACCTGGGCCTGACGCCGTGCAGCCACGGAACTTCAACCTCACGGGTGACAGGCCGCGCCTGGATCAGAATGTGATGGCGATGTATCCGCTGTATACTGGCGGGAGCCTCAAGGGGCGGGTGAGCAGCGCGCAAGCACAGCAAGAGGCTTCGTCCTGTGATGTGGCGACAACCGAACTTGACACGGCGCTCGCCGTCAAGAACGCCTATTACCAGGCCCTCCTGGCCCAGCGTTATGTGGACGCATATCAGAGGCGAGTGGACGAGGCCAGGGAGCGAGTGCGGATCGCGGAGGAGGCGTTCGCCGCCGGTCGCATTGCGCGCTACGATCTTCTGAGAAACCAGACCGACCTCGCGGAGGCACGGCAGCAGATCAATAACGCTCAGCGGGACGTGGAGATGGCGCTCATCGATCTGAAGAACATGATGGGTATCTCCCAATCCTCGCAACTGACGCTCACGCAGGATCTTGCCGTTCAAGCCGCGCCGCCGACCCTCGACGAACTGCAGGCCGCCGCGCTCAAGCAGCGGCCCGAGGTGCAGGCGGCCCGAGCGCGCATTCGTTCGGCCCAGGCCAATGTCGGAGTCGCAAAAAGCGCCTACAAACCGCAAGTTTATGCAACCGCGATGGCCGATCTTTCCGTCATGAAAGTGGACTCGATGAACGGCGGCGCCGATACCGGTTACCTGGTCGGAGTGACCGCGGCGCTTCCAGTCTTCGATGGCGGCCTGAGGAGATCATCCGTAAACGAGGCTCAGGCAATGCTTGGGCAGATGCAGGCTGATGAGCGTGAGGCAATCCTGAATGTCTCGAAGAGCGTGGCGACCGCATACGTTCAATTCGGCGCGGCGACCAGGAATGTCGACCTTGCCCAGGCCGCGATTATTCAGGCGGAGGAGGACTATCGGATCATTCGGCTGAGATATGAGGCAGGTAAGGCCACCAACGTCGAGGTTCTCGACGCTCTTGCCACCTTCACGCGAGCGCAAACAATGTATGCCGAAGCGCTCTACGGGCAAAACGTCGCCCGAGAAACGCTTACTCGGGCCATCGGTCAACGATAGCAGTAGCAATATCGGAGGTAATAGAACATGAGAAGAACAATCACCACAATCGCCGTTATGGCAACTCTCGCTCTTTCGATCGTGCCGGCTTTCGCGGCTGCAGGTCATGCCGGCCACAAGGCGCCCGCAAAGCCTGTGGCGCCCAAGCACGTAGTCTCAGCCGTCTGCCCCGTGATGGGGACGAAGATCCCGGATGTCACGAAGGCCGCGGCAAAGTCGGTCTACAAGGGCAAGACCTACTACTTCTGCTGCCCCGGCTGCAAGCCCCAGTTCGACAACAACCCGGGGAAGTACATCAACAAGAAGTAGCTTTTGAGCTCTGCTGCGGGAACGACTATCTCAACTTGCCCACCGAATTCGTACAATCAAGAGTTCCCGCAGCAGATCAATATTGGCTTTCGGCAAACGATGCAACGTCCGGGCTATGTCATTCCGAGGACGACGGCGCGTGCTAGTACGATCGCTCGATGGGAATCATTCTTTGGGGTTTTGGGTCGCACTAATGCCATACTTGGTGAGAAGACCGGTGGCCCAGGTCATCAACTTGGGCACATCGACGTTTCCGACGACTCGGGCGGCATAGAGCATCTTGCGGTTGGCGTCATACACATACCCAATATACCCGCCGTTATCGGACTGAGCGTAAAGCACACCAAACCCCGGCACAAACTCTGAATCGGCCAGCACCTTGTTGAACTTGCCGATCTTAGCTACTCCGGCTTCGACATCTTTCATCATCTGGGCCGTCGTGGCTGTCTTCGGCAATTTCGCCACAATCACCCTCAGGTTGGTTACCCCCGAGATAGACTCGAAGAGCGGGGTGAAGTCCAGGGTCTTCTCATCCACCGGCTTGCCCAGTTCCGCCCCAGCTCCTTGTGCGATAAGGGGCGTGATTGTCTGCAGCACGGTAGGCAGGGTTTGCTTTATTATGCCCAACAGATCGTTGTCGGAGATATTGACTTCGGTGGCGACCTGTGCGCCATACGGAATGTTCAGCGCCGGCGGCGGCATGACGCCCGTCTCGCCGGACTGCACGGACGCGCCGAGCGCACAAACCTGCGCTCCCAGCACAATCAACACGACTAATAGCCCAGATACTCTACTCATCCCCTTATCCTCCCATCGGTCCACATCTACAAGACGCAAAAAAGGCCTCCGGATTGCTCCGGAGGCCGCCAAGTGAACTTAGAAGCTCACACCGAACTGAACGACGCCGAGGGCGCCGCGATAGTCGGCGGGATACGGACCGGCATTGTCATTGCCGTCGTCGTAGTTGATGAACTGATAGCCAACCTTCAGGCCGGCGTTGGCGCCCAGATCGTGCGCCCAACCGACGGTCAGGTAGGTCTCAGTCGCGGAAGCTCGGCCATCGGTGGTCGGGTCCCACTGAACGTACTCGTAACCAGCGGTCAGAGCGTTCTTCTTGGAAATGCCCCACTTCACGCCGGCTTCGCCCTTGATGATCTTGTCATCCTTCATGCCGAACCCAGCGGTCGTGCCGATGGTACTGTCCTTCCAGGTCAGCCACTCGCCGTTCACGACAACCTTGAGGTTGCTCATGAGCGGGTAAGTGAAATCGGCATACGGGCCCTTCACGTTGACCGGGTTGTCCCAGCGGCCGATCTTGTCCCAAGAACCAGCGGCGGTGAAGTTGCGGCCGATGCTCTTGTAGCCAGCGCCGACGCCCATCTTACCGAAGCCGGTAAGGATCTTGGCGTCCCAAGCGGTGTTCAGATAGTCAATGTCGCTGACAGCAACGCTGGCGAGCGTATCGCTCTGAGTCCAACTGCCGACCAGGTTAAACCTGTCGAGAAGCAGAATGGACATATCAGCGCCGAAAACGCGAGCCTGGTCGTATCTGGTATTGCCAATAGCGTTGGACCAAGCCTGGTAGTAGGTCAGGCCCATGTTGCCACCGAACGGAATGCCGAACTTGGCGCGAGCGCCCGCGGACTGAGTGATCAGACCACGCAGACCACCGACCGAGTTGCCACCAGCGGTAGAGCCGGGCAGCTGGATTGCCTGGTTCAGAGCACCGAGGCCGGCACTCGGCTGGCCGGTCAGACCGTTCACGAGATAGTCGTTGGTGTCATGCTTCGCCGCATACAGGGCGAGGTCGACACCGTAGAAGCTGCAGGCAGTCTGAATACCGTCGACCGGGTAGTTCCCGTCGTCGGTCTTCAGGATGCTGGTATAGCTGTCGACATCGATCTTCTTCAGAGTGTAAGGAGTGAACTGGAGCGGGAACCGCCCGACAGTCACAGTGCCACTGCCGATAACCGTATCCATATACATGTAGTACGGGAAGAACGTGTCCTCAAGGCTACCCCGAACACCGACAGGAAGCGTCGTACTCTTGCTGGTCGGGCGAGTGCCGCCAACATAGTCGTCGACGAACAACAGGTAGTTCAGGTAGCTGCCATAGTTGATTGTCGCTATCGCGGTCGAGGAGTCATTCACGCGACCGACGATGTTGAGATCGAAGTCCTTGACAATAGTGATGTTTTCCAGAAGAGCGGACTGCTGGAGAGTTCTGTTGTCCAGGTCAATTGTATCAGGACCGTCGTAGTTGTTCTTCGGGCTGATTGCGAACGCGTTGAAGATGCCGGTGATCTTGACTCTCTTGATCTCATCCTCGAGGATGGTCAAGCGAGCGTCAAGAGCGGCAACGTCGCGTTTCAGAGCGTCGACATCAACGCCCAGAGCCGCCAATTCGTCCTTGAACTCATTGACGAGCCTGGAAACGCGGTCCAGATCAGGCTTGGTGATGAACTTGGAGACGTCAGGAATCATATCCTTGGTCGCCAGGTTGTTAGGGATCGACGGAAGCTGATCCTTGGTCACGTAGTTGCTGAGGTCGACCTTCTCCAGCGGCGGGAGCGAGGCAATTACTCTGGCGACAGCGGTGGCGAACTCATAGCGAGTCACGGGCCGCTTGCCGGAGAACGTGCCATCCGGATAGCCGATCAAAGCGCCATCCTGTTGCAGCTTGTTAACGGCATCGTATGCCCAGTGATCCGTGGGCACATCGTTGAAAGGTCCCTGCGCCCAGACCGTAGTCGCGAACGCGAGGATCAGAATCGTGAACAATACTTTCTTCATAGTATCCTCCTTGAATGGGTTCCATCCTGGCAGGAGGAATTGCTCGCCCAAAATCATCGGGCCCGCACAGTCTCCATGTTACCTGTAAAGCCCCAACTCATCCTCGAGTCAATTCTTCACTGCCTATGCTATCACCGAGCAGCACTCACAGGCGCCCCATTCGGACACCTCCTTTCTTGCCTGCGCTGCGAACAGTGTGACAGCCTGCCTTAACACGGAATACTAGCACAGCAGTAATCTCGTGTCAATAGGTCATGACGACCTCTACATTACAATATTGCCTGCCGAGCTTGCATTTTTGAGGCATCTTGCCAGAAAAAGACCAAATGCGGATGAAATCGGGGTGTGGCGCCGAGCGAAGCTGAACAAACGTCATGCTGACCCTGAATCAAGTTCAGGGTGACG
>Ga0315287_10002574_pt1 | contig 17234 bp, 14 predicted proteins | sample YL17G11_0_MG_FD_205037 | JGI IMG/M metagenome (GOLD analysis project Ga0315287, IMG submission 205037) | Sediment microbial communities from Yellowstone Lake, YNP, Wyoming, USA - YL17G11_0 | ecosystem: Environmental > Aquatic > Freshwater > Lake > Sediment | place: USA: Wyoming | collected...
TGGGCTGGTCTCCGCGTAAGGGCGACAGCACGAACGTCGCCGGTGGCTCTGGCAACTCCGACGCAACTCGTGAGGAGCTAACCCACGCGATGGTCGGAGGCCAGCCCAGTCATATATTCTGACCCCTATCTTCCCGTATTCGGATCCGCGTCGCCCAAGGTCCTCTTCACGCCCCACCCGGTGCGCTTCTCCAGCTCGCGGACGAGCTTGTGGAAGCTCTCCAGCCGCTCGGCGGAGAGCCGCCCGGCGGTCACTGCCGTGCGGACCGCGCAATCCGGCTCCGGCCCATGGCCGCAGTCGCGGAAGGCGCAACCCCGGGCCAGCTCCGCGATGTCGTCGAAGGCGGAGAGGAGCCCGTCCCCCGCCTCGCTGAGCTGCAGCTCGCGCATCCCTGGTGTGTCGATGAGGAGGCCGCCGCCCGGCATCCGGACCAGCTCGCGGCGCGTGGTCGTGTGGCGGCCCCGGTCGTCCGCCTCGCGGATCTTGCCGGTGTCCTGCCGCTCCCAGCCGACGAGGGCATTCATCAGCGTGGACTTCCCGACGCCGGAGGAGCCGAGCACGGTCCCGGTCTTGTGGTCCGCCAGGAGGGCGCGCAGCTCCTCGATGCCCAGGCCGGTCTTCGCGCTGGTGAGGAGGACCGAGACGCCGACCGCCACCGCCTCGACCTCCCGCCCCAGCGCGGCGGGGTACTCGGCGAGATCGGCCTTGGTGAGGACGACGACGGGCCGGGCGCCACTCCTCCACGCCAGCGTGAGGTAGCGCTCGAGGCGCCGGGGGTTCAGCTCGGCGTTGAGCGACGTGACCACGAAGGCCACGTCGATGTTCGCGGCGACTACCTGCTCCTCGTGCTGGTGCCCGGCCACCTTGCGCGTGAACGCGGACACGCGCGGCAGCACCGCGTGGATCGCGCCGGCCCCGCCCTGCGGCGGCACGGCCACCGCCACCCAGTCGCCGACCGCCGGCCGGTCGCGGCGGGCCACCGCCTCGTGCCGGGCCCTGCCCGTGAGCGCCGCCTCAGCCTCGCCGCGCTCGGTGTAGAGGCCGTACTTGGTGCGGTGCTCCACCGCGACCCGTGCCGCGACGAGGCCCCCGCGCGCGAACGGCTCGAAGTGGCACGCGAGGGCCTCCGTCCAGCCCAGCTCCGCGAGTGTCGGAGCGGTGTCACCCATCACTTCTTCTTGTTCTTCTTCCCGTCCTTGCTCTTCTCATTTCCCTTCTTGTGGTGGTCCAGCCCCGCCTCTATGGCGTCCACGATGGCCTGCAGCGCCCGGACCCGCGCCCACAGCTTGTCGTTCGCCTCGACGATGGTCCACGGTGCGTAGGTGGTGCTGGTGTTGGTGAGCATGTCCACCACGGCCTGGCGGTACTGGTCCCACTTCTCGCGGTTCCGCCAGTCCTCCTCGGTGATCTTGTACTGCTTGTACTCGATCTCCTTCCGCTCCTCGAAGCGGCGGAGCTGTTCCTCCTTCGAGATGTGCAGCCAGAACTTGACCAGGATGGTGCCGTAGTTGGTGAGGGAGAGCTCGAATTCCTTGATCTCCTGGAAGGCCCGCCGCCACTCGGGTTCCGTGCAGAAACCTTCGACGCGTTCGACCAGCACGCGCCCGTACCAGGTCCGGTCGAAGATCGCGAGGTGCCCGGCCTTGGGGAGCTGCCTCCAGAAGCGCCACAGGTAGTGATGGGTGGCGTCGTCCCCCTTGGGCGCGGCGATGGGGATCACGGAGTAGCCGCGCGGGTCGAGACACTCGGTCACGCGCCGGATGTTGCCGCCCTTCCCCGCCGCGTCCCAGCCCTCGTAGCCGATCAACACCGCGCGCCGCGCGTCGAAGCACTCGAACTCCAGCTGGCGCAAGCGGACCTGCAGGTCGAGCAGGCGCTTGTCGTACTCCTTCTCGCTGAGCTTCTTCGAGAGGTCCACGGTGTCGAGGACCGTCTTCATCTCCTTCAACGCCTGGATCGTGATGCTCGCGCGCGCCCCGCGCTTGGGCTTGGCCTCCTCCGCCTTGGCGTTGAGCGCGGTCTGGATGGCGTCGGCGATGGTCTTGAAGACCTTGATCAGGCGATAGCGCTTGTCGGTGGCCTCGACGACGGTCCACGGGGCGTACGCCGTGCTGGTCCGCTCCAGCATCTCCTCGGCCGCCTCGAGGTAGTCGTCGTATTGCTTGTGGTGCTCCCAATCCTCCTTCGTGACCTTCCAGGAGTCGTACTCGCTCTTCTCGATGTCCTTGAAACGCTTCTTCTGCTCCTTCTCGCTGATGTGCAGCCAGAACTTCACCATCACCGTGCCGTCGTCGGTGAGCATCCGCTCGAACTGGGCGATCTCGTTGAAAGCGGACTGCCACTCCGTCTGCGTGATCAGCCGGTCCACGCGCTCCACCAGCACGCGGCCGTACCACGAGCGATCGAGCACCGCCATCTCGCCGCGGCCGGGGATCTTGGTCCAGAAGCGCCACAGGAAGGGGTGCAGCTTCTCGTCCTCGAGGGGCGCGGAAACGGGGTGGACCTTCACGCCGCGCGGATCGAGCCGCTCCACCAGCTTCTGGATGGTGTCGCCTTTGCCGGCGGCGTCCCATCCCTCGAAGATCACGCAGACCGGGACCTTCGCCTCGAAGGCCTGGCGCTGGAGCACCCGCAGTTGGTCGCGGAGTTCCGGAAACGACTTCTCGTAGGCATCCTTCTCTATCTTCTTGGCAAGATCAAGCGTCTCCAGCATCGTAGCCCTCGGGGCCGGGGAATGTCCCTCTAGAATGCACCCCAAACCCGTTAGGTCAAGTCCGTAGAAGATGGACAACATCACTCATGCCCTGGTCGGGGCGGCGCTCGCCGGGTCCGGCCTTCGCAAGGCGACCCCTCTCGCCACGGCCACTCTGTTCGTCGCCGCCAACCTTCCCGACGTCGACGCGGTGGCCCTGCTCACCGGCGAGCACTACGAGTACGGCTTCCGCCGCGGCTGGACGCACGGACTCCCGGCCGTGGCGCTCTGGCCGTTCGTGCTGACGGCTCTAGTCCTGGCGTGGGACCGCTGGGTACGGCGCCGTCGCAACCCCGCCGCCGAGCCGGCCAGGCCAGCGGCCCTGCTCTGGCTGTCCGCCCTAGCGCTCGCGACGCACGTGTTCCTCGACTACCTCAACACCTACGGCATGCGCTGGCTCATGCCGTTCAGGGACGTCTGGAGCTACGGGGACACTCTCGAGATCGTGGACCCGTGGATCTGGCTCGCGCTCGGTCTCGGCTGGTACTGGTCGAGACGGCGGAGGAAGCGCGGAGAGCCGCGGGCGGGGCGCCGGGCCGGCTGGGCGCTTGCGCTCGTGGCGGCCTACATCGCGGCGATGGGCGCCTCGGGCCTAGCGGCCCGGGCGCTCGCGCACCGCCAACTCGCGCGCGCCGGTCAGACGGTGGGCCGTCTCATGGCAGGGCCGGTCCTCGTCAACCCGTTCCGGCGGCGGATAGTCGTCGACGTCGGGGCCGGGTACGCGCTCGCAACGGTGGATTGGCTGCGCCGGCCCGCCTTCGCCCTCGACTCGGCCGGCTACGTGTCCAGGGGTGACGACCAGTTCGGTGTGGCCGCCCTCGCGCGGACCAAGGACGGCGCCGACTTCCTGCGCTGGGCCCGGTTCCCGTTCTTCCTCGTCGAGCGTGGTCGGGGATCCCCCGTCGTCTACGCGGTGGACGCCCGCTACACCCTGAACCCCCGCGCCGGATTCGGCGCGCTTTCCGTAACCCTCCCGCAGGCGATACCTTCCTCGGGAGTCTCCGCCAACCAGGAGCGGCACCCGTGAGCGATCATCTCTCCCGCCGGGACTTCGTCAAGAGCGGCGCCGCCGCGGTCCCGATCGTCGGGGCACTGACGTCCGTCGCCGCCCGGCCCGCCGCAGCCGCGGGCTTCCCCGCGCCCTTCATCCGCCGCTCGCAGGACGCGCGGACCTGCGTCGTCGCCTCGGCGAACGGCATGCGGGCCGTGCAGCGGGCCTACTACCTGATCCAGCAGGGGATGGACACGCTCGACGCCGTCGTCGAGGGCGTGAAGATCCAGGAGCTGGACCCCAACGACCAGTCGGTCGGCTACGGCGGCCTGCCGAACGAGGAGGGCGTGGTCCAGCTCGACGCCTCGTGCATGCACGGGCCGACGAAGCGCGCCGGCGCGGTAGGCTGCCTGGAGGGGATCAAAACGCCGAGCGAGGTGGCGAAGCTCGTCCTCAAGTACACGAACCACGTCATGCTGGTGGGCGAGGGGGCGCAGCGGTTCGCGCGCTCCTACGGGTTCCAGCCCGAGAATCTGCTGACCGAGGCCTCGCGGCAGGCGTGGCTGCGGTGGCGAGCCAACCGGAGCCCGAGCGACGACTATCTCGACGTCCCCGACAACGAGACGGTGTGGACAGCCACCAACCGTCCCACGGGCACGATCAACTGTGACGCGGTGAACGCGCGCGGCGACATCTCCTCGGTCACCACGACGAGCGGCCTCGCGTGGAAGATTCCCGGCCGCGTGGGCGATTCGGCCGTCATCGGCGCGGGGCAGTACACCGACAACGACGTCGGCGCGGCGGGCTCAACGGGCCGCGGCGAGTCGAACATCAAGGTGTGCGGTGGGTTCCTGACGGTTGAGGGGATGCGGCGCGGCCTTTCGCCGACCGACGCCTGCCTCGAGACGCTGCGGCGCGTGGTGGCGACGAGCGAGCCCCGGCTCCTCGGCCCCGACGGCCGGCCGCTGTTCAGCCTAAGCTTCTACGCCATCAACAAGCGCGGCCAGTTCGGCGGCGCGGCCATCTACTCCGGCGCGCAGTACGCGGTGTGCGACGGCACCGAGGCGCGGCTGGTGCAGGGCGCGTTCCTGTTCGAGCGGCCGCCACGGCGGTAACAGGCGTGCCGGCGTACCCGCGTACGGGCGCACCGGCGTACCGGCGTACCGGCGCACCGGCGTACCGGCGCACCGGCGCACCGGCGTACCGGGGGACCGGTGCGTGGGTGCGTCTCGTCGCTGCGATGGCGGCACTCGGGTTCCTACCGCCGGACGCGGCACACGCGCAGGCGCAGCGCGCGCCCGCGCCGAGCAGCGACTACTGGAGCTTCTACCTCCTCCCTTATCCGTCGTACAACTCCCTCGAGGGACTCGGGCTCTTCCTCAGCGGCGGCTGGCGAAAGGCCGCGCCGCCGGGGCCCGTTCCGGTCGGCATCTCCATCGAGCCCACCGCGCAGATCTCCACGAGCGGGACGCGCGGCATCCAGCTGCTCTTCGATCAGCAGGGGAGGTGGCCCGGCTGGCGGCTGCTGCTCGCCGTCGGCTCGGTGCGCGCCCAGCGGACGCCGTATTTCGGCATCGGCAACGGCTCGCTGTACGAGGACTCGGTCGAGAGCGCGTACGGGCTGCCGTACTACACGTACTCGCTGCTCCGCACCACAGCCCTCGCGATGATGCGGCGGCGCATCGCCGGGCCGCTCCACGTGCAGGCCGGCGCGCAGTGGCGCCACTACCGCGCCCGTCCGCTCGAGGAGCGGCGCACCCGGCTCGCCGACGACCTCGCCGCCGGCGTGCACGGCGACACCGGCTCGGCGGACGGCCTCGAGGTGCGGGCCGGCCTGCTCTTCGACACGCGCGACGAGGAGGCGTCGCCCTCGCGCGGGGTCTTCATCGAAGCGCTCGCGTCGCGCGGGCTCCGCGGCGCGGGCGACTTCTCCTACACGCGTCTCGGCCTGAGCCTGCGGGAGTTCATCCCTCTCGGATGGTCCACGTCGCTGGCGTTCCGCCAGAGCGTGGAGATCGCGGACGGGACGCTCCCGTACTACGTCTCATTCGAACGGATGACGAGCTGGCGGCCGGAAGACGGGTTCGGCGGGGTGACGTCGCTGCGCTCGAACCTGCCGGGCCGCTGGGCCGGTCCCAACAAGGCGCTCGTCAGCATCGACCTGCGCTACAAGAAGTGGGACTTCCTGCCAACTCCGACGACGCCGGTCCGGCTGTGGCTCCTCGCCTTCGCGGACGCGGGGCGCGTGTGGGGCGACGGCGAGCGCTTCGCCGTGCGACACCTGCACGCGGGTTACGGAGTCGGCGCGCGGATCCAGGTGGGGCGGAGCGGCCTCTTCGGACTCGACGTGGGATGGAGCCCCGACGCGCACATCAACTTCACGACCGCCGTCACCATGGCGTACTGATTCGGCGGCCCGCTCAGCCGAGCCGCCCCTCCCGCTCTACTTCCTCATGTCCAGCTTGGCCCTCGCCAGCCGCGCGATGAGGCCGTCCTGCCCGATGCCCAGCACCTCGTCCCGCAAGTCGCTGGCCCGCACGAACGCCACCGCCACCCGGTGCGCGCCGGGATTGCGCAGGTCCGCGACCGCCTTGAGGCGCAGCGGCATCTCGCCCACCAGCCACGCCGCATCCCGCGGCAGGGTCCCCTGGAGCCACTTCTTCATCTGGGCGTTCTCTTCCAGCAGGCGACCCAGCGCGCCCAGTGACTGACTGCGCGGCAGCTCCAGCTTCCCGCTCAGGGCGGCGCGCAGCAGCGCGTTCAGCTCCACCTCCAGCGCCTTCGCGAACTCCACCGCCGCGGGTGCGAAGTCGAACTGCAGGTCGTCCCGGTGCTGCCGGAACACCGCCTCGGCCGAGGCGAGGAAGCTGCGCGTGCCCAGCTCGAGCGCCGCCCAGAGGGGACGCCCGATCAGGTTGTCGCGCAGATCGACGCCCAGCCGTTCCGTCCGGCCACGCAGCCGCATGTCGCGCTCGGCCCAGCGCCGCTCCCCGATCAACGCACCGCGATCGCTGAACCAGCCGGCCTCCTCGACGTCCCGCCGCACGATGAGCGGCAGGTCCACCATCCCGCCGTACAGCGAGAGGGGGCGATCGGCGTAGCGCGTGTTGCGCAGGTGCTTCAGTTCCTCGACCACGGCGATCGTGCCTTCGGTCACGAGCCGGCGCACGTCAAAGAGCCGGAACCAGAAGTCCGCCTCGCGGCCCCGCTCGCGGTAGTACGCCGGCACGTGCGCCGACTCGCCCGCCTCGTCGCGCACGTCGTCCGCGGTGATCTCGGCGAGGTGGGCGACGTAGAGCGAGCGGAAGTCGGTGAGGTAGAGGTGCGTTTCGACGCCGCTCTTCGCCTGTGCGTCGAGCGCAAGAATCTGGGCGATGTGCGGCAGCGGCTGCTGGCGGTTCGGGGAGCGGAGCTTCGCCCACCAGACGTAGACGTCGTCGTCCTGCGCCGTGCCCTCGTCGCGGCGGCGCACCCAGTCGAGGAGAATGCCGAGGTGCGCGTCCATCGCGTCGGCGACGTAGGACGGGTTCCAGGCGGAGACGAGGTGCAGGGGCTGGCTCATGGCGGGATGTAATAGCCGTCCACCGCGTGTGGAGTCAAACCGGGGCGGAGATACGGGCGCTTCTACCTCACGCTCGGCGAGCACGTGAGAGACACCGTAGGAGCGCCCTACGGCGCGCCGAGGGCGGCCGTGAAGATGGCGGGAAGGTCCAGCGTGACGGGCACGGTCAACTCCGGTGGCGCCCACACCAGTCGCTCGTCGAGGATCTCGGGGCGGATGTCGTCGGGCCGCCACCGCTCCACCAGCCGCGCATCCAGATCCACGATCCAGTACTCCGCCACGCCGGCGCGCTGGTAGATGCGGCGCTTGGCGCCGCGGTCGCGCGCGGCGGTCGTCGGAGACAGGAATTCGATGGCGAGGACAGGGACTCCCACTTCGCGCCACTCCCGCACGCGATGGCCGGGCTCCTTGTGGAAGACGAAGAGGTCCGGCTGGACCAGTATCCGGGGACCGAACCGGATGTCTGCGGGGCTGGGCAGCACCGCGAGAGTTTCGTGGCCGGAGAGCCCCAGGTATAGGGGGTGCCAGAACTCCTGGAGCACGCTCTGATGCTGGTAAGCGGGCACCGGTGTCACGACGTGGACGCCGTCCAGCAACTCGTGGCGGCACCCGTCGTCGGAGAGCGCCAGCAGTTGTTCGATGGTCGTGACTTCGTCCAGCCTGGTGGGCATGGCCATAAGATGAGCCTCCTCGGCGGGCAGTGGCAACTCGGCATGAGCCGAGGATAGGCCGCGCTCGCCGAGAAGTGTCATCGTCTTCGTGGCGAACCGGCCCGCAATCGCGCAGATACGTCGAAGGAAGGGGCGGAACACCCTCTTCCTGAGGGGATGGGAATGGCGAGCGAATCTGTAGAGTATAGTGGGGCCGGTGCTCCGGCCGCTACTCCCGGTGGCCCGGCGCCAGTGCCATCACCGCGAGGATCTCCCGCAAGGTGCTCTCGCCCTTGTCCTTCGCGTACCACTTCCGGATCTCGGGGTAGATCTCCTTCCCCGCCCCGCCGCGCTTCCGCTCGACCACCCACGCCTGCAACTCGCTCGGCCGAGGACCCCAGTGACCGACCTCCTCCATCTCCCCGGTCAGCACGACGACCACGGGGATGGAGCGCGAGGTGCCGGTGAGGTAGGCGTCCATCAGGGCGGGGTTCTCGTCGCGCCGCACGATCCGCAGCTCGAGGTTCGGCGCCGACTCGGCCCACCGGGCGAGCACGGGCACGGTGTTCACCGCGTCGCCGCACCAGTCCTCGGAGATGACAAGGAGCCGGAACCGTCTGCCGAGCGCCGTCGTCTCCGCCACGAGCGCCTCGGGGATGCGCGCCGTGCGGTGCATGGCAGCCCAGAGTCCCTTGTGCTCCGGCGCCGAAGCCTCGACGGCCTGCGCGAAGGTCAGCGCACTATCCCAGAGGGGAGCGAACGGCCAGGTCACGGGGGGCTCCTTCCCTTACGAAGTTCTCCGCTAGACCACAAACTTGTAGCCGATAGCCGTAAGCCGATAGCCGTAAGCCGATAGCCGGCAGCCCCGGCATTCACGCACCGAGGAACCCACCGTGACGCTCGCGACTCGTACGAAGCAACTGCACACCGCCCACCGCACACCACTGCGCGTCTGCGCGTCTGCACACTACTTGGCACTGGCGGTCCTGCTGATTGCGGCCGCGGTCTCGACACCCGCGCACGCCCAGGACGTCGGTGCCCAGGTCCGCTTCGCGCGCTTCCCCGCCCTCTCCCCCGACGGCCGGACCCTCGCCTTCTCGTGGCGCGGCGACATCTGGACCGCTTCCATCGACGGCGGCGCCGCGACACGCCTCACGGCACACCAGGCATACGACGCCTGGCCCGTCTTCTCGAGCGACGGACGGCGCATCGCCTTCGCCTCGAACCGCGACGGCAACGACGACGTCTTCGTCACGACGACCGACGGCGGCACGCCGCAGCGGCTCACCTGGCACTCGGGCGCCGACCAGCCGACCGACTGGGCCGACAACGACCAGGCGCTCCTCCTGCAGAGCCGGCGCCAGCAGCCCTTCGGCCGGGAGGCCCAGACCTTCAAGGTCGCCCTGACGGGAGGCCTGGAACAGCACGTGATGCAGGCGATGGGCGGCGAGGCCACGGTCTCCCCCGACGGGCGCTACGTGGTCTTCACGCGCGGCGCCGTCGAGTGGTGGCGCCAGCGCTACCGCGGCTCGGCCAACACCGACCTGTGGCTCCTCGACACCAGGAGCCGGCAGTTCCGCCAGCTCACCACGCACCCAGGCAACGACTCGCGACCGCGGTTCGCGGGCGACGGCCGGACGATCGTGTATCGCTCCGACGAGAGCGGCGCGTTCAACGTCTGGAAGTTGAACGTCGAGACGGGCGCGAAGACGCAGCTCACGCGCTACCGCGACGAGGGGATCCGCTTCCCGAACGCGGCCAAGAACGCCCCCGTGGTGGTGTACGAGTACCAGGACCGGCTCTGGCGGGTGCCGCTCGCCGGCGGCGCGCCCCAGGAGATCGCCCTCCGCGCCTCCAACGACGACCTCGGCAACAACCTCGACCGGCGGACCATGAGCCGCGACGCGGGCGACTTCGCCCTCTCGCCCGACGGGAGGCAGGCGGCGATCGTGGTGCGCGGCGAGCTGTTCGTGTACGACGTGGCCGAGTCGGGGGAGTCGCAGAACGCCGGCGACGCGAACCGCATCACCGACACGCCGCAGCGCGAGAAGGACCCGCACTGGTCCAGCGACGGCCGCTGGCTCTACTTCGTCTCCGACCGCGAAGGGCAGGAGGACGTCTATCGCGTCCGCTCGGCGGACTCCGCCGACACGCGACTCAGCCGCGCGCTGCGCACCGTCACTGAGCGCCTCACGCGCGACCCGCTCCCCGAGACGCGACCCACGCCGAGCCCCGACGGGCGGACGGTCGCCTTCGTGCGCGGCAACGGCGACCTGTGGCTGATGGACGCCACCGGCGCGAACCCGCGGCGCCTCGTCCCGGGGTGGGACACCGGCATCAGCTTCGCCTGGTCGCCCGACTCGCGGTGGATGGCCTACTCGCAGGACGACGAGGACTTCAACGCCGAGGTGCGCGTCATTCCGGCCGACGGCTCGCGCCCGGCGGTGAACGTCTCCCAGCACCCGGACAACGACGTCGGGCCGGCGTGGAGCCCCGACGGTCGGTTCCTCGTCTTCGCCTCGCGCCGCCAGGGCGACGAGTTCGACATCTGGCGCGTGTATCTCCGCGCCGCAGACTACGAGATGTCCGACGACGCGATGCGCGAGAGCATCGAAGGCGCCGGCGGCGCCCGGCGTGCGCCGCGCGACACCACCGCCCGCCGCGACTCGGTGCCGCCGGTGCTGATCGACTTCGAGGGCATCGAGGACCGCGTGCGGCGGATGACGACGCTCCAGGGAGACGAGACCGGCGCGTGGATCGCGCCCGACGGCAAGTCGTACCTGTTCACCGCCAACAACGCCGGCGGCCGCGACCTCTGGATGATGAAGTGGGACGGGACCGAGGCGAAGGCCGTCACCCGCGGTGGCGCGAACCCGCAGGACCTCTTCTTCACCCGCAGCGGCGGCCGCGCCTTCTGGCGGACCGGACGCGGCGAGGTCCAGTCCGCCGCCCTGCCCGCCGGCACCGACCTCAAGACGGCGACTTTCCGCGCCCGGATGACCATCGACCTCGCCGCCGAGCGGATGGAGAAGTACGAGGAGGCGTGGCGCACGATGCGGCGCCAGTTCCACGACTCCACCTTCGGCGGGAGCGACTTCGACGAGGTGCGCACGCGGTACCGCACCTACGTGCCGAACGCCTTCACCATCGAGGACTTCAACGCCGTCGTGCAGATGGTCCTCGGCGAGCTGAACGGCTCGCACCTCGGCATCGGCGCGCCGGCGCCCGACACGCCGCCCCCCGGCACCGGCGCACTCGGCGTGGTGTGGGACGAGACGTTCCGCGGCCCCGGCGCGCGGGTCCAGCGGGTCGTCCCGCGCAGTCCGGCGAGCCGTGCCGAGAGCCGGCTGCGGCCCGGCGACGTCGTCCTCACGGTGGACGGCGACAGCGTCACGCCCACGACCAACGTCTGGGCCCTGCTGCTCGACAAGGTGAACCGGCGGGTGCTCCTGACGGTGCGCGGCGAGGCTGCCGCCCCGGCGCGCGGCGCTCCGGCCGCAGCCCCGGCCGTGCGGGACGTCGTCATCCGCCCCATCTCCAACGGCGACGAGACGACGCTCATCTACGACGAGTGGGTGGCGCGGCGCCGCGCCATCGTGGACTCACTCTCCGGCGGGCGGCTCGCGTACCTCCACATCCGGGGGATGAGCCAGCCCTCGCTCGAGCAGTTCGAGCGTGAGCTGTACTCGGCGGCGCACGGCAAGCAGGGGCTCCTCGTGGACGTGCGCTGGAACGGCGGCGGCTCCACGGCGGACCTGCTGTTCGCCATCCTCAACGTGCGCCGGCACGCGTACACCATCGCCCGCGGCGCGCCGGCCACGAGCCGCGGCTATCCGCAGGACCGGCTCATCATGTCGTCGTGGACGGGGCCGAAGGGGCTGCTCTGCAACCAGTTCAGCTTCAGCAACGCGGAGATCTTCTGCCACGCCTGGCGCACCCTCGAGATGGGGCCCATCGTCGGAGTGCCGACGTTCGGCGCCGTCATCTCGACAGGCGCCACCACGCTGATCGACGGCTCGTCGCTACGCCTGCCGTTCCGCAGCTGGTACACGATGGCCGGGGTGGACATGGAGCTGCACGGGGCGCCGCCGACCATCGAGGTCGGGGAGAGTCCCGATACCGAGGAGGCGGGAGCCGATCCGCAGCTCGTCAGGCTGGTGCGGGAGATGATGCGGGGTAGGTGACCGGCTACTCGCAGTGCTTCAGGTAGTCCGCGACGATCCGCCGGACATCGTCCATCGTGAAGCCGTGGGCGCCGGTGAGCTCCCGCAGCGGCCTGGTGCGCGGCACGTCCGTCGGCAGCCGCAGCTCCCGGACGAGGTGCTCGGCGGGAACCCCCGTCGCGCGCGCCGCCTCCTCGAGCGACATCGTCCCGTGAACGCTCGTGGTCTCGCCCGCCGGCGCGCACCCGGTCGTGTCGGCGCCGCCGAGCGGGCGTGGCGCGACCGCCGCGGCCCCGGCGGGCACCAGCGGCGGAGCGGGCCTCGCCTCCGTCCCCGCGCGCTCCGTCTCGCGCTCCGACGGACTGCCGGTCTCCCGCACCGGACTGAGGAAGGGCGCGGCCACGACGCCGAGGAGTACCACGAGCGCGGCAAGCCCGGCGCCGACCCGCGGGCCGATCCCCTGTTCGCGCGGACGGCCTCGGACGACCGCGACGATCCACCGCCGGTTGAGAATGAGGTGCAGCGCGATGGTGGCGAGCATCGCCGCCGCGATCCAGAAGTGCAGGCCGCCCCAGCCGTGGCGGCCGAGGCCCCAGACGGCGAGGGACTCCCCACTCCCCTTCGGCAGCACGAACCGCATCAACAGGCCCGTGGCCGCCAGCGCCACGAAGAGCGCGAACGCGATCGCGCTGACCGTGAAGTTCCGCTGGTACTTCCTCACCGCCCCTCCTGTGGTCCAGTGACGGCGTCGTAGACCGCCCGCGCCACCACGATGTCCTGCACCGCCACTCCGGTGAGATCGGCGACGGTGATCTCCTCGTCGTTCGTCCGGCCCGCCGCCTTTCCCGCGATGACCGCGCCCAGTTCCACGACGTCGTCCGGACGGAGGCAGCGCGAGGCGATGGCGTGCGCGATCTCGCCCCGCTCCACGCACTGCCTGAGACTGTCCGCGACCACCACGTCGGCCCCGCGCAGCACCAGCGGGTCGAGTTCCTGCTTGCCGAGCGAATCGGCCCCGACAGCCGTGATGTGGACACCCGGGCGGAGCTGATCGCGCATCAGAAGCGGGGCGCGGGACGCGGTCGTCGTGACGATGAGCTGGCAGGCCGCCATCACGTCGCCGATCTCGTTCGTCGTGGAAACCGCGAACCCCTCCGCGGCCATCTCGTCGCGATAGCGGGCCAGCCGCTCCGGGTGGCGACCCCACGCGAGCACGTCGCGGCACGGGGTGACGGACTTCAGCATCCGGAGCTGGTAGCGCGCCTGGGTGCCGGTGCCGACGATGCCGATGCGGCTCACGCGTGTCGGCGCGAGGTGCTTGGCGGCGATGGCGCCCGCCGCGCCGGTCCTGAGGTCGGTCAGGTGGCCCTGATCGAGCAGCACGGCGAGCAGGTCGCCGCTTGTCATGCTGAAGACCAGCATCAGGCCGTTGCTCGAGGGGAGCCCGCGCCCGGGGTTTGCGTAGAAGCCCGATGCCACCTTGATGACGTAGTACGGCTCCCCGACGATGAAGCCGTACTTGATGTGGACGTCGGCCTGCTGGTCGGGGATGAGCAGTTCGCCGACGGGCGGCACGACGGCGCGGCCGGCGGAGTAGGCGACGAACGCGGCCTCGATGGCGGGGAGGAGGTCCACCCCCCGCATCGCCGCCTCGATTTCCGGGAGCGTGACGATGCGGGGGGCGGGGGTCTTCGGCACGCCGGCGGACGGATCCATGGGCGGGCCTAGAAGGGCTTGAGGATGGAGGCGACGTGGAGCGTCTTGAGAACGAGGTACGAATGCATCTCGGAATCACCTCCGTGCCGGGGGACGGACGCCGAGCGGGGCACCTCCAGACACCGGCGCCCCGGCGTGACCGGGGCGCGCGGGCCCTTCAATCTACACCGTTCAGCGGCGGAGGGCGGGCGGGACCGCCCGCCTCCACGCGCCCTACCGCTACTCCAGCACGTGGATGTTCTTCTTGGCGCAGATCTCCTTGAGCTCCTTTGGCCAGACGGTGACGCTCACCTCGCCGAGGTGCGCATTCTTGAGGATCCACATCAGGGTCCGCGACTGCCCGATGCCGCCGCCGATGGAGAGCGGGATCTTGTCGTTCAGGATCGCCTGATGGTACGGCAGCTTCAGGAAGTCGAGCTGCTGCGAGATCTCGAGCTGCTGCTTCAAGGTGTCCTTGGTGACGCGGATGCCCATCGAGGTCAGCTCATGGCGCCGCTTCGTCACGGGGTTCCACACCAGGATGTCGCCGTTGAGCCCATGGGTGTTCTTGCCCGTCATCTTCGACGTGTCGGTCGCCCAATCGTCGTAGTCCGCGGCGCGGTTCTCGTGGGGATAGCCGTCCGCCAGCACCCAACCGATGCCGATGATGAACACCGCCGGGTACTTCTGGAGGATCTGCGTCTCCCGCTGCTTGCGCGGCAGTTCGGGAAACATCTCCAGGATCTCTTCGGCGTGGAGGAAGGTCAGCTCATCGGCGATCTCCGGGTACTTCCCCTTCAGCTTCGGGAACATTCCGTAGGCGTGCTGCTGCGCGCCGTGCAGGACCTTCCAGATCTTCCGGACGATGTCCTTGAGGAAGTCCAGGTTGCGCTGGTCGGCCGTGATCACCCTCTCCCAATCCCACTGGTCCACGTAGGCCGAGTGGTCGTGGTCGAGGAAGTAGTCCTTGCGCACGGCCCGCATGTCCGTGTTGATGCCCTCGCCGACTTCGCAGCCGAACTGCTTGAGCGCCAGCCTCTTCCACTTGGTCGCGGCCTGCACCACCTGGGTCTCGATCCGCTTCTCCAGCCCAAGGCCGCAGGGGAACTCGATCGGGGTACGCGAGCCGTCGCGGTCGAGGTAGTCGTTGACACCGCTGTCCTTGCTGACGATCAGCGGCACCTCGACGCGGAACAGGTTCAGCTCCTTGCCGAGATTGTCCTCGATGTAGCGCTTGACCGCAGTGACGGCGTGCTGCGTTTCCTTCGGGTCAAGGATCGAGCTGTAGCCGGACGGCAGGATCTTCTCCACCTCCGGATATGTGCTGATACCGGGTCCGGCCAGATCTGCCTTCTTGTCAGCCATCGTTGTGAATCCCCTTCAGTTGAGGTCAACCGCTTGGAGCCTTGCAAGCTACGCGCCTACCGGTCTTGGTGGCTAGGGCAACTGGCGGGTTCCGCCTATCCGCAGTGGTCTCCGCAGGCGTCCCGCCCCCGCAGCGCCTCTACCCCCTCGTGTGCGATGAACGGCACCATCGCCAGAGCCGCCCCGGGGTCGGCCCACCACCATCCCACCACCGCGTTGAGCAGCAGCCCGCCCAGCAGGATCCCCGAAAGATACGTGCAGATCAGCGTCTGCCGGGACTCCGCCACCAGCGCCGCGCTCCCCATCGCCACCGCCACCCGCCGTTTGGCGCGGGCCAGCAGCGGCATCACCACCAGCGACAGGGCCGCGAGCACGATGCCGACGACGCTCTCCCGCGGCAGCTCGCGGTACACCAAGGTGCGCACCGCGTCCGCCGCCACGTACAGCGCGAGGGCCAGAAAGAGCGCGCCGACGATGCGCAGCGTGAGCCGCTCGCTCCGTTCCCGCCGCTCGGCGTCGAGGTCCAACCGGAGCCGCCAGATCGCGGCCGCGCTCGCCGACAACTCGATGGCGCTGTCCACCCCGAAGCCCACGAGCGCCACGCTCCCGGCCACCAGTCCGGCGCCGATCGCGATCAGGCCTTCGAGGCTGTTGTAGAGAGCGGTGGCATAGCTGAGGGCCAGGCCGCGCCGCACCAGAAGCTCACGGTCGGGGGCCCGAGAACCGCTCCGGACCGGCTGGCCAGGCACGGCCGGCGTGGCCGACGCGACCGGCGCCTGCCCGCCCGTCACTCGCCGCCCTTGCCCGCCGGGGCCTTCTGGTCGGAGAGGGGCTCGCACCGCGCGCTCCGCCCCGGTCGCTCGGGCGCCGCCTTGCGGCCGTCAATCAGGTGCGCGACAGCGAGGAACGGATGGCGCTTCAGCATCCGCGGCCCGGCGTACCGCATCACCTCGCGGATGGACTCGCGCATCCGCAGCTGGTAGCAGTGGACCGGACAGTGCACGCAGGTGGGCTTCTCGGGACCGTACGGGCAGAGGTCCAGGCGCTTGGACGCATAGGCGTCGAGGCCGGCGCAGGCGTCGCACAGCTCCCCGCCGTGGTGATGGTCGCGGCAATACAGCCGGACCATCGCCGCGATGGTGCGCCGCTCCCGCTCGAGTCTCGATCCGCCGAACCTCATTCGGTGCCCTGCCAGCCCTTCGCGTCGGTGCATAATTGACAGGCAAGCAATGCGGAGTCCAGTATTGAGTGGCGCCCCCGTTGGTCCTTGGGTATCGCGTTGGGCGTTGCGGTCCCGCAATGGACAAGAGGCTGGCATTGTCTCGACGTGCGCAACCGTCCCTTCTGCCGCTAGTCCTGCTGCTGGTCTTTCAGGCCGGCTGTCGTGACACGCATTCGACGAGCGTCCTTCCCACCACCTCCCTGGCAACCTTGCCAGGCATTTGGGTAGTCTACCAAGTCGACACCCAGACTGTCGCCCCCTTCGTCACCAGCTACTCATGTTCCCCAACTACCGGCAGACGGTGGGTTGACGAACTGCTTGCCGAATCCCTCATCTTGGATTCACTGGGAGGAGTGAGAAGACGCTTGATCTCACGAAGGACGGGGTACCAAGATACCCTACAAGTCGACACTCCAACTGTAAGTGATTTCGTGTCAGTCGGCAGTTTCGCTCCCACAACCGCGTACGTCATTGGCCCTACGGATTCTGCCGTGGCCCTCTACCTGGTCCTTGAGCCCGGAACGATTGGTTACGCTTACTCCATGTACCTGCAACGCGTGGACTCGCTTCTCCTCTACCGCATGGCCATGGGGAGTTCCTGCCCCCTCCCTCTGGTTGGAGGTGACCGCCTCGCGCGTTTGTCACGGCACTAGAGAACGGGAATAGCGGAGAACGCCACCTCCACCGTCCCGATCTCGTGCGGGCCCAGCTCCACGACCACCTGATGCGCATCTCCAACCATCAGATCGCACAAGCGCTCTTCGAGAAGGTCGGTGCGCCAGGCCTCAAACACCGCGGGCTCGAAGCGGAGTGTCGCCTCGCGGCGGGTATCGG
>Ga0315287_10002575_pt1 | contig 17233 bp, 16 predicted proteins | sample YL17G11_0_MG_FD_205037 | JGI IMG/M metagenome (GOLD analysis project Ga0315287, IMG submission 205037) | Sediment microbial communities from Yellowstone Lake, YNP, Wyoming, USA - YL17G11_0 | ecosystem: Environmental > Aquatic > Freshwater > Lake > Sediment | place: USA: Wyoming | collected...
CGGGCGTGTTCATCGTGATTCGTCCCGAGGTGGAGATGGCCCTCGTCCAGGAGCTTCTCCAGGACATGAGTGAGGAACGAGACCAGTGGCGCGAATACGCGCTCGCTCTCCAATCCGTGTTGCCTCCCGAACTTAAGTGGCTGCACTCGGTCGCGCCGACATCGACCGGCGACCGCCGCCTGAACTAGTTCTTCCTGGCACTTCCAGAACTCGGCGTGTCACTTCTAGCTGAGCTATTCTGCTTCGCTCTCCGGCGCGAGGTCTCTCGCCAGGAAGCGCGAGACGATTCGTCCCGGGCTGGCCACCGGAAGGCGTGCTCCGACATCCGCTGTCTGCGGCGAGGAGTCGGGGCGCGGCGCGGGGACGAGCAAGACGGGTGTGTCCGCATCGAGTCCTCGCCGTTCGAGCAGGGCGAGCCCTATTTGTGCTTCGCCAAGACTGACACAGCTCGTCACGTGCCCGAGCACCGTTCCGTTCCGGTCGAGGATGAGGGCGCCCTCGCGAACGGGGCGTGATCCGGCTTCCACCTCGAACCGTACGATCTCCCGTTTCTGTTCGAGGTAGTAGTCGATGCACGCCGCGCGGCCGACGAAGAAGGCCTTGTGCAGCTTGATGTACGGCCCGAATCCGGCCTCGAACGGGTTGATGTCATGGGGGCCGGCCAGCTCATGGCCGTAGAGCGGCAGGCCTGCCTCCGTCCGCGTCGAGTCGCGCGACGCGAGTCCGCACGGAAGAAGGCCGAGCGGTCGGCCGAGATCGAGCAAGCGGTTCCACAACCACAGCGCGTCTGCCGCCGCGGAGTAGATCTCGTATCCCAACGGCTCGCCCGTGTACCCCGTGCGTGCTACGAGCAGTTGGTGGCCGTCTGCGGTGACCTCGACGAACTCCGTCCTCTCAAGTGCAGCCACGATGCGGCGTTCGCCGGGGCCGAGGATCTCCTTCAGTACGGTGCAGCTCTTCGGACCTTGAAGAGCGATGTCCATCACGCCTCGCTCTCGCTTCAGGTCCCGCAGCACGACGCCGGGAGCCAAGCGGCATGTTGGATGGTCCGAATCGACGGCGTACTGGCCTTCATTGACGCCGGCCAGCCAGGCCCAGTCCTTCTGCTCGTTGGCCGCGTTGACCACGACCAGGTAGCGATTCCACGCCCGTCGGTATACCCAGATGTCGTCGATGGCCTTTCCGTCAGGACCCAACAAGTAGGCGTAGTGCGACTGTCCGTCCTCGAGCCAGCCTTCGTAGTTCGATGTCACAGCATCGAGGAACTCGGTCGCGCGCTCGCCTTCGACCTGGAACACTCCCATGTGGCCAAGGTCGAACAGGCCTGCTGCGCGGCGCACGGCGCGGTGCTCCTCGAGAGCCGACGTGTACCAGACCGGCATCTCCCACCCGGCGAAAGGAACGAGCCTCGCTCCAAGCGCGACATGCGATTCGTGGAGCGCCGTCGTGCGTGGATTCCTCTGCCCCTCTTCGGTCCACGAGAACGCCGGGGGCGCGGCATGACCTCCTCGAAGGTCGAGGAATCGCTGGCCGACGAAGTACGGCTTGTCGAGTGCGAACCTCTGAGGATTCTCGGCGGCGAGCCTCGTGATGGACTGGCCCGCGACGCTCTCTTCCATCGGCAGCGCGAGCCACGACCGTACGGCCTGCGGCAGGGCGGACTCGTCCGTCTCCTCGATGAGCGCTGGCCCCTGAATCTTGCGGAACAAGTCGCCGGAATCGAACAAGGTGTACCCTTCGGCCAGCCCCTCCAGCCACGAGCGAACGTCGCGGGCGCGGTCGGGGGGAACGAGCACAACGTAGTCGTCCCGGCCGAGACACCCAACGATGGCGAAAGAGACCGCACACCCCTGTTCGTCGAGCAGATACGTCGAACACGACGTCGACGCGGCAAGCTGGCGAATATCGCTTGTCGTCGCCTCCTGAAGCAACGCGCCCGTCCGCCCGCTGCGCACTCGCAGGACAGTCCACTGCGATGCACCGGCGCGCCGGCGCTCTTCCTCCGTCCGACCGCCGACTCTCGGTTCGATGTGCGCTACGATCTCCCGCACCTCTTGCTTCGCCCGATCGAGCACCTTGAGCGGCAGCTTGCCGCGCGACAACTCGCCGCGGAGTCCTTGGTACGAGAAGGGGCGAATCGACAACAGCACCTCGGCGACGATGCGCCCGATGGTCTCCATTTCCACCTTGCCCATGCCGCGCTGGGACGCCCACGGTGTGCCGAGTCGGATGCCGTGGGCGTCCGCGGCACTCCGGTCGCCGGGGAGCGTGTTCTTGTTGCAGACGAGCCCGGCGAGGTCGAGGATGCGGGACGCGATCTCCCCCATCATGACGAATCCTGTGTTTGTCCTAATCCCTCGCAGGTCGACGAGCAGGAGGTGGGTGTCGGTGCCGCCGTAGGCCATCGTGAGGCCGTTCTCCGCGAGCGCACGCGCAAGATGCTGTGCGTTCTCGACGATGCGGCGCTGCAAAGCCGCAAAAGCTGGCTCTTGTGCCAACTTGAGCGTGACGGCTAGGGCGGCGAATTTGTTCACGTGCGGCCCGCCCTGCTGGCCAGGGAACACGGCCGTGTCGATGCGCGAGGCGATCTGAGGGTCGGTCGACAGAATGACGGCGCCGCGGCCGCCGCACAGGGTCTTGTGCGTCGTGAAGGACACGACGTGCGCGTGTCCGATCGGGTTCGGGTAGACCTTTCCGACGATCAGCCCGGCGGTGTGTGCAACATCGGCGAGGAGAATGGCGCCGACGGCGTCCGCGATCTCTCGGAATCTTGCCCAGTCCGGCTGCCAGGGGTAGGAGGTGAATCCGCCGATGATCATGCGCGGGCGATGTTCCAAGGCGAGGGCGAGGATCTTCTCATAGTCGAGCTTGCCCGTGTCGCGATCGATCGCGTAGGAGACGATCCGGTATCTCCGGCCGGTCACATTGAACTCCGACCCGTGCGTGAGGTGTCCGCCCTCGGTGAGCGCCATGCCCATGACGGTCTCGCCGGGCTTGACGAACGCATCGTAGACGGCAAGGTTCGCCGCGGCTCCGGAGAGCGGCTGGACGTTCGAGAAAATGCGATCCGCTGGGTACTCCGCCGTGGCGAAGCACTCCGCCGCGCGTCGCGCGGCGAGCGACTCCACAAGGTCGGCCATCTCCGTTCCCTTGTAGAATCGGCGATCCGCGTAGCGCCGGTAGCTTGCCAGTTGCACATCGATGTCGGCGAGCTCATCCTGGGTCTGCCGCATCATCGCTTTGCGCGGGTAGCCCTCGGCGTACACGCTGGTGAACGCCGATCCCAAAGCCTCGCGCACGGGAAGCGGCGTCAGGCTTTCCGAGGGAATGAGAATGATCTTCTCCCGCTGGCGGCGCTCCTCGGCGGCAATCAGAGCGGCCGTCTGTGCGTCGACATCGAGCACATGTAGGGGAGAACGTCCGAGACTCATGATCGCTCCTTTTCTCACGCGAAGGTTTCCGGGTGAAGTCTACGAAGAAGGTTTCTTCCTTTCCAGCACGCCTCTGCCGCGAGGTAGAGCCCACCGCTCACCAGGCTGTGCCCGCCGAGCACGACGGGGATCGAGGAACGCAGCGCGGCGTCCGTGAATGCTCGCCACGCAGGATCGAGGACGTCGTCAGAGTGGAAGAGATCGCTGGCGAAGCGGACCGCTGCGGGAGGAAAGGAGTCCGGCGCGGCGAGAAGCGGTCGCGTGTCGATCCACGCCGCATCGCAGGCCTGGGCAAGTCGAGCGAAGAACGCCTCGGGGCCGTCGTCCATCAGGGACTGGCGCAGCCACGGCACGTGTACGGAGGCTCCGGCGCGCATTCCTCGTCCCTCGACGAGCGCGCTCGTTCGACAGGCTACCTGCGACTCGAACTGAGCCCAGGTGACCGGGCTCAGCCGTCCGACGAGACACGTCACCGCGGAACGATCGGTGAGGGTCGCGAGGGCGCGGTCGAGAGTTGGATGGGACGGATGGATGGTGGTGCAGAATGCGTGCAGTTCGGGGTTTCCTAGGCCGCTGCGCGCGAGGAGAAGGAGGTCGGTCGGAGTGTCGATGTCGAACTGGGTCGCCGCAGTTCGCGTGAGGGAAAAGCAGGGAATCCCAGCATCCGACAGGACGAATCCCAACGAGTTGTCGATTGCCGGGAGGTCAGCGTTGAGCAGTCGCCGCGCGCCCGAGACCGAGCAGAAGTCGCACGAGTAGAAGTTGTTGAACAACGCCCGCGACATCTCTTTCTCCGCGAATTCGACGAGACGAGCGAGGTCGCCCTCCGCCAAGAGCCCTCCGGCTCCGCTTCCGAAGTAGAGGACTCCGTCGAGTTCGAGGCGAGCGATCTGACGCGCGAAGACCCTGCCGAAGTGGAAGTCCGAGGCTTCGGAGAGGACGAACTCGACGATGCCTTCCCCTCCGGGGCATCTGCCGGCGCTAGGCGTTACAACATAGATTTCTTCCAGGCCGGCTGCACGTAGACGTCTCGCGAGACCGAGGGCCGCCGCCCATCGCCCTTCTTCGACGAGGCGTTCCCCGCGGCTCTCTCCGAGAGGCGCATGGAAGATGAGGCCTCCGACTCGTCTCATGGATCCCCCGATTCTGGCCCACGGTTCGGCGTGGCATGGGCCTGCCGTCCCGATCCTACTCCGTGCTGCATGGCTCTCGCCAGGATCGTGAGCATGCCAGAAGAGTCTCGTCTCCGTCCCAACGAAACAACAGCCTCCTCGATCCAGTCCTGGAAGATCGAGGAGGCTGCCTCTTGTTCGCTGAGGGAAGCGCGCTCTGTGCCCCGCGCGGGCTAGCGGCGCACTCTCATCGCTTCGCGCTCGCCCACATACGGCAGAAGAGCGAGCTTACGGGCGCGATTGATCTCGATGGCGAGTCTGCGCTGGTGTTTCGCGCACAGACGGGTTGCCCTCTTGGGAAGGATCTTCCCAAGGCGGTTCATGTACTGCTTGAGCTCCTCGGCCTTCTTGTAGTCAAGCAGGAACGCGTTCTCGCATGCGCGGCACTTACGTTTTCGCTTATGAAACATGGCTTAGAAAGGAACCTCCTCCTCGGGGAGTGGAGCCTCGTCGCTGGCAATCGGAGCCTCGGGAGCCACAGTCGGCTCGTCGGCCGCCCGCTGCGGCCCGCCCAGGAACTGCACGTTCGATGCGACGACCTCGGTAATTCGAACCCTCTCTCCATCAGCGTTCTCGAAAGAGTCAATACGGAGCCGACCTTCGACAGCGATGGAACGGCCCTTCCTTAGATAGTTGGCGCAGTTCTCGGCCTGCGTCCCCCAGACGACGATGGGCACGAAAGTGACCTCTTCCTGCACTTTCCCCGAAGCATCCTTATGCTGTCGATTCACGGCGATCGAGAACCGCACACGTGCCGTCCCCCCCGGCGTGTATCGCAGCTCGGGGTCGGCCGTCAGATTCCCGATGAGAATGACTCGGTTGAGGCTTGCGGACATGATGTCTCGTTACTCCCGCACCACAATCTGGTAGCGCAGCAATTCCTCATCAAGGTTGAGGCGCGCCTCAAGGAGGTTGACGGATCCCGGAGGCATTCGGAACTCGGTCAATCGGTAGTAGCCTTCGGCGAAGTGACGGATCTCGTATGCGAGGATGCGCTTGCCCCAATCATCAACCTTGCCGATCTCACCACCGTTCTCCGTGACGAGGGAGTGGACCCGCTCGACCTTGGCGGCCCTCGCCTCGTCAGAAAGGTCCGGACGAATCACATACACAATCTCGTAATCTCGCACTCTGGCACCTCTCAATCGATCTTCGCGAGAGGGTATCCCTGGCCTTCTGCGAAGTCAAACCGCAGGACGCAGCTGGTTTCGCGACGCTCGCCTACTCAAGTGCCCAGACGAGGCCGGTGGGCTGCAAAATGGTGAGCCGCGTCCTGGAAGAGCGGAGGTTTACGGTGTATGTATTATGCAAGCTTGACGGAAGAAAGGTGGCTGTGTATTCTCGACGCGGGTCAGCCGGAGGGCCGGCTGTGCCATGAAGACAGATCCGAGAAGGAGGAGAAAGCCATGAAGTGGGGCGGGTTCAATCACGAAGGAGAGAAGAAGATGAAGAAGCTGTTTGGCGGGAAGGTGTTGTACGTGCTGTTGACGATTGCGGCAGCGGGGTTGTTGATGAGCGAGACGCTGAAGTGGCGGCCGGGCTAGTCGAAGGACGATGAGGAGGAGAAGACCATGAAGTGGGGCGGGTTCAATCGCGAAGGAGAGAAGAAGATGAAGAAGCTGTTTGGCGGGAAGGTGTTGTACGTGCTGTTGACGATTGCGGCGGCGGGGTTGTTGATGAGCGAGACGCTGAAGTGGCGGCCGGGCTAGTCAAGTGGCGAAGCGGAGACTGGCTACGCACCAGCTAGTTCAGTACGATCGGACCGCGGTGGGTATGGTGAACGAGTGGGGGGCGAGGAGGCTGGATGCGACTTCCATTCCGAGCAGCGGTCCTTGTCGTAGTCCTGTCTCTCTTTGCTCTCGTCGCGCTGGGCTGGTCACTGGCTCAGGCACGACATCCCTCAGCTGAGGATCTTCTTGTCTCTTGCGCCTTTGCAGTCCTCGCCATTTTGGCGGAGGTTTCTGCAACGTGGATTCCTGCCTACAAGTGGGAGATCTCTAGCTCGATCGCCATCTACCTTGCGGCCCTGTTCATTCTGGGTCCCGACTTCGCGCTCATCGTTGTGTGCGGTTCGTCGTTGGTGTCCGAGTTACTCCTTCGGTGGGGGAGCCGACGCGACAGCCTGTCCAAGGCCGTGGCGCCGATCGCGTTCAACGTAAGTCAGACCATGGCTGCCGTGGTGGCGGCCGGATTCGTGATGCGCCTTGCCCAGCGCGCGCAGCTGGGCATGCAGCAGCCGACCGACTTCCTGTGGGCCTCCGTCGCGTTCCTTGTCTACTTCCTGCTCAACGTATCGCTCGTCGTGTGCATCATCTCCCTCACCCAGCGGCGGCAGTTCTGGCATCTGCTCGGAGAGAACCTGCGCGCGTTCTTCGTTCAGTACGCTGTGCTCTGCATTTCCGCTATTCTCCTCGCCGTGCTACATTCCATCTCCGTTTGGCACATTCTCCTCGCCCTCTTCCCTCTGACGTTGGTGCACATCTCGTTTCGCAGCTACCTCAAGCTTCAGACGCAGGCGCGGAGTACATTCGAAAGGATCTCCCAGCTTCTGGACACGCGCGACCACTACACTGCCGTGCATTCGACGGAGGTGGCTAGCCTCGCGCTCGAGATCGGCAGGGAAATGGGCATGCCGCAGGGCGTGTTGGAGCAGATCGACGTCGCTGCCAGGGTTCACGACATTGGGAAGGTGGCGATCCCGGACTCGATCCTCCTCAAACCAGGTCCCCTCAACGACGCCGAGTGGAAGGTCATGAAGACCCACCCGGTCGTGAGCGCGCAACTCATCGAGGGCCTCGAGATCTACTCCAGTGTCGCGGCTGCCGTGCGGCATGAGCACGAGCGCTGGGACGGCTCGGGGTACCCTGATGGGCTCCGTGGGGAACAGATTCCCCTCCTCTCTAGAGTCATCGCTGCGGCCGACATCTACAATGCGCTCTCCACCGACCGACCGTATCGGAAGGCCTTCACCCACGAGGAGACGATCCGGATGATCGGGGAGATGCGGGGAACGGACATCGATCCGATGGTTGCCGATGCACTTCTTCTGGTCGTCCAGCGCGAGCGTGTCAGGGAGAACGGCCGCCCGGTGGTGGCTGCGGAAACGCCTGCATGATCTTCCTCTGCGCGGTGGTCGTCGGGATCGCTCTGGGGTACGTGTTGAGAGGCCGACTGTCCCGCCTCGTCTTCCTCCGCCTGCGCGGAATGTGGCTCGTCCTCGTTGCGCTCGGCATCCAGCTCCTCATCTTCCCGCTATTCACGCCGAATCCCATCATCCCGTTCGGGACCGCGATCCTGCACGGCGTCTCCTACGGACTCGTCCTCCTCTGGCTCCTGCTCAACGTTCGAGTCCGGCCGTTGATTGCAGTTGGAGGTGGGGCTCTGCTGAACATTCTCGTAGTCGCCTTGAATGGTGGCTACATGCCGGCCTCCCCCGCGGCGTTCGAGCGTGCCGGCCTCATCTCCGTTGCGAGGCTCCTTGCTCAAGGGGAGACCTACGGGAACCTCGTGGGCATGAGCGCGGCGACGCATCTCAACGTCCTAGGAGACTGGATCGGCCTGCCGCGGGGCGTCCCGTTTGCGACAGTCATGAGTGTGGGAGATGTGCTGATCATGATCGGCTTGGTCTGGCTGCTTGCGAAGGGGATGAACACGAATGCGTAGGGGTCTAACGAAGCTTCTTGCGCCACGCTCGGTCGCCGTCGTCGGCGCGAGCCCCAAGCCGGGATCCGTAGGGGGCGAGATCCTGAGAAACCTAGAGCGATGCGGCTTTCCCGGCACGATCCTCCCCGTCAACCCCAAGTACGATCGCGTGGACGGGCTGCCGTGCTGTTCCTCCGTCGCCGATCTGCCGAGCGGGGTTGATCTCGCAGTCCTTGCCATCAATCGAGATCTTGTCTTGGCCGGAGTGGAAGACTGTGCCAGGCGTGGCATTCGGAACCTGGTCATCATCACCGCAGGGTTCAAAGAGAGTGGTAGCGCGGGAGTGGAGAGGGAGTGCGCCCTGCGCCGCCTGATCGAAGAGAACTCGCTCAACGTCGTCGGCCCGAACTGCATGGGCATGATCAACAGCACGCCGTCGGTTCGTCTCAATGCCTCGTTCTCGCGCTGGTTTCCCCAAGGAGGGGGCATCGCTTTTGTCTCCCAGAGCGGGTCGCTCGGCGAAACGCTGCTCGAGTGTTTCGGGGAGGCCGGCCTCGGCGTGTCTTTGTTCATCAACCTCGGGAATCGCGCCGGCCTATCCGAGAACGACTTCCTCGCTCACCTCGAACTCGATCCGGCATGCTCCGCCATCTTCCTCTACCTGGAGAGCTTCGCGGATCCGATCGAATTCCGCCGGTACGTCGAGCGGATCTCGAAGGACAAGCCCGTTGTCGTCCTCAAGGCCGGCCGGACGGAGGCAGGAGCTGCGGCCGTCGCCTCGCACACGGGGTCCCTCGCCAGCCCGGATGCGATCGTCGACGCCTTCTTGAACCAGTGCGGGGCGCTGCGCGTGACGACGATCCAAGAAACGCTGACCGCGCTGCGGGCGATCGAACGCGGCGTTTTGCCTCGCGGGAACCGTGTTGCGATTCTGACGAACGCCGGCGGCGCGGGCATCATTGCGGCAGACGCCTGCGAACGAATGGGCATCGCCGTGCCAGCGTTCGGCAATGCTGCGAGGCAGAAGCTCGCCGAGTTCCTGCCCGCCGAGGCCGGATTGGGAAACCCGATCGACATGATTGCCACCGCCGGAGCCTCGGACTACGGGCACGGGCTCGCCGTTGGATTGGCCGAAGCGGACGCCGCGATCGTGATCTTCCGCCCTCCGCTCGTCCTCAAGGACGCGCCCGAGGCGGTCGCTGACCACATCATCGAAGCGGCCGCGCAGGCTCCTGACAAGCCCGTCCTCATCTGCACGCTCAGCGAGCAATCCACGCCTGCCGTCGAACGACTGCGGGCGGCCAAGCTGCCCGTGTACGCCATGCCGGAGACGGCGGTGGAGGCCCTGGCAGTGCTCGATCGGGCTCGGCGGATCCGCGAGAGCTGGCAGGCTCCTGAACCTCCCCGCTCGTTCGATCGTCTGCACGCCCACGAGGTCCTGTGCCGTGTCCTTTCGGAGGGGCGCTCGGGTCTCTTCTTCGACGAGGGGGCGGAGGTCCTGGCTGCGTACGGAATCCCAGTCTGCGCGTTTCGCCACGTCAAGACTCCCGACGAGGCGACGCAGGCGGCCCGAGCGCTGGGATACCCGATCGTGGCCAAGGTCGACTCTCCGGCCCTGTTTCACCGGTTCGAGCACGGCGCCGTGGTCACGGGCATCGCCAACGAGCGGGAACTGCGCGATGCGATCGAGCGCTTGCGCGGCGTCGTCAGCCGTTCCGGTCTCGACGGAGCGCGTATCCTGCTTCAAGAGACACGTCGGGGGCGCGAACTGATCTACGGGATCGAGCGAGACCGGGCCTTCGGGCCCGTGGCCATGTTCGGGCTCGGAGGGACGTTCGTCGAGGCGCTCCACGACGTGGCGTTTGCCGTTGCGCCTGTCAGCTCGTATCAAGCCGCGGCGACGATCCGCTCCATCCGCTCGTTCCGCCTTCTCGAAGCCTTTCGCGGCGAACGAGCCGTCGACCTGTCGTCTCTCGTCGGCCTCCTCACGGCTCTCAGCCAACTCGCCGTCGACCTGCCGGAGGTCGCGGAAGTCGACCTCAATCCGGTGATTGCCAACGCGGACGGCGCAGCGGCCGTAGACATCCTCGTGAGGCTGTAGCGAAGGCGTCCTACGGATAGAGGCGGTGGATCTGTCGCGGGAACGGGATGACCTCGCGGATGTGCGCCGCGCCGCAGATCCACGTGATGACCCGTTCGAGACCCATGCCGAACCCGGAGTGCGGCACCGAGCCGTAGCGCCGCAGGTCGATGTACCACTCGTAGGGCGCCGTAGGGAGCTTGTTCTCTTCGAGTTGAGCGAGGAGTTCCTCCACGGTGTCGACGCGCTGGCTGCCGCCGATAATCTCGCCGTACCCCTCGGGAGCGATGAGGTCGGCGGCAAGAGCCCGCGTCGGATCCGCTGGATCGCGCTTCATGTAGAACGGCTTCATCGTCACGGGGAAGCGTTCGATGAAGATCGGCCGCCCGAAGTGCGCGCCGAGCGCTTCTTCTTCCGGAGCCCCGAAGTCGTCGCCGAAGGCGACCTCATGCCCCTTCTCCTGAAGGAGTCTGACCGCGTCCCCGTAGTCGAGGCGCGCGAATGGCTGCCGAACCTCGCGGAGCAGGAGGTCGACGTCGCGCTCCAGCGCGACGAGGTCCTCCTTGCGTTCCGCGACGACCGCCTCGACGAGGTAGCGCACGAGGTCCTCCTGAAGCGTGAGGTTGGCCGCATGATCGTAGAACGCCATCTCCGCTTCGGCAATCCAAAACTCCGTGACGTGTTTGCGCGTCTTCGACTTCTCGGCGCGGAACGCCGGTCCGATCCAGTAGACCCTTCCCAGAGCCATCGCCGTCGCCTCGAGGTAGAGCTGGCCGCTCTGACTCAGGTAGGCCTTGTCGCCGAAGTAGTCGAGCTCGAACAGGGTCGTCGTCCCCTCGACGGACGCGCCAGTGAGGATGGGCGCCTCGGTCGCGACGAAGCCACGCTCACAGAAGAACGCACGGAACGCACGGAACGCAGCGTCGCGCACTCGTAGAATGGGCACTTGTCGGCCGGTGCGGATCCAGAGGTGTCGATGATCGAGGAGGAAGCCCGGCGTCTGCTCCTTGAGTTCGATCGGGAAGTCGGCCGTCGGCTCCTGGATGACCTCGAGGGCTTGGAGCTGCATCTCGCATCCGCTGGGCGCACGACGATCTTCGCGCAGCGTGCCCGACGCGACGATCGACGTCTCGCGCGGAAGACGCGCGGCGAGCGCGAATAGCTCCGGGTTCTCAGGCTCAGCAACCACTGCCTGCAGAATCCCGGTCCCATCGCGCAGTTGAAGGAACAGGATCTTGCCGCTTGACCGCTTGCTGTAGAGCCAGCCCCGCAGAGTCGCCACCTCTCCCAGATGCTCTCGCGCCTCGGAGATCCTGATCGATGCCATGGACTCCTCCGTCCTCGTGTATGGGGAAGAGGGTAGGGGGGCGAGATTCCGATTGCAAGGCGTTCCGGGGGGGGCAGGCGGTCTGTTGACAACTGGCAACACCGTCCGTAGACTCCGCCATCGTGACCAAACGCCAATTCGGAGATCTGATTCATACGGCCCGGGCTGAGAAGAACCTCAGTCTGCGGCGGCTGGCGAGCCTGTCCGGTGTCGACTACAGCCGCCTGGCGCGCATCGAGCAGGGAACGCGCCCGGCCCCCGATCTCACGTCGATCCGCACGCTGGCCGTGGTTCTCGAATTGGATCTGGGAGAGCTGCTCGTGGCGGCGGGGACGTCACGATCGGTCATGGAGGACCTCGTGTGGTCGGAGCGCGTCCGGCTCGGGCACGCGGTCACCGATCTCGGCGCGTACCGGCCGGGCGCTTCGCGCCTCTTGGCTCGAAACACGTTCGACGGACACGTGGAGAAGCGCCACGGCGCCCTTTGCACAGTGTGCGTCGGCAACGCGCTCATCCGCGTTCTCTCGTTCTCGCGGGCCACGTCGCTTCGCCTTGTCGTGCCGCCGGAAACCGTGAGTGTGTCGACCGTGCTCCCGATCAACGCGACCACGTCGTCGGCGACGGCCCTCCCGGCTCGCGTTGCGAAGGTCCGCCCGATGGGCCAACTCGTTAACCTCGTTCTCGCCGCGGACGGCTTTGAACTGAACGCTCTCTATGCCGCCGATCGGAGCGAGCTCTCCCCCACGCGGGGGGACTCCGTCTGCGTGACCCTGCTGACCGCAGCCATCCACACAACGCCTCTGGAGGAAGAAACATGAGAAGAGTCTTGGTCGGAGCTTTGAGTCTCGTCTTCGTCTTGGTTGGACTCACGGTAGCATCTGCTGCCGCGACGTCCTGGGCCGTGGTTGTGCAAAGCGGCGATCGCGTCGTGCAAGTGGACTTGCCCCTTCTCTCGATCAGCGCCGGCGGCACGGTGGCCTACGAAGGTCCCGCCATGAGCGATGGCGCCGAGAACTGGAAGTCGCCGAAGACGTACGCGGGCATCGCCCTGTCGGCCATCTTGTCGGAAGTCGGTGGCATGGCGACGGGCGACGTCCTGTCCGTCATCGCCGGCGATGGCTACGCGAAGAGGCTGCCCTACGCGGCGATCTACAGTGACACGCCGGCGGGCACGCCGATTCTCGGCCTCGAAGTGGGCACGGACGGCGAAGACGCGCCCACTCTCGTGTTCCTCGCGTCCGACGAGCGGTTCTCGAACGACGACATGCTCGCTGCCTTGGGTCCGGACTACGCGCACTACTACGGCGACAAGCCGTCGACGACCGGACTTCTGGTGAAGAACGTCGCGTACCTGATCGTGAACTACGACGGCACGAGCCTCCCCACAGCTGCAGAGAACGTAGCCCTCGCGGCCGGGCCGGCGGAGGGCATCGTGCTCACCGTCGCACGGGGCGGTGAGACCTTCACCTACACCATGGCGGACCTCGAGGCGTTCGAATCGATCGTCGCGCCCGGCACGTTCACCAACTCGGCCGGCATCGACACCACGGCGACCTACACGGGGATCCCTTTCTCTGTGCTCATCGGTAACGCCCCGAGCGACGGGACGGTGCGCGTCACCGCGTCGGACGGGTACTCGATGAACTACCCCGTCTCGCAGCTCTTGGATCGCTCGGCGGGCACCTGGGTTCTTGCCTACAAGGAGAGTGGCTGGTACATGCCGCTCGATCCCGGCTACCTGCGCATCGTCCAGGTGGGAAAGGAGAATCCTCACTTCACGAGTTCCCTCTCGGCGCGCATGGTCGAGAGGATCGAGGTCCTCGGCGAGTACACGGCGTACACCTTGACTGTGACCGGAGAGACGACGCGCGTCTTCACGCGCGGCGAGCTCGAAGCGGGGATCGGTTGTCCGTGTCACACGGCGACGGTCACCGTGACGTCCAAAGGCGAAACGGCAACCTACTCAGGGCTCCCCCTGTGGCGTCTCCTCGCCTACGTGGACGGCGGGTCGGCCCCGACTGCGGACGAGGGCATCCACTACGATGATTCGGACTTCAACGACGCGCTCGTGGCAGAGGGATACCAGATCGTCTTGACGGCGAGCGACGGTTATAGCCAAACGGTACCGCTGAGCCTGATCGCTCGGGACGACCGGTTCGTCGTGGCGCTCAAGAAGAACGGGACGTTCCTCGAGGCGTCGAAGGACGGCGCGATGCGCTTCGTCTTCGATGACTCCGTCGTTCTGCCCGAGGGTGTGAGCCTGAAGTCGGTCAAGTTCCTGGCGTCGATCGCCCTGGTCAAGGACTAGCGGTGCCCGTGGAGTCGGCCGCGGGGGAAAGGCGCTACCGGTTTGATGTCCGCGACATCGTTCTGATCGCGCTCTTCTCCGCGGCCGGCGGAGTCCTCTCGACGTACATCGGGTACCTCGGCAACCTCGTCAATCGGTTGTTCGGCGTTCCGTTCGGCGCCGGACAACTCATTGCCGGCCTGCACATCGTGTGGCCGCTTCTCGCCCGTGCTCTCGTCGGGCGGTTCGGCGCCGGCACACTGACGGGCCTCACCAAGGGGGCGGTCGAGCTCTTCACCGGAGGGGCACATGGCGCGGTGATCCTTCTCGTCTCTGCGGTCGAAGGCCTGTTCGTGGACCTAGGCCTTGGGCTGACGCGGCGGCGCTCTCTCGTCCTCACGATGCTCGCCGGCGCGCTGGCCAGCGCCTCCAACGTCGTCGTGTTCCAGGCGATCTACTTCTCCAGCGTGTCCGCCGGCTTCCTGTGGGTGATGATCTCCGTTGCGCTCGTCTCGGGCGCGCTGTTCGGAGGGTATCTGGCGTGGGATGTCGAACGGGTGCTCGTGGCGTCGCGCCTGATTCGCCCTACGGATTCGGTCGCGCCGAACGGCCGACGCGCGATCGGCTGGCGTCACGCGATCACGTTTGCGGTGTTCCTTGCCTTCCTGGCGGGAGGCGTCTACTTCTACCTCAAGGTGTACGACCCGTTCCCCGCGCCCGGCGCCGCGCCCATCGTAGGCGCGGTGGAGGCGCCATACGAGTTCGTCTACGGGGAGTGGAAGGCGGAAGAGCGCACCGTGCGAACCGAGATGCGCGGCAGCGTGACCTACATTCCTCCCGCGGACTACACGGGGATTCCCGTCAGCCTCGTCCTCGAACGAGCCGGCCCCTCCGAGGGCGCGTCGACGGTACGCGTCGTCGCGTCGGACGGGTACGAGGCGCGCTTCGCGCTCCCCGACCTCGCGACCGACCCTGACGTGCTCTTGATCCTCGATGGCGAGGCGTTGCGCCTCGTGGCGCCGGGGTACGACGGCGCGTACTGGGTAGAGATGGTGGTGCGGATTGCCGTCGAGTGAGCGGTTCGACGTTGCGATCTCCGACCTCTCCGTGCGCTATCCGGATCGAGACAGCGAAGCGCTCGCTGGATTCTCTGAGACCATCGCCGCGGGGGAGGTCGTCGCGGTTGCCGGACCCTCGGGGTGCGGGAAGACGACCCTCTGCAGAACACTGGCGGGGTTCGTCCCGTCGATGATCCCGGCGGCCGTGTCCGGCGACGTCTGCCTGGGCGGCAACTCCATCCGCGGCGTCGCGCCCGAGGCGCTGGCGACCCGCATCGGGCTGGTCCAGCAGGATCCAGACGCGCAGATCTGCACGCTCTCGGCGTGGCAGGAAGTGGCGTTCGGGCCGGAGAACCTGTGCCTTCCGGCGCCTGAGGTCCGGGCTCGCGTTGAACGGGGTCTTGCCGAACTCGGGATCGCGCACCTTCGCGACCGCGTGACCACGACGCTCTCCGGCGGGGAGAAGCAGCGGCTCGCCATCGCGTCGATCCTCGCGATGGAGCCGCGCGTCCTCCTGTTCGACGAGCCCACGGCGAACCTCGATCCGCGCGGCGTCCAGACGCTGTTCGCGACGTTCTCCGACTTCGGACGCGCCGAGAAGCGAACGCTCGTGGTCATCGAGCACCGGATCGACGCGCTCCGTGCGCTCGCGCCGCGCCTGGTTCTCCTCGACCGCGGCAAGTTGGTCGAGCGCTACCCGGCTCGAGAACGCATCGACTACGCCGAGGTTGGACTCCGTGGAGCGTGGGCCCTTCCTGCGCCGGAGACAACGAGCGGCTCTCCGCGCATCTCGGTCGACCGCATCTCGTTTGGCTATGACGAAGCACTGTGGCGGGACCTCTCCTTCACCCTGCGCGAAGGCGAGGTCCTTGTCGTGATCGGCCCAAACGGCGGAGGAAAGACGTCGCTCCTCCGGCTGCTCGCCGGACTTGCGTCTTCGCGGACGGGGACGATCAAGCGTGCCGCGGGAACGCAAGTTGGCTTCGTCTTCCAGCACCCGCACCACCAGATCTTCGAGCGAACGGTCAGACAGGAGATCGAACTCGGGAACCCGCGGGGTGCAGGGGGCGTCGACGCCGGACTCCTCGACGCGCGCCTCGCGGGCCTCGAGGATGCGGCGCCCCTGTCGCTCAGCCTTGGCGAGCAGCGCCGTCTGACGATGGCAACGACGCTCGCGCGCCGACCGAACCTGCTCTTGCTCGACGAGCCGTTCATCGGTCAGGATCGGAGAAACGTCCTTTGGATGGTCTCAAGACTACGAGAGGTGGTCGCGGCTGGCGGAACAGCCGTCCTCGTGACGCACGACATCCCGCTCGCCGCGGCGCTGGCAGATCGCGTTCTCTACCTCGATCGAGGGGTGTACCTCCTCGGCCCTCCTGACGAGGTGTTCGGCCGACTGAGAGACCTGGGAGAGACTGCGTTCACCCCGGAGGCCTGGTCATGACCCGGGAAAGGGGACTCCATCGCTCCTCGCCGATGGCGAGCTTCGTACTCTTGCTTGTCCTGGTTGGAGTCGTGCTTGCGGTTCCGAGCCTGATCGTCGAAGGCGCGATCCTTCTGGGAGTCGCATGCCTGGCGATCATCTCTGGAGATCGCCCTGCGCAGTTTCTCCGGCGCCTTCGCTTCGTCACCCTCTTCGCCCTCGTCCTGTTCATCGCTCAGGCGCTGTCGATTCACACAGGACGGATCTTCGTCGCGTCCCCCGTCCGGATCACCGCCGGCGGGCTCCTCGCGGGGGCGAAGATGGCGCTCCGCTTCCTCGTCATCCTCTCCGCGAGCGCGCTCTTCGTCCGAACGACGGACCCGGACCGCCTTGCGCAGGGATTGATTCGAGCCGGGATCCCGTATCGGTACGGGTACCTGCTCATCCTCGCGCTGCGCTTCGTCCCGTTCTTCCAGGACGAACTGCGATCGGTGCGGGAGGCGCAACGGGTCCGGGGAATCGAGGTCTCGGTGCGCAGTCCGCGCTGGATTGCCCACGCGGCCCGCTACACGTTCGTCCCCGTCCTTGTCTCCGGGCTCCACCGCGTGGAGTCGATTGCGATCTCGATGAAGGGTCGGTGCTTCGGGCTCTACTCCAAGCGAACGACGAGCCGCGAGGAACCTCGAAGCGGTTGGAGCGTCGTCGCGCTCGGGATCGCAGGCGCGGCCATTGCGCTGGCGGCCGTTGCGGCACGCGGGAGGTGGACTTGATGCAGAGCCTTCGGCGAGGGATGCTCCTCGGGCTTGTGGTTCT
>Ga0315287_10002576_pt1 | contig 17232 bp, 10 predicted proteins | sample YL17G11_0_MG_FD_205037 | JGI IMG/M metagenome (GOLD analysis project Ga0315287, IMG submission 205037) | Sediment microbial communities from Yellowstone Lake, YNP, Wyoming, USA - YL17G11_0 | ecosystem: Environmental > Aquatic > Freshwater > Lake > Sediment | place: USA: Wyoming | collected...
CCTTTCCACCCTCGTACGTCTCCTAACAACACTCCCCTCTCCATCGAATCCCGCTCACGAGATAACCAACGACTGCTCCCCCCCCCCACCACCACCACCCACCACCACCATTCCACCACACAAAATAACACTCAAAACCATATTTAAAAAAAAAGCGTTCCGACAAGCTCCCGTACTCCATCCTCAACCTCTTCTCGGTCCTCACCTGCAAGAAGGCCGCAGAGGACCACCTGCGCTCCTCCGGGCTCCCGCTGACCATCCTGAGGCCGGGAAGGCTCATCGACGGGCCGTACACGTCCTACGACCTCAACACTTTGCTGAAGGCGACGACCGACGAGGCGAGGAAGGGCGTGCGCGTCGCCCCGGGGGACACTCTGGACGGGCAGACGTCGAGGCTCGCCGTCGCGGAGGCCGTCGTCCAGAGCCTGGGGCTTGCGTGCACGGAGGGGAAGGAGCTGTGCCTGGAGACGACGGAGGGTGGAGGCCCCGGGCAGAGCAAGGAGAAGTGGGAGGCGCTGCTGTGCATGTAGAGGGCGAGGGAGGGGGAGAGAGAGTTCTTTTTTCGTCCTTGTTCCTTCCCTGTCTCTCGGTTCCCTCTCTTTCCCTCCTTTCTGCCTTCTGTGAGAGTAGCTGAAACGAATCGTCGATGTCTCCGGAAATACAAGAAAAGAGAAAAACACGAAGCAGAGGGCGGCGGGCTCGAGGCACGGGGGGGGGGGCAACGCAAACGCGGGGGAACAAAAAAAACTCTCGGCATTTAATCCGTCCTGGCCCCCGACAGCCACGGCCACAGCGCCGCCACGTACTGCCCGAAGCTCGCCACCGCCAGCACCGCCGAGACCACCAGCGCCGGCACCCCCACGGCGCAAGCGATGCCGTGCAGAGCCCCCGCCGCGGACCCCGCCGCGGGCGCGCAGCAGGGCCTGCCCGACGCGAGCAGCAGCGCCGACACGGCGACCATCTGCGCCGCCGTCTTGAGCTTCCCGGCCCACGACACGGCCGCCGCGCTCCTGGCCCCGCCGCCGCCGACGCCCGCCGCCCACTCGCGCAGGGCGGACATGGCGATCTCCCTCCCGACGACGGCGGCGGTCGCGGCGGGCACGACCCACGGCGCGTGGCCCGCCGCGCACGAGGCCGCCGGGCGCGAGACGATGAGTAATAAGGCCGTGACGACCATGAGCTTGTCGGCGACGGGGTCCAAGAAGGCGCCAAAGGGCGTGCACTGGTCCCACTTCCTCGCCAGATAGCCGTCGAAGGCGTCCGTGAGCGAGGCCGCGGCGAAGAGGGCGGCGAGGCGGAGCGCGGCGAGCTTCGGGGGCGAGGTGTACCAGAGGACGACGAGCAGGGGCACGGCGGCGACGCGCGAGAGGGTGAGGAGCGTCGGGAGGGTGAGGATCTGTCGCGGGGTTTTTGTTTTCGTCGTTTTCCTTTTCCGGGTGAGTCGTCCTTCTTGCCCTCTTTTTTTTTTTGCAGAGACTGCGGCGGGAGGGGCAGAGGAGAGGAGCGAGCGAACGAGAGGAAAGACACAGCCGAGAGAGACGAGAGGTCGAAAGAGAGGGAGAAAAAAGTGCGACGAGGATAAAAGACAAAAAAATTACCTGTGATGAAGAGGACGATTCGCCGGACGATTGCGGCCTGGCCACGGCGACGATTGTCCGCTCTTTGATGGCAGCGGGACCGCAAGAGCGTGCCGAAAGCAGCGTTGCGGGTAATCGGGTCGCAGAGAGCAAAAAAGCAGTGAATGCGCCCGACGAAGATGATGGAGTCGTCGTCGAGAGGCGCCCGGCGGCGGCGGCGACGGCAGAGACGGCCAGAGTGGCTCGAGGCCGAGGGGCTGCTGCTGCAACGACTCTGCTGCTGCTGCTCCGCGGATCAGGGCAGCAGGTGCCGCGGCGAGAGGCCATCGGCATCGAAAAAGCGTTCATTGCCGCGTGGTCTCCTCTCTTTCTTTTCGTCTTTTTCTTTCTTTCTTTCCCTTCGCGGAGGGCGCCAAGCGCAGAAGAAGAAAAGGTCGTGGGGGGGGCGAGAAGAAGGAAAAAATGAGTCCTGCTTTTTCGCACTTGTTCCCTTTTTAGTTTCCCCCTGACTCTTTCTTTCCCTCTTCGCGACGACGACACCCCCCGCGCGCGCGAAATCTCTCTTCGGATTGCGCGCCGCGTGAGGGACGAGTCAACTTCAATCAGTCAGGTAGGCCTCGAGGAAGAGGACGGGCGGCAGGGCGTGCGGCGGGGATTTGCCGAGGCATCGGAGGGAGGAGGGGTAGCTAGCTGAAGGCATTCATTGGCTTGAAAAGGAGACGGGAAAAACAGCGACGGCGGCAGTCATGACCTCTCGAATTCCTCGTTGGGTCTTTGGTGATTCGAGCACCTTTGGGCCTCGCTCTCTCGATCCTCTCTGCCGTAAACGGTCGAGCTCGGTGTCGATTGGAGCGCGAGCGGGTCGGAGTGGCGATCTTCCCCCAGCGAGACGGGAGAAAAGCCGCGAGAAAGCAGCGAGTTTTCTTTTACCCCGAAGAAAGGCCTGCGGGCATCTTCCTCCTCCTCGGCGGCCGGGAAAGAAAAAATATTACGCAAATTGAACGTCGCTGATGCCCACCTTGCTCGTCTCCGGCACGAGTGCTTCCGAGCCCCGAGATCGTCGATCGATCTGAAGCTGCTCTTGAGAGGAAGAGCCGATCGAAAACCGTTCTCTCGCGTACCCGAATCGCTCGACCCCACCCATCAAAAAGTCTCTGTTCCCCTCTCTCACGTCTCACGACCACAGGCTTTCCGACAGCAACTTTTTTTCCACCTCTCTCGGCTTTTTTTTTCTTCCGCCGACCTCGCGGCCTTTCGCCCTCTCCCCGTGAGGATATGACGACCAAGGCCCAGCTCGCCAACGGCGGCGGCATCACGCCGCCCACGCCCGCAGCCGCAGCCGCAGCCGCAGCGGCGGCGGCGGCGACCGACGCCGCCGCCGCCCTCGCGGCGCACGCCTCCTCCTCCTCGGCCCCTCCCCCTCCCGGCCTGCGCCTCGACGGCCAGCAGGCGCTGCGCGAGCAGGGCCCCGCGCCGCCGCGCGCCCCCGCGCCCGCGGCCGGCCCCTCGGGCTCGGCCGACGGCGCCTTCAAGTCCCGCTTCCGCGGCGTCTCCTTCGACAAGAAGAAGCGCAAGTGGCGCGTGCAGATCAAGGTCGCCTGCCTCGGCAAATCGGGGGTCTCGGTCGGCTACTACGAGACCGAGGAGGCCGCCGCGAGGGCGTACGACAGGGCCGCCATCGGCCTCCTCGGGAGGGACTCGGCGCACTGCACGACCAACTTCCCGCTCGCCGAGTACGCCGACGCGCCCGTGCCGCACCTCGTGGGCAGGTCGCGCGAGGAGGTCAAGGCCACGCTCAAGAGCGAGCGGGCCCGGGCGCCGCGCCGGCGCTTCTGCTCGCGGGCGAGGACGTCGAGGTTCATGGGCGTGGGCTCCTCGAACCGCCGCAACCAGTGGCAGGCGCGCATCCTGGTCCACGGCAAGGTGACGCACCTGGGGTACTACGAGGCGGAAGGTGAGGGGAGTGGGGGGAGCTGGGAGGTTTTTTTCTTCTTCTTTTTTTTCCGGGCGGGGGAAAAGGGAGGCAGAGGAGGGAAGGAAACAAGAAAACTCACCTTTTCTCCCCCCCCCCCGCCTCTTTCGAAAAACGTTCTCTCTCTCCCTCGAACAGAGGACGCTGCGAGGGTCTACGACCGCGTCGCGCTCTCCCTCCACGGGCCCGACGCGCAGACAAACTTCCCGGCAGAGGCCTACGCGGCCTCGTCCCTCGCGGACCCGGCCGCGGCGGCGGCCCTCGCGGCGGCGACGGCCGCCGCGGCGGCCGCGACCTCAAACTGCGGCGGGACCAGCAGCGAGCAGCACACGCCCAGCAACGCCGGCGTCCCCTCGCCGTCCTCTCTCTCGCACCACCACCTCAGCAGCCACAGCGGCGGCGACGACGTCTCCCCGGACCTGCTCCCGCTTCCGGGGGGCGAGTTCGCCGGCCTCGACCGCGAGGCCCTGCAGCGCGCGCTCGGCGTCAAGCCGATGGACAAGTCGTCGCGCTTCCGTGGCGTCTCGCGGAAAAAGGGCCGCTGGGAGGCTAAGGTGATGGTCGAGCGCAAGTGGGCCTACCGCGAGCTGTTCGACTCGGAGGAGGCGGCGGCGCGGGCGTATGACGCGGCGGTGTGGAGGCTGAAGCCGAGGGAGGCGCCGTCGTACGTCAACTTCAAGGGCGAGGGCGGCGCCGGGGGCGGGAGCGGCAGCGGGGCGAGCAGCCCGGCCGCGGCGGCCGAGGCGGCGGCGGTGGCGGCGCAGGCGGCCGCCTCTGCTGCCATCGCTGCTGCTGCTGCTGCTGCGTCCGGAGGAGGAGGGGCTCCGTACGGTGCGACGGCTGCGGCTGCGACGAAGAAGCGCGTCTCCTCCGCCGGGGGCTCACCCGCGGGCGGGCCCAAGAAGGAGCGCAAGACGAAAGCCGGGGCCGCCGCTGCCACGAACGCCCAGGCCGCTCAGGCCGCCGCCGCCGCGCAGGCCGCGGGCGCCGCCGCCGTGGCCCAAATGCAGCAGCAGCAGCAGCACGCGGCCGCGCTGGCCTACCACCACCACCACCACCCCTTCCACTCGTTCCACGGCCACGACGGGAGCGCTGGGGGCGGCAACGGGGGCACCCCCTCGCCGCTCTCGGCGAGGATGCTCCCGCCGCTGGCGCCCGGCATCGGCCAGCAGCTCGGCCACCACCACTTTGGCGCGCCGCTCGCCGGCGTCGGCGCCGGCGCCGTCCGCAGGCACTCTTCGCGGCAGCTCCCCGTGCTGATCGGCCACGCGGGCCCGCCGTCGCCGATGCTGATGCCGCCTTCGTCCCAGCAGGGAGGGGCGGGCGGGATTCACCCGCACCACCACCAAAATCTCTACGGCCTCGGCGGCGTCAACAACCAGTACGGCCCGCCGTCGCCGCTCGCGAGGGCGATCGCGCGGACGATGAGCGAGCCGGACCTTGCCGCCGCGGCAGCGCACGCCGCCGCGGCGGGACCGTTTGGTGGTGGCCCGCAGTACGTCTTCGCCGCGGCGCCCGCGCCCGGAAGCGGCGGCGGCGGCGGCGGCGGCAACGGCTCCGGAGGCGTCGGAAACGCTCCCTCTTCCGGCGGCGTCGGCGGCGGCCTCCCGCCGCTCCACGTCTCGACGCCGCGGACCGCTGCGATGCAGGCGGCCAACGCCGCCGCCCTGGCCGCGCAGCAGCAGCACGCCTCCTCGGCGCAGCAGCAGCAGCAGCAGCACGCGGGTGCCGGCGCGGCGACGTTGAGGCACTCGGCGAGCCTGTCGGCGCTGCAGTACATCGGCGGAGACGCGCCGCCGGGCTCGGCGCCGCCGCTGACGGTGCGCGTGACCTCGGCGTCGGCGTCGCCGCACGCCGGCGGAGGGGGACACGGAGGGGCCGCGGCGTCGCTACGCCCCTCGGGCGTCCTCACAACCGCCGTCGCCGGCGGGGGCGCTGCCCCGAGGCTGCACGCGCCGGCGCCGCTCGACGTGTCGCTGCCGGCCGACCTCGCCGACAGCGTCGCCGAGTCGCCCGGCTTTGCGGCGCTCGGGCTCTCGACCGGCGCCGGCGCCCACGGTCACGGCGGCCTCGTCCTCGCGACGACGCCGTTTGGCAGGGCCGCCGCCGGGGTTCGGACGGGGACCACCCCCACCTTCGCCGCCGGAGGGGCGTCTCACGGCGGGATGACGCCTCCGGCGTGGGCCGCGTCGCAGGGGAGGGTGATGGCGGTCGCCGCGGCCGCCAACGCGGCAAACGCCGCAAACGCTGCGCACGCTGCTGCTGCGAGTGCCGCCGCTGCCGCTGTTCCCGCCTCCGCTGCTGCTGCTGCTCCCGGCTCTGCCTTCCCGCCGGACTCCCCCTTCCGCGCGACCGTGCAGATCGGGGGAGAGGACCTCGGCCTCTTCAACGGCAACGGAGGTGGCGGGAACGCAAGCGCCGTCGCCGCAGCTGTTGCCGCCGCCGGGAACAACGGCCACGGGCTGGATCCCTTGACGCCCCGGGGAGTGCTCGCTACGACGCCTCGCGCGCCTGGCACCTGAAGAGAAAATTGAGAATTCGATTTGATTATTTTAGAAGAAACAATGCCCTTGAACAAAAATGTATATCGAGACCACGTCCCCAAAACAAACAAAACAAAAAGACCCGCCCGAAAAAAAAATCTGGCGCAAGAGGAGACATTTACTATAGTTTCTTCTTCGCGCGAGAGGGAACGCTTCCCCTTCTCTCTTTTGCACCCCTTTTTCTTTCGTTCCTCCGGGCGTCTCGCCCGGGATTAAGAGAAAGGCGTGTTGCAGGAGGAGGAGGGGAGAAGCGGCGGTGGCGGTGGTGGGGTCACGAGAGTTTCTCAAATCAAAAAAATGGGAGAGCAAAAGCGCCGTTACGTTCGCGCCGAGGTCTCTCACTTTTTCATCCACTTTTTTTTTCCATTTTTTCGGACGTTGTCAGGCTCTTTGACGCTCTGCCGCCTCTCTTCCGCACTTTGTCGAGGACTAATATTTTATATCACAAGTACAATAGATTAAAACCAGCAATTCATTACTACCGGGGCCAAAAAGGAACACTCTTTAATTCCACTTTCGGGTGCTTTCACTTTTTTTCTTGTATCTACTACTACACACAAATTGAAAAGAAAAACGAGAAAACTCTTCTCGGCCCGTCTTCCTTTTTTTTTTTCCTTCACCCAAACACGCCAAACCCGTGCTCGTGCCCGCGGGCCCTCAGCGCCCCTCTCTCGGCCACCACCTCCCCGGCCCCCACCGTCCCGCACTTGCCCGCCGCGGACCCCCCTCCGGCGGTCGACTTTGCGAAGCTCTTCGACGGGTGGCGGCACGAGCGGCAGGCGTGCTCGGGGTACCGCGCCCCGACCGTCGCCGACCGCGCGCCGCACTGCGTGCACTTCCACCAGCGCTTGACCGCCGTGATCCTCGTCAGAGCGTGGCCCCGGGCCACGCAGTCCCGGGTGGGGTGCTCGGCGGTGTACCGGCAGCAAGAGCAGCAGACGGCGCGGACGATCAGCTTCGACAGAGAGGCGGCGCGCTGCTCGACGTTGTCCTTGGCCTCGAGCGCCGCGATCGTCGCCGAGAGCGGGCCCGCTCCCTCCGCCCCCTCGCTTGCGCTCGCGCCGACCCCGACGCCGCGGAGGACGGCGTCCTCCCCGATGTCGCCGTAGCGGGAAGAGGCCGGCCTCTGGTTCTCGAGATTGTCCTCTTGGGCGGCGAAGGCGGCGGCGAAGGCCGAGCGGGGCTGCTGCTGCTGCTGCGCTGCCCCGCCGCCGCTCCCTCCGCTCCCTCCGCTCCCTCCGCTTCCTGCGAAGGTGCTCCTCACCTCCTTCCCGGAGGCCCGGAGCTTGGCAAGCGCGGCCCGACCGGCGGCGGAGGACCTCTCCACCCTGTTCGGATCAAAAGCAGAAAGATTGAGAGCTTTGCGAAGCAGGGCGTCGCTCCTGCGGCGCTTGGCCGCGGCGGCCTCCGCGGCCGTCGCCTCGGTCGCCGCGGCCGCCGCAAACGCGCTGCCGCCCGAGCCTCTTCCCCGCCCCGCCGCCGCCGCCTCCTCTCCATCGCTCTCCCCGCCGGAGAGCGACACCGCCTCCTCCTCCCTCCCGTCGCCGTCGCCGTCGGCGTCTCCTCCTCCTTGCTCCACCGCCCTCCCGACGACGTTCCTCCCCAGGAGTCGGACCCCGTGCGTGGCCCTCCCCCCCGCCGCGGCCGCCGCGGCGCGCGCGACGGCCGCGACTGGGTCCCGCCCCTGCGCCGCCGCCGCCTCCCTCGCCTGCGGCAGCCCCAGCGCCGCGTCCGCCGCCGCGGCCCTGGCCGCCGCCGCCCCGCGGGCCCGCGACGAGTTGTCCCCGTTCGCCCAGTACCCGCCGTGGCCGTCCGACCTCCTCTTGCTGCCGAGCACGTGCGACGAGAGCGCCGAGTCGCGCAGGGCCCCCTGCCCGGTGCCGGGGCGCAACCGCGCCGCGACGGCCGAGACGTGCAGGTCGCAGACGGGGCACTCGCTCTTGTTGACCGCGCGCCTGCAGCTGCCTCCCTCGCGCGTGCGGGCGCCGCAGGTACCGTAGTCGGCGGAGGGGCCCAGGGGGAGCAGGACCGCGGCGTCCCCGGCGGAGAGGGAGAAAGGAGCCGAAGAGGAGGAGGAGGAGGAGGAGGAGGTTTTCCCTTTCCTCTTTGCGCACGCGCCGATGACGGCGACGACGCAGCCCAGGGCCAGAGCTTCCGCGGAATCCGCGGCCCTCGCTCCAAAGGCCACGAGGGAGACCTCCGCGCCTGCGAGGTCGGCCAGGACCAGCTGGAGCATCGGGCCAGAAGAAGAGGAACGGGACGAAGACGAAAAAGAAGAAGAAGCAGAGAGACTCGCCTTCCGCGGCCCCCTGAAGGTGACGACGCCCGCCGTCGCCCAGAGGCCGTCCCTCATGGCCTCGCCCGAGAGCGTCGACTTGATCTGGTCCAGCCTCACGAACTGGGCCCCCATGGCCTCTACGAGGGAAGAGGACGAGGAGGAGGTGGTGAAGGAAGGGGCGTGCGAGGAAGAGTAAGATGAGGAGGAGGCGGAGGCGGAGGCGGAAGCCGAGGACGACGAGGCGAGAGGCAGCGGCCTCGAGACGCGGAGGCGGGAGAGGAGGTCGACAAAGGGGCCTCCGACCTTGAGAGCGGCGGGAAAGATCCGCTGCTGCTCCTGTCTCCTCGCCGGTCCTCCGAGCTCGAAGACGGGAGCCTGCAGGGGACGGAGGGTCGGCTTCTGTTGATACTGCTGTTGTTGTTGCTGTTGCTGCTGTCGCGGAGGCGCTGCTGCTGCTGCTGCTGCTGCTGGCTGAGGAGGAGAGGAGAGAGGAGGAGGAGGAGGAGAGGAGAGAGGAGGACGCTCCTTCGTCGAATTGACGAGCGTCGTCGTCGCCTTTGGCTCTCTCGCCTGTGCTTTCTCTCCGCCGTCTTTCTCGTCGATTTCCTCAGCCAGGGCCAAGAGGAGGTCGTCCTCGTCGTCGTCGTCGCAAGCGCCGGCGAGGTCGGCTGTTTCTTTGGAGTGGAAAGAGTTGACAGAAAGAGACTGAGCAATTTGGGCGTCGACAGATGCGAAAAACGAGAAACGCCCTCTCTCTTTCTTCTTCTTCTTCTCCCTCGAGGAAAGAGCAGCGCACGACGTGCCTTCTCGGGGAGGTGCGGCTAAGACTGATTGAGGCAGAGACATGAAGAAAAAAGAAAGAAAAGCCCAGGAGAAACGACGGAAGAGGGCGCGATTGAGTGGAATGCGTCGAGAGCTCTGGGGAAAAAGCTCGACGACGACGACAGCTTTTTTCTCTTTTTGAAAATGATCGGACTCGGAGCCTCTTTTCCTCTTACACCCTCCTCTACCTGATCTCGTCCTTCAGGAACTTGAGCAGCCGCGGCAGGAACCCCGCCCTGCCCTCCAGGTCGCAGTGCCCCCCCCCTTTCACCCACAGGGGCTCCACCCTGGCCTCCGGAGGCAGCGCGTCGAAGACTGCCCGCCCGTTGCCGAAGGGCACGACGTCGTCGGCGTCGCCGTGGATGACCAGACACTTGGTGCTCCTGCCTCCTCCCCCCGAGGAGAGCTTCGCCGCGGCCCTCGCGACGGGGAAGATGTCGAGCGCCGCCGGCCACCACCGCCAGGAGGGCTTCAGGACGCGGAGGCCGCTGGCGAGGGGCGAGTGGAGGATGAGCCCCGCCGCGGCGAGGCCGCCGGAAGAAGCCGTTGCTTCCGTCGCAGCAGCGGCGGCGGCGGCGGCTCCCCTGCTCCTCTTCTGCTGCCTCCCTTCCTCCCTCAGCCTCCTCCTCTCGCGCTCGCAGAGCGCGACGGCCAGCGAGGTCGCGACGCCCGACCCGAGGCTCTGCCCGTACAGCACCACCTCCGAGGGCGCGAAGCCCTTGTCCTCCAGCAGCCACGCCAGCGCCGCGGCGCCGTCGAGGAGCGCGTCGGCCGTCGTCGAGTCCGGGGCGGCGCCGTGGTCGGGGCAGAGCGTCTGTCGGGGCAGCGCGGCGTCGGCGGCGGCGGCGGAGGGAGGGGGCGGGGCCGCGGGGGGAGCGTTGGCGCAGGTGCAGGAGGAGGAGGGAGGGGCTCCGCCGCTCCCCTTCCCCGCCCCTCCCCGCCCGCCTTCGCCGTCCTCCCGCCCGTCCTCGTCCCTCCCGGAGACCCTCCTGCTCTCCCCGTAGCCCTGGTAGTCGAAGCACGCGATCGCGACGGGGGCTCCCCCTCTCGCCAGGGCGACGGAGAGCTCCCGCAGGAAGGGGAGCTGCTGCGCGAGGTCGACGGCGTTGCCGTGCGCGAACAGGATCACTCGCCTCTTCAGCCTCCTCGCCGCGTCTGAGCCGCGAGAAGAAGAGGTCAGCGGCTGCGCGGGAGCAGGGATCAGGGCGGCGGCTACCTGCCTCCTGCCGTTGTCCCTCGGCAGCAGCGCGGCCTCTGCAAACGCGCACGAGGGGAGCCTCGACTCGCGGGTCGGGGCGACGTAGAGCTCCCTGCGCCCGTCCGGCTGGCGCTTGATCGTGTACGAGGCGGGTAACGGAGGGTAGAAGGCGAGCGAGGAGGCGATCCTGTCGACCCAGGCCGCGGGAGGCCGCATGCCGAGCAAGGGAGCGGAGGGCGAGGAGGCCGAGGCGGAGGCGGAGGTCGACGGCGGAGGAGGCATCGAGCTTGGCGGAAGTGTCTCGACGCTTGTTCGTCCCTTGAGTTCTTTTCTGTTTCTTCAAATCTCGATTGGAGCTGCCAGAGGGGAGTGACGTTATCGAGAGGTGCGCTCTGGCCGAGAACAGAGCGGCGAACGCGACTGGGAAAGAAGGAGAAGGAGAAGAAGAAGCGATGGGGGAAATAATTTAGCCTCGGCGTCGAGATCGAAAAGTGTGGAAGAAAAATCGCCATCAAGACCCAGGCCAGTCACTCATCTTCCCCTTTCCTTCGAAAGCTTAGCCAGTTCGAAAAAAAGCCCTCCTCCCTGCAGCGATGTCCCCATCCCTCTCCGCATCGGCGACATTGCGAGGACGAGCATGCTCCGTGCCCTCCTCGACTGCGCGTCCCTCTTGTTCGGCCAGCAGCGGCGCCGGAAGCACCACCAATCTCGCCGCTGCTTCCGCTTCCGCTTCCGCTCGACGACCTCCTCGACGCGGCGAGCTGGCCATCTCCGCGTCGCTCGTCGGCTTCAACCGCCCCTCGCCTCCGTGGCCGTCTCTGATGAGGGGATCCTCCGCCAGAGAGCTCGACAGCGGTACGTTTGGGGATTATTTGCGGACAGAGAGGGTGAGAACGAGAGGGAAGTGAACGCAAGCGTCGAAAGAAAAGAGCAAACCTCTCGCACGAAAAAGATATTTTTTTCTTCGTCGTCGCTTTTCGTTTCCCCCGCCTCTTCTTCTTACCCCACCGCCTTTCACCCACTCGGCCGCCTCATACAGGCACGCGCCGCCGCTCCTCGCAGCAGCAGCACCCGCTCTTCGACTCGATCCACCACGTCGGCCTCCTGGTCTCGGATCTCGAAAAGTCGCTCGAGTTCTACCAGGGGGTGCTCGGCCTCTCGCTCAACCCCGACAGGCCCGACTCGAAGCTACCCTACCGCGGCGCGTGGCTCTGGGTCGGCAGGCCCGAGGAGCACAGCCAGATGATCCACCTGATGGAGCTCCCGAGCCCGGACCCGACGGAGGGAAGGCCCGCGCACGGAGGCAGGGACAGGCACTTTTGCGTGAGCGTGCGGAGCGTCGACGCCGTGACGGAAAAGCTGGACGCCGCAGGGGTTCCCTTCACGCTGTCGGCGTCGGGGAGGAAGGCCGTGTTCTACAGGGACCCGGACGGCAACGTCCTGGAGTGCGCCGAGATGGGGAAATAGAGAAGAGAAGAGAGAAAGAGAGAGAGAGGGAGAGAGGGAAAGAGAGAGGGAGAGGGAAAGACAGAGGCTTTAGAGGCGAGAAGGAAAAATGACGACGTCTGCCTTTTCCCCTCTCTTTCTTCTTCCTACGGCGCTTCAACGCGTGTGCGTTCAGAGAAGAAGAAACCGACAACAAAAAAGCGCAAAACAAGCGCGAAAGAGAACCCCCCCTTTTGCTCAGCTGCTGTTCGAGGGGCGTTTCTCCTTTCTTTTTTTCCCAAAAAAAGATGACTTTTGAAATTTTTTCTGCTCTGTTTTCTTTTTTGTACTAACAACAGCGCCCTGCGCTTCCGATTCCCCTTTTTGCCCCCGCCTCCACCACCACCATTTTTCTCCAAAGTCTGAATGTAAGCAAAGCAAAGGACCGCTTTTTGACAAACGAAAACAAGGGGAAACAAGAGCTTGGAAAAACGCCTTGTTTTTTTTCAGGCCTGATCTTTTTCGAGTCCGACGAACAGGCTCTCGTAACCGACCTCCTTCTTCTCTCGCCTCGGATCCGAGCAGACCTCGAGCGTCACGCGCGAGGCCTCGGGCCCGGCGTGCGCCGCCGCGACGCACAGCTCGGCGACGTCGCTCCTCGCGACCCTTCCCGCGCCGCTCTTGTCGCCCTGCGAGACTTTGAGCGCCGACGCCCCCAAGGGCGCCGCGTCCATCAACCCCCCCGGCCGGATGACAGTGAAATCGCATCCCGACGCGCGCAGCAGCTTCTCCCCCTCGAACTTCGCGTCCATGATCTTCTGCCCTCCCCCGCGCATGTTGTTCAGTAGCAGGCGGACGGGATGCCACCCGTTGTGCGGCGACACCAGCGCGGACGAGACGGCGACGACGCGCCGCAGCCCCGGGGTCTCCTTCGCCGCTGCCGCGACGTTGGCGAGTCCGTCGCGGTCCACTTCCCAAACAGATCCCTCCTTGGACGCCGAAGCGGCGAAGATGGCGGCCGAGGATCCGGCGAGGAGTTTCTTGAGTTCGGCGGGGGATGCCTGGACGTCGCCAGCGATCAGTTCGAGTTTGCCAAAGGGAGACAGCGCGGCCATGGAGCCCTCGTACTTCGAGACATCGCGGACGACTGCTCGCACGGAGTCGCCGCGAGCGAGCGCCGCCTTGACGCACTCCTGGCCCGTCTTGCCACCGGCGCCAAACACGGTGATGAGAAAAGCCATCGCGTTTTGAGGGAGAAGAGGAGAGGCAAAGAAAAGGCTGTTTTTTTTTTCGGGGCTAGTTTTTTCGTCTTGTGGTCGTCTGACGGAGGCCAATTTTTTTGTTTCAGTGAAATTGACTCACTTGTTCTCTCTCGCGCGCGTGCGCTCTTCTGAGTCCATTTGCGAACCGCGTAAGTAGCGGCGCGATGTCCGACTCTTCAGACGACGGAGCTCCTCCTCGCGAGCAACGAGCGGCGGCGACGAAAAGAGCAGAAGCAGCAGCAGCGGCGGTCGCTGTCGACGGCCATGCCCGAGCGCCGGCGGCATCGCCGCCGACGCCCCTCGATGCCGCTCGTCGCAAAAGCAACCCCTCCGCCTCTTCTGCGGCAGCCGTCGCGGCCCTTCCGCTGTCCCCGGGGGGCAAGCTCAGCAAGAAGAAACTCAAGAAGATGAAGAAGAAGAGCAGCAAGCGAGGTGAGTTGCACTTCTTCGTTGACAATTCGACGGCTAGCTCCGACGTCAGCGCTCCAACCCTTCCTCAAACCCTTCCTCTCCCGCCCCCCCCCCCACACACAAAAAAAAGGCGTCATCTACATCTCGCGCATCCCCCCCAACATGCGCCCGCAGAAGGTCAGACACCTCCTCTCGGAATACGGTGAGGTCGGGCGTGTCTACCTCGCCGCGGAGGACGCTGCGGTCCGGAGGGGGAAGAGGCAGTCGGCGACCAACGCCGTGAATTCCTCGTCAAGCCAAAACAACAACAAGAAGAAGCTCGCCGCCCGCGCGCCCAAGCGCTTCACCGAGGGTTGGGTCGAGTTCGAGGAGAAGGACGACGCGAAGAGAGTGGCTGCGGCGCTCAACGGCCAACCCGTGGGCGGGCGGCCCCGCTCCAACCACAGGCACGATTTGTGGTGTCTGAAATACCTGAAAGGCTTCAAGTGGGACGACCTGACCGAGGAGGTCGCGGCGCAGAACGCGGCGAGGGAAAGCAGGCTGGCGGCCGAGGCGTCGGCGGCGGCGAGGGAGCGAGACTTCTACCTGAGCAGGGTCGACGAGGCGAGGGGGAGGGAGGCGGTCAGGAAGCGGCGAGAGGCCAAGGCCGAGAGGGAGAGGGAGGGGGAGGAGGGGGGCGCAGGGGGCGGCGTTTCGGCTTCTGTCGCTCCTCCTTCCGCTGCTGCTGCCCTCGCTGCTGCCGTTGCGGCTGCGCCGAGGAGTCGGACTTTCAGGCAGAACCGCGTCTTCAGAGGAGGGGACGAAGGCGGAGGAGGAGGAGAGGAGGAGGGCCCGGCAGCGAAAAAGAGGAGGGCGGCGGCGGCCTCTGGGGGTGGGGGCGGCGGCGGCGGCGGCGGCGGTCGTCTGAGCGCCAGCACGCTCGCGCTCATCGCGGGCAGGGAGTAAGGAGCTCTCTCGGTCCTTTTTTTTCGCCCGAAACATCAAAACTTGCAAACAAATGAATGAATGAGAATGAGAAAGTCCCGTTGAGAGAAGGGAATGTTGGTTTTCCCCTTGTGTCGCCCTCGCGGCCGAGAGGTTTTCTTCTTTTTTTTCACTTTTTTCGCCTCGCTTTTTTTTCAGTTTCGTTTTCGAGTTTCGATGCGAGTGCTCGCGTCTCTCTCCTGGCGGCGACACCGCCGCTTCCTCTCTTCCGATGCGGCTGCTGCCCGGGAGCTTCTCCGGGCTGGCCTTAGAGCGCGGCGAGAGGCGGCGGCGTTTGGAGAAGAGAGTGCTTCGGCGTCGATTGCTTCGTCTGATTCGACCTCTTCGTCGACCTCTTCGACAAAGAGCCAGCTCGCCGCGGCGCTCGTCGCGGCCCACGCCCGCTCCAAGCGCAGCCCCGGCGGGGAACAGCGCTTCGTCAGCGTGCTCTGCTCCGACTTTGGCGTGAGCGGGGAGGAGCTCGCGAGGGCGGTCGAGGCCTGGAGGAGGGCCTCGCCCTCCTCCTCCTCCTCCTCCTCCTCCTCCGCCGCCGCCGCCGCCCCGGCTTCTCCGACGTCCCCCGGCCCCTCCTCCTCCCGCTCGGCGCCGCTTCCCGGCGACGACAATGCCTCGGCCGTCGCCGCGGCCGAGGAGCGCCTCCGCCGCGCGAGCACCCCCGCGTACGAGGCGTTCTGGCCCGCCGTGGCCGGCGTCCCCGGGGGCCTCGCGACGCTGGCGGAGCTCAGGGCGGCGGCGCTGTCGCCGCCGCTGCCGCCGCCGCGGGAGGAGGGGGCGGGAGGAGGGGCGGGACAAGGAGCGGGAGGGCGAGGCGGGGCGGCAGGAGGGAGGGAGCGGCGCCCCTCTCGCTCGCCTTCCTCCCCCGCCCTCCCGCGCCGCCGCGCCGCGCTCGCCGCGTCCCTAGCCCGGTCGCTGGCCCCGGCCCTCGCGTCGGGGACGTCCCTGGTCCTCGTCGGCGCTGCCGCGGCGGGGGCGGCGGCGGCGGCGCCCGGGGACGCGGGGGCGGCGCCCAGGAACGCGGGGGCGGCGCCCGGGGACGCGGGGGCGGCGCGGGCCCTCGCCCCGCTGTCGCGGGCGGCCTCGGAGGCGCAGGCGGCGCTCCACGCCGTGACGTCCGCGCGCGACTGGGAGGCGCGCCTGGCGCCGCCGCGGGCTGTCTTCGCGCTGCTCCACGAGCGCGGGTTCGGGCGCGGGACGCCGCTGGCGACCGTGGCGTGCTTCTCCGGGGGCGAGGTGGCGACGAGGGCCTCGGAGGCCCTGCCGCCCGTCGCCGGGGGAGGAGGAGGAGCGCAGGGGGACGGCGAGGCGCCGCGCGCCGCCCCCGGCGAGCGCGGCGAGCGCGGCGGCGACGCCGCGGAGGGAGGCCCCTCCGCGACGCTCTACGCCCTGTGCTCCGCGCACGCCGGCCTGCGCGGGCTTGACGTCGGCCGCGCGGCGGCGCGCGGCGCGGCGGAGGCGCTCGCCCACGGGGGAGGGGGGTCGGGCCTCCCGGCGGCGACCAGGGTCGCGACGCTCTCGCCGCTCCCGGGGTTCCTGCCCTGGCTGCGGGCGGCCGAGGGGAGGGCGAGCGGGAGCGGCGGCAGCAGCAGCGGCAGCAGCAGCGCGCGGAAGCTCGAGTTCCGGAGGGAAGAGACGGAAGCTATAAGGGAAGCGGCGGCGGCGAAAGGGGGCGGTCGAAGGAGCGAGAGCAGAGGCGCGCTCCCGCTGCTGCTCTCGACCCTCGACGGCCACGGCAGCCCGGCCGCTCCCTCCTTCCCTCCCGACCTCCTCCGCTCCGTCCTTCTCAGGCTCGCGGCGCGGTTCCTCGCCCTCGAGACGGTGCGCAGGCTCCCCTCGGACCCCGTCGCTCGCTTCCACTGCGCCAACGGCGCCGCGCTCGCCCGGATCTGCTGGCGCGCCGACGACGGCGGCGGCGGGCCCTCCTCCTCCTCCTCCCTCGCGTCTTCCGCTTCTTCCGCCTCTTCCATTTACCAGCCGCAGAGGGCCCGAAGGATCGCGGAGGAGTCGGCCGGGATCATGGTGAACTACTCGTACCTGTGGCCCGGGGGCGAGGAGCCGCTGGCGCTGGCGGGAGGCGCGGGGCGGCTGCGGGTGGGCGAGGGCGTTGCGCGGCTGCTCGCGGGCGAGGACCCCGGGGGGAGGTGGGGCCTCGTCGACTGAGAGCGCTCTGTGCCGCCCCTCTCGCTCTGTGTCTCTCTATCTCTCTCTGCCTCTCTTCGCTTTTGTATCTGTAACAAACTCACGAGGCAGAAGCGGCGCTGCTCGGTTCTTTTGGCGAGGCCTCTATCTTTTGGTCGAGGCTCTGAGGGGGGGGAACTTGCCTTTAAAAAACAGTCGTTCCGCCCCACTTTTTTTTTCCTCGAAATCGAAAAGCGGCGTCGCCGCCGACAAAACCTTTCTCAGAAGAGCTTCTCTCGCGGCTGGCATGGCTTCGCCCTGGCTCGCGGCAGGGCTCGCCGTTCCCGCGCTCTTCCTCCTGGGCGGAGGAAAGGACAAGGACGGCAAGGGAAAGAAGGGCGGCGGCTCGATGGTCGACCTGGACGAGTTCGACCGGTGAGGACTGATTCGATCGAGCACGAGCAACCGTTGGCCCAGCCACCTCCCTCCCCCTCACCCTCACCTCGCCTCCTCCTCCTCAAAAAAAAAAAAACGTCGAAACAGCCCCGTCGACGACCCCTCCGACCCCTCCTTCGTCTGCGAGCGCGTCTGCGCCTCCCCGCGCCTGCTCCGCCGCATGGGCGGCCTCTCGCGCGACGCGGCCCC
>Ga0315287_10002579_pt1 | contig 17222 bp, 13 predicted proteins | sample YL17G11_0_MG_FD_205037 | JGI IMG/M metagenome (GOLD analysis project Ga0315287, IMG submission 205037) | Sediment microbial communities from Yellowstone Lake, YNP, Wyoming, USA - YL17G11_0 | ecosystem: Environmental > Aquatic > Freshwater > Lake > Sediment | place: USA: Wyoming | collected...
ACGCGCTCGAGCAACGTCCGGGTGGTCTTCATCTCCTCGTCGAATTCGGGCAGCAGGGCGTCCTTGATGGCCATGCGAGGGCCTCCGTGGTTGAAGTGAAAAAGGGACCGCTCAACCGCCGGCCAGCCGGCGCACCTGGCGGAGGATGCGCTGCTGGGTGGTCTTGTTCTGGGTCGCGACGAAGATGGTATCGTCCCCGGCGAGGGTGCCGACCACCTCCGGCCAGGCCAGCCGGTCGATCGCCACCGCGACCCCGTTGGCGTCGCCGGGTGGCGTGCGGAGCACCACCAGCGCATCGCCCGCCGGATCGGCCCGGAGCACACCCTCCCGAATCCGCAGTTCGTTCGGATCGATGGTGCGCCGCTCATCCGGTGGTGAACGGTGGTAGGCACCGTCCAGCTTGGTGAGTCCGAGAGCGGCGATGTCGCGGCTCACCGACGACTGGGTGACGTCCCAGCCCTCTTTGGCCAGCGCCTCGACCAGCTCCTCCTGGGTGTGGAGCCGGTGGGTGCTGATCAGCTCCAGGATGCGGAGCAGCCGCTGCTTCCGGTTTCCGGTCACCGGGATCGCCCGGCAAGCCGGGCCATGGCACGGTCGAAGCGAGCCCGCTCGCGACGGTTCCAGCGGCCAGCGGCGCGTGCCTGGGCCCGGAGCGATGACAGCCCCAGGTTGCCGAGATTTCCCGTGGCCTGCCGCCGGCGGATCAGGTCGGCCGGGGTGGGTACCGGGAAGATCACCCCATCCTTGAATTCCGCGGCGACGTCACGGTAGGCCGTGCGGAAAGCCACCCCGCCTTCGACGCGCCGCATCACCTCGTCGGTGACGAGGGCTTCCCCCCGGAGCAGCGCCAGCCCGCGGGCCCGATCCACCTGCAACTTCGGAATCGCGTGCGCCAGCATCGCCAGCATCGCTCCGGTGCGGTCGAGCCCGCGGAAGAGCGGCTCCTTGAGCAACTGGAAGTCGCGATGATAGCCGCCGGCCAGCTTGCCCTTGAGGTGCAGGACGGCGGCGAGGTCGCCCTCCACCGCCGCCGCCCGGGCGCGCGTCAACTCGAAGAGATCCGGATTCCGCTTGTGCGGCATGATGCTCGAGCCGGTGGCCAGCTCAGGCGGCAGGACCAGCAGGCCGAATTCCTCCGCACTGAAGAGGATGACGTCGGCGGCACAGCGGCTCAGCTCGTGCCCCACGTCCACGCACCAGGCGAGGACGGCGGCCTCGTGCTTGCCACGACCGAGCTGCACGCTGGTCACGACCTGGTCGAGTCCGCCAAAGCCCAGGGCGCGCATCGCCGCTTCGCGTTTGAGGGGCAGAGGCAGGCCGTACCCGGCGGCGCTGCCGAGCGGCGAGCGGTCGATCCGGACCCAGAGCGCGGGCAGCATCTCGATCGAGGTGAGGACCCCTTCGGCCAGGCCGGCCGCCCAGAGCCCCCCGGAGCTCGGCATCGCGCGCCGCTGGTGGGTGTACCCCGGCCAGAGCGCCATCCGCGAGGTGGCCGCGAAGCCGAGCAGCGCCTCCGCCAGATCGAGCGCCTGGCGGTGGAGCCCCAGCAGCGTGTCCTTGAGATAGAGGCGCAGGTCACAGGCGACCTGGTCGTTGCGGGACCGACCGGTGTGGACGCGGGCTCCGGCGTCGGGGTGCCGCCGGGTCAGCCAGTCCTCAACGGCGGAGTGGGCGTCCTCGTGGGCCTCGGTGATGGTCAACCGGCCCGACCGGGCGGCGGCAAGCGCCTGGCGCAACGCCGCACGGAGCCTGGCGTGGTCCGGCGCGCTCAGCAGACCCGACGCGCGGAGGCCCTCGATATGGCCAAGGCTCCCGAGGATGTCCCAGCGGAGCAGCCGCGCATCCCAGAGCCGATCGTCGCCGACGGTGTAGGCGATCATCAGCGCGTCGGGAGCGACTCCCTGCGACCAGAGGGTGGCAAGCGGGACGGACGGACTCTTGGGCATGGCTGGTCTACCTCAGGTATTCCCGCGCCAAGTCGGCGTAGAATTCGCGGGCAGCGGTCACTTCTGCCAGATCGACCCCCTCATCGGGGGTATGGGAGCGGCGGCTCGTCCCCGGGCCGCACTTGAACGCATCGGCCTCCCGCAGGAAGACCCAGTCGGAGCAGGTGGGGCTGCCAAACGTGCCCAGCGCCGGCCGGACCGCCCGGGCGGCGGCGAGCAGCCGGGAGCCCGCCGGGGTCTCACACGGTACCAGGCGGTCGCTGGTCACCACCACCTCGCAGCGCAGCCGGTCCCGCAACGCCCGGGCGATCTCCGCATGGGACCACGACGGGGTGCTCCGGATGTCGAGCACCGCTGTCGCGCTCGCCGGCGTGACGTTGCGACTGACGCCGGCATCGATCATGGTCGCCGTGACGGTGGCCGGGCCCAGCACCGGGTGGGTCCGGTCGTCGAGGAGACCGTCAAGCCTGATCAGGTCGTGGGCCAGCGAGGTGATGGCACTCCGGAAGGCACCGTCGCCTGCGTACCCGGCATGGCGTTGATCTCCGTGAGCGACCAGGTCGGCCATCAGCAGGCCGCGCTGCGCGACGGCGACCTCCAGGTTGGTGGGTTCCCCCACCACCGCGGCGTCCACCGGGCCGGCCCGCGCCGCCAATGCGGGCATCGACGTGTGCCGGGTCTCCTCGCCGTATCCGAGCAGCAGCACCAGCCGCCCCCGCAGCCTGGCGAGGTCCCCGCTCAGGTCGCGCGCCGCGGTGAGCATGGCCGCCACGGACGCCTTGGCATCCCCGGATCCCCGGCCGCACAGCATGGTGCCCTCGATGGTCGGCTCGAACGGCGGCCGGCTCCATCCCTCGCCGGCGGGGACGGTATCCAGGTGCGACACCAAGGCGAGCGACGGGCCGGGACGGCCTCCGTCGAGGCTGACCAGCACGCCGTCGTCGCCGCGCGCGACCGGCAGCCCCCAGCCGCGCGCCCACGCCTCCACGAACCGGCCAATCGTCTCCTCGGTGCCGCTCACCGAGGGGATCGCGACCAGGTCGCGGAGCAGCTCGATCTCAGTCGGCCAGGTCCACGCCAAGGTAGTTCGCCTTCTCCTTCCTCCCCACGATCATGGTGCCATAGCCCGCCCCGGTGAAGACCTCGAGCAGCAGCGAATCGGGGACACGACCGTCGATGATGTGGGTCCGCTCCACGCCGCCGGTGGCCGCGCGGATGCAGGACTCGACCTTGGGCCGCATGCCGCCGCTGAGCGCCCCGCTGGCCATCAGTTCCGCCAGGTCGTCCGGGTCGGCGAAGGTCACCAGGCTGGCGGGATCCTTCGGGTCGCGGAGGACGCCCGGAACGCTGGTCAGGTAGACGAGCTTCTGGGCGCGGAGCGCGATGGCGAGCGATTCGGCGACGGTGTCGGCGTTGACGTTGAAGACGTTGCCGACATCGTCGCCGGCCAGGCTCGCCACCACCGGGACGAAGCGGCCCTCCATCAGCGTGGTCAGCACCAGGGGATCGACCGACTCGATATCCCCGACGTGACCGTAGTCCACCGTCGCGGTCACCCCACCATCGTCCACCACCCTGACGGGGGGCCGCTTCCGGGCCGTGATCAGTTCCGCGTCCACGCCGCTCAGGCCGACGGCCTGCAACTGGTGGCTGCGGAGCGCCGCGAGCACGGCCACGTTGAGGGTACCGGCGTAGACCATCTTGGCCACCTCGAGCGCCTCGTCGTCGGTGACGCGGCGCCCGGCCACGATCCTTGGTTCGACCCCGAGCCGGCGGCTCAGGGCCGTCGCCTGGGGACCGCCACCATGCACCACGACCATCCGGATACCCAGCGAATGGAGCAGGGAGATCTGCGCCGCGACGCCGTCGAGGGCGTGACCGTCCTTGAGCACCTCGCCGCCGAGCTTCACGACGAAGACGTGGTCGCGGTAGGCCCGCACGTAGCGGAGGGTGCCCTTCAGGCCCGCGATGCCCTTGTTGGTATCGATCGTCATATGCTCTACCGGCTCCCGATCAGGTCCAGCAGCAAGGCGCGCTGCGCATGGAGGCGGTTCTCCGCCTCGTCCACCACCACCGAGTTCGGCCCGTCGAGAACGGCATCGTCGATCTCCACGTTCCGCCGCACCGGCAGGCAGTGCATCACGATGCCCTGGCCCTGCCTGGTGCGGCGGACCAGGTCGGTGGTCATCCGCCAGTGGCGGAGGCTCGACCGGAACGCCTTCTCCTCCTCCGGCCGCCCGAAATAGGGGAGCGCGCCCCACGACTTCACGTAGACCGCCTCGGCGCCGTCCACCGCCTCGCCCAGTTGGTCCGTGACGGTCAGCGATCCGCCGCGCGTCTGGGCCAGGTGCCCGATCGCCAGCATGTCATCGGGGTCGAGATCATACCCTTCGGGCCGCGCGATCACGATGTCCATCCCCAGCTGGGCCGCCGCGATGGCGCCGCTGGCGGGCACCGCGGTCGGCAGCGACTTCGGATGCCAGGCCCACTGGAGCACGAACTTCCGGCCGCGGGTGTCGCCGAGTTTCTCCCGCATCGTGAGCGCGTCGGCCAGGCCCTGGCAGGGATGCCGGCGCACCGACTCGAGATTGATCACCGGCTTCTCGCAGTAGCGCGCGAAGTTCCGGATCACGGGATCCAGCCGCTCGACGCTCCAGTCCGTCCCCCTGGGGAAGGTCCGCACGGCCAGCGCGTCGGCGTACCGACCCAGCACCCTCGCCGCCTCGATGATGTGCTCGACACCCGCCACATCCATGACGGCCCCGATCTCGGTCTCGATGGTCCAGCTGCCTTTCCCCGGCTCCAGGACGACGGCGTGGCCGCCGTGCAGGAACATGGCGGCTTCGAAGCTCGTCCTGGTCCGGAGGCTCGGGTCGAGAAACACCATCGCCAACAACTTCTTCTCCAGCCCTGTGCTGGTCCGCTCCTGCTTGACCCGCGCGGCCAGGGCGAGGAGGCCCTCGATCTCGTCCGGCGTCCACTCTTCCATCGCGAGGAAATCGCGCTTCCGCGTCATGACAGCACCTTGCTCAGGGCGGTGAGGAGCAGGTCCGCTTCGGCCCGCGAGAAACTGAGCGGCGGCATGAGGCGGAGCACTTCGGGGTCGGCGGAGGTTCCGGTGATGATCCGGTGCGCGAAAAGCGCCTGCTGCACCTGGGCTGCCGGCCGACCAAGCCGGAGCCCGATCAGGAGCCCCCGACCCTGCACCGCCGGGACGCCCAGACCGAGCGCCCCGTCGCGAAGGTAGGCGCCGATTTCGTTGGCGTTATCGATCAGGCGCTCCCGTTCGATGACCCGGAGATTGGCCAGCGCGGCGGCACAGACCACCGGACCACCACCGAAGGTGCTGCCGAGGTCACCGATGGCGAGGCCCTCGGCGAGCCAGGGATTGATCACCACCGCCCCGACCGGAAGCCCTGCCGCCAGTCCCTTGGCCAGCGTGATGGCATCGGGCGTGACACCGAAGGCTGCAGCGGCGGTGAAGGCGCCGCAGCGGCCCACGCCGCACTGGATTTCGTCGAAGATCAGGGCCGCGCCGGCGCGGGTGCAGATGGCCCTCGCGCCCTCCAGAAATTCCTTCGAGCAGTCGCGCGCGCCCTGGATGCCCTGCACCGGCTCCACGATTACTGCTGCCACCGACCCATCCACCACCGCCTCAAGCGCGGCGACGTCGTTGAATGGCACCTTGGTCGAGAGCGGGATGCCGGTGCGCTTGGCGGCTTCCTCGTACCGGTCACCGTCGGTGCAGGCGAGCACCCCCGGCGTGCGTCCATGCCAGCCACCCCGGACGGACACGATGTTCCGGCGCCCGGTGCGTTTCCGCGCCAGCGCGAGGGCGTTCTCGTTGGCCTCCGCGCCCGAGTTGCAGAAGAAGACCTTGGTGAGCGGGGGCGGACAGAGGGCGGCGAGCCGGTCCGCCAGCTCGCCCCGGAGCGGATGGGCGACCGCGGCAGAATAGAAGAGGAGTTTGGCGGCCTGGTCGGCGATCGCCTGGACGACCTCGGGATGCGAGTGCCCGGTCGAGGCCACCGCATGACCGCCGTAGGCGTCGAGCCATTCGCTGCCCTGGTCGTCCACCAGCCAGGAGCCATGCCCGCGGACGGGGCGCACCGGCATCAGCGCATAGACCGGCAGCAGCGCAGCGCCAGGCACGGCGGGGGAGTCGTTTGCGGTCACAGGGTCCTCAGTTCGGAAAGACGGGCGCTGCCAGCAGGCCGGTGGTCTCAGGCAGGCCGAGCGCCAGGTTCATGCCCTGCAGGGCCTGGCCGCCGGCACCCTTGATGAGGTTATCGAGCACGACAAGTACCTGCACCTCACGGCCGTCATCGCTCTGGGCCGCGTGCAGGATGGCGACGTTCGTCCCGACGGCGTGGGTGAGCTGGGGCGGTTCACCCACCGGCCGCACGAACGGCCGGCCGCGAAACGCGGCGGTGAGCAGGTCAGCGGCACCCGCCGCAGGCAGCGGCTGGGCCAGGGTGGCGTGCAGGGTCAGGTGAATGCCCCGGACGAACGGTCCGGAGTGGGTCATCAGCCGGATCGGCGCGTCACTTCCGCCGGTCCACTGGCGCCACTGCTCCAGCACCTCGCCCTCGTGACGGTGCCCGAAGAGGGAATAGGCGAAGAAGTTGTGGGCCCGGGCGGGATGATGGGTCGTCGGCTTGGGGAGCGCCCCGGCACCGCTCGAGCCGGTCACGGCGAAGAGCGATGGCGGCGCGGCGAGCGCCAGCCCGCGGAGCGGGTAGAGGGCGAGCTGGGCCGCGGTCGCAAAGCAGCCTGGTGCCGCAATCGCCGTGGCGCCGCGAAGGCCGTCACCCTCCACGTCGGCCAGACCGTACCGGAACCGGTGAACCAGTTCGGGCGCCGGATGCGCCCCGTAGTAGCGCCGATGGAGCGCCGGGTCATGGATCCGGAAGTCCGCGGCGAGGTCGACGACCAGCCCCGGGCCGGCATCGAAGACCTCTCCAGCCACCTTCGAAGATTCGCCGTGTTCCAGGCAGAGAAACACGACATCCTGCCCCCGAGCGGCCTCACCGGGCGTCAGACCCGAGAAGCGGGCCTCACTCGCGCCGGCAAGCGCCGGGTGGACGTCACCGATCGGCTGGCCCGCCTGGCTTCGACTGGTGGCAACCCACTCCGTCACCTCGGGGTGCTGGTGGAGCAGCCGCAGCAGTTCGCCGCCGACGTACCCGGCCGCACCGATCACCGCGACCTTCATTCTGCACCCCGGGCCCCGACACCGGGCCAGGCTTCAAGCGCATCGTGGACGATCGCGACCAGGCCCGGCGCGTCGCGCAAGGCGTTGTGTGCCGCCAACCCCAGTTCGGCGTGGATATAGTCCCGGCCCACGTCGTTGTCCGTGGCGGGACCGGTGAACACCGTGACCGGCAGGTGGAACTGGTGCTGGAAGAGCTGGTGCGCCCCCCAGCAGGCCACCGGGTCCGGTGCCGCCACCACGTAGGCCGCCCCGACCGACATGAGGTCCTCCGCATACAGGATGTCCTGCACGCCGTATTCACCGAGGATGCCGTCGCCCAGTTCGGCCACGATTACGTCGGGACGCCCAATGCGGTCCTTGGCCAGCCGGTTGAGGAGCCCCCGCGCCACCGACACGGTCACACCGGGATGGGTGCTCGCCAGGCCGGCATCGTTGAATGTCAGCGCCGCGACGGCACCGGCATCGCGCATCGAGAGCGCGTCCCGCATCAGCGAGACGCCGGTCAGCTTGACGGCCGCGACGCGCCGCCCTCCCCGGGCCAGCCCGCGCACCAGTTCGGTCGCGGCGACGGTCTTGCCCGCGTTCATGCAGGTGCCGGCCACGTAGACCACCGGCACGGCCGACTCCAGCGTCTCCGCGGCCGGAACAGAGTTCTCCTTGATGGTCGCCGGCCGGCCGACCCGGTCACCGAGATCGGGAAAGCTCAGGATGGCTCCCAGGACCTCGGCCCGGAAGGGCGGGCCGATCTCGGGGTTCACCGACGTGCAGCGACCCAGGATGCCACCGAGATTGAGGACTTCGATGGTATCGCCCACGGCAATGTGCGCCGGGACCTCGCCGGCGTAGCCCCGCAACGCCCTCCGGCTGCCCAGCGTGCCGGCCAGCACGTCACCGCTCCGGAGCGCCATCATCCGCCCGGATACGTCCTCCACCGTGTTGTAGGTGGACTTGTCGGTGAGCAGCCGGACCGCGAGCACGTAGCCCTCGGAGGGCACGATCTCGTCGCCGACGATCACCTCAGGGGCGAGCCGGAGGTTCTTGGTCGAGGAGGCAATCCGGTCGAGCCGGACCCGCGTCGTCCGGACCATGCTAGGCGCGGGCCCCGGCGCGGGCCGCCAGGAACTCGGGAATGACGCCGACCCGACCGAAGGCCCGGGCCTCGTCACCGCTCCAGAGCCGGTTCTCCTCGCCGTAGGTGGCCACTGCGGGGTCCATCATCGAATAGGCACTCCGCGTGCCGGTGACGAAGTAGCGGCCGGGCGCCAGCCGTACCCTGGTCTCGCCGGTGACCCGCTGCTGCGAGCTGGTCAGCAGCGCCTCGATGTCGCGGAGGGCCGGGTCGAAGTAATGACCCTCGTGGAGACGGTCGCCGTAGAAGCGCGCCAGTTGGTCCTTCCAGAAGGTCTGCCATTTCGTGAGCACCAGCTTCTCCAGCTCGCGATGGGCCGCGATCAGCACCAGTGCCGGGCCGGCCTCGAAGCCGACGCGGCCCTTGATGCCGAGCGCGGTCTCGCCGACATGAATGTTCCGTCCAATCCCGTACGCTTCGGTCAGCGACCCAAGCTCGGCGACGAGATCGGCGCCGGGGGACGGCTTGCCATTGACCGCGACCGGAACGCCCTGCTCCCAGGCGAGGACGACGTCCTGTTCCCCCGGTGCATCCGCGGGCGGATCGAGCAGCTCCCCCGGCGGCGCGGCCCAGGTGTCGTGGGTCCAGCCACCACCCCAGGTGGTTCCCCAGAGTCCGCGGTTGATGGAGTAGGCGCCGGCCTTGGGAGGGACCGGCAGATTCCGCCCCTCGAGGTAGGCGATGGCGCGGTCGCGGGTGAGCCCCTCATCCCGGATCGGGGTGATGACCTCGAGGTCCGGCGCGAGCACGCGGAAGGTCCCGTCGAACCGGACCTGGTCGTTGCCGGCGCCGGTCGAGCCGTGCGCCACGGCCTTGGCACCGACCAGCCGGGCGATTTCGATCACCGAGATGGCTTGCTGGGTGCGTTCCGCCGAGACGCTGAGCGGATAGACCTCGCCCCGCAGCACGTTGCCCTGGATGAGGTAGCGGACGAAGCGGTCGAAGACGGCGGCGCGGGCATCGACCTCGTGATGCTCCACCGCCCCGACGGCGAGGGCTTGGCGACGTACGGCGGCGAGGTCAGCCGGGCTGGCGCCGCCGGTGTTGACGTAGACGGTGTGGACGGCGTAGCCCTGCTCAGTGAGCCGGGGCACGCAGTAGGAGGTATCGAGCCCGCCGGAGAAGGCGAGGGCGACTGTCGGTTTCTGCATAATGCATAAACATGCAGTTAGCCGCCCGCGCAGACAAGGGGCCCAGCGCCGATCTTCGTGCCCCGCCCCTAAGTCCAAACTCGAAAAACAGATAGATGGACGCCGAGAGGGGGATTCTGGGGGAGTGAAGGCCCGCTTCAGAGCCGCCCGCAGAATCTCAGGCGGACTGACGGCTTCCAGGGACACCTCTCGTGGGGAAGTTTGTTCCCGTGACGCACATCACGGACGACACTTGCCTAAATGGCAGCAGTATATCATTTTAGGCAAGCTCTGTGTGAGTCCATTCTTCGTGAAGCGCGCCCCGGGGTCAGGTCGCCCGGAAATTCTCTACACCGTACAAGGAGCACACTCTGATGCGCAGGATTCTCCTCGTGACCACCCTCGGACTGTTGGCCGTGAGTCCGGCTGCTGCCCAGAACCCGGCCAAGGGCACTTGGGAGATCGGTGGCTTTGGGCGCTACAACTTCTACGACAGCAAGTTCAAGGTGGTCGACTCCACTAAGAGCGACAACAGCTGGGGGGCTGGTGGCCGCATCGGCTATTTCTTCGCCCCGAAGTGGGCCCTCGAGCTCGATGGGTCCTTCAACGCGACCGACATGAGCGGAGATGTCTTCCAGAGCGTGTCGCTGCAGTATATGCCGTTCCACCTCCGCGCCCTCTACAACGCGCCGCTCAGCAGCAAGTTCCAGTGGCTGATCGGTCCGAGCATCGGCTACAACAAGTACTACATCAGTGACACCACGGCTCCGGCCTTCACCCCGGCCCCGAACGTCTCGGCCGGTGGTGATTTCTCGATTGGCGCCCTGACCGGCTTCCGGTGGATGGCGGCCGACTGGCTGTCATTCCGGGTAGATGGGACCTTCGACTTCATGCCGTCGGCCAAGGCACCGTTCGTTGACGCGACGGCGGACCAGTCCGGCAGCGCCACGGTCATGGGACTCCAGGCCGGCGTGGGTCTGATGCTGGGCGGCAAGTGCAAGGACAAGATCGATTCGATCCGGGTCGAGCCGCGGAGCCAGGACATCTTCATCGGCGACCAGGCCAACCTGCGCGTCAACGGCTATCGCTGCGACGGCCAGGTGGTGGACCTGAGTGGCACGTCGCTGGCCAAGGCCCTCGCGGGCGGCGGGACGCTTGCCGGGCTGGCCTTCACTGGCACCCAGGCCGGCTGCTACGACGTCGAGGTCTCGAACGCGACGGCCCGCAAGAAGGGCACCGACGTCGCCAAGATCTGCGTCAAGGAGCGCCCGAAGCCGGTCGTCACGCTCGACCGCTGCGAGTTGGTCCCGAGCAACTCGACCGTGTACCCCGGTGGAACGGTGGACTACAAGGTCACCGGCTACTACAGCGACGGCACCTCGCGCGACCTGCCTGAGGCGACGCTCAACGCCAACGGCGGTACCGTCACGGGCCGCACCTACAAGGCGCCGGCGGCCGGTACCTACACCGTCACCGCGCAGTGCGGCAGCGGCAAGATGGCGACCGCCGCGGTCACGGTGAGGTCCATCAACCTCACGGTCCGCGCGATGTTCGAGTTCGGCAAGGCAAGGATCGTCGACAAGGCCGAGCTCGATTCGTTGCGGTGGCTGGCCGACCAGTTGAAGCAGTTCCCGAACCTCGACCTGACCATCAACGGTCATACTGACTGGGTGGGCTCGACCAAGTACAACGAGGCTCTGGGAGCGAAGCGGATCAAGGCGGTCGTCGACACGCTGGTGTCCTTCGGCGTGGATCGGGCCCGGGCGGACGCCTGGACCAAGGTCAGCTACGGCGAGTGCCAGCCGCTGGTAGACAACAAGACCAAGGCAGGACGGGCGCAGAACCGCCGTGTCTCGATCTATGACACGCCGAGCGCCAAGCAGTACCCTGCTGACGCGAACAAGTGCAAGAACAAGCCGTAGAGTGATCCTGTCCGGACCCGGCGCCCCTGATGCCGGGTTCCAGACGCAAGCGGCGCCGGCGGATTTCCGCCGGCGCCGTTCTGCCGTCCGGGCCACTGACGCCCTAGATGTCGACCCCCGGCTGTCCGGCCGGCGTGGTGCCAGGGTCGAGCCAACCCACCGCATGCTCCTCGCGGAACATGCGGATCAGCTCGAAGAAGTACTGGATGGCCAGCGGCCCGAGTACCAGGCCCACCAGGCCGATGAACTCCACGCCCACCAGCGCCCCGACCAGGGTGATCATCGGATGCACGTGCGCATAACGCCGGTAGATCAGGGGACGGAGGATCAACTCCACGTTGCCGACGACCACAAGCCCCCAGGCCACGAGGAAGAGGGCGGCGCCATAACGGCCCGACAGCAGCATGCTGAGCGCCGCCGGACCCAGCAGGAGCCCGGAACCGACCACGGGCAAAACGGACAGCACCACCATGACGGCCCCCCAGAAGGCCGAGTTGGGGATCCCCGTCACAGCGAAGGCGAGCCCGACCAGGATACCCTGGATGACGGCGACGAGGCCCGTCCCGATGACCGTCGAGTAGGTGATCGCCTCGAACCGGGCCCGGAGCAGCGTGGTGCGCTCGGGGGTGAACGGGATGAAAGGCGCCAGCGCCTTCCAGGCGTCACCCGGATTGACCAGCAGGTAGTAGAGCCCGAACAGGGTGAAGACCAGGTTCAGGGCGAACCGCATCGCCGCGCCGAGGAACGAGAAGGCATTGCTCCCGAACCAGGCGAGCAGGTTCTGCCCCAGTTGAAGCAGCGCGGGACCAACGGCGATGGGGCCGAACCTGACTAGATCGAGTCGCGCCAGCAGGGGGCTCTGGAGCAGCGCCTGCGCCGCCGCCTGCGCCTGACCGACCAGCAGGCCAAAGAGCCAGATGCCGGGCAGTACGATGAGGAGCAGGTTGAACACCAGAATCACGCCGGCGGCCACCGGGGCCGGGATCACTCGGATCAGGCGGCGCTGGAGCGGGACCCAGAGGATGTAGAGAACCGGCGCGGCCAGCAGGCCGCTGGCATAGGGAAGCAGCGCAACCACGAGTCCGATCCCGAGAATCGCCAGCACCAGGCTGGCCGCGCGGCGTCTTGAATCGAGCATGGCTTCAACAGTAGCCCGGGCACGGCGGGATGCCAAACTGCCGTAAAAGCCGCGGGAACGGTAGATTCCGGAGATTGGTGGAGGGTACTCGCGTGTCCAACCGCTTGTCGCTGCGTGTTCTTACGCATGCCTTGGCGCGACCGATGGCGAGCGAACTCCGCAAGAGTGACAGGATTGTGGTCGAGGCGGTTGCTACCCCCCAGTGAGTTTTCAGTGCGTTGGCGGAATGACATGTCTTGCACGAACCATGTGACATTCGTCGAAAGCACCCAATCCGCAGTCATATTCGGCATGCCCATTGCAAGGGGACAGAGATGGGACGGTCACCTACTAATCCGCCCGGGAGGTCCGCAATGACCACACTTCTCTTGGTCAGCCTTGCCGGCGTGCTGTGCAGCGCGTCGTGCGCGTCCACGGAACCGGGGGAGCCGGTAACGATCGGCACGCAACGCCCTGCACTGGCTCCACCAGTTCCAACCGACTCGACCTGTCGCAGCATCACCTTCACCTTCGTCGGCTCATCCGGTATTAACGTCACGTTCCCTGACCGCGCTGCCTGCACCGCGGGTTTGGTTGTGATACCCGGTGGAGCGGCGACTAGGAACGGCAGCGGAAAGCGAAATGCGAACATCCCCATCCGGCTGCTCAACCGAAGTGGGTATTCGATGCAGTCGCCCGGTACTGCCGTCCTCGCCCCATCCGGCCGCCTGATACTCGACCCGGCTGGTGAGCCTACGACTGATCTTGTGCCGCAGAACTCCGATAGCCTTCGCTCGGGATCGTGGGTTTGGCTAGTCGGAGCGTCCGGCGTCGTATCACCGAACGACTCAACGACCTCGAAGACCCTAGTGCTTCGGCTTAGTTCTCCCGCCCTGAGTGCCCGGGCGACGTTCACGGTGGAGTCCCAACTCATTACACCAGGAGGGTGGCCCCTCTTACTCACCACATTGCCCGCACTTGATGCAACGAAAGTCGTGGTGGACGCGAATGGTGATGAAGCGTTTCGCGTCAATGCCTCGATTACGTTCAACGCTGGAGTCTCCGACGCTGCGAAAAGTGCGTACTTCGCCCGGAATAGCCTAACCGTCCTCGGAGTCACGTCCGTCGGACGTTTCTTCGTCCGGTTTGCGGATCCTGGATCAACCCTAATGGCCTTGAACGCAAGGTTGAGCCAGTTGCAGAACCAGCCTGAAGTCCTGCGGGTGGTCATCCTCTACAGAACCGGCATGCCGCCTCAGATCGATGCGCGGTTTCCATCAGACGGGGTTGGCCTTCGCCGGTCAGATTGGACGAGCGGTGCATCTTCGCTTTGGGCGATGCGGGAAATTCGAGCGCCCCTGGGCATGGGGTTGTGAGACGGGCCTCTACGGCGGTACGCGGCCGAGAATAGCGGTCCTCGAGTGGAGTCACGATGCTTCCCATCTTGAGTTCGCATCCTCCTCTCGTGTGCCCTGGACAGTTGCTGATCCAGCTTTGGCGAGCATGCCCCAGTCGTCTCAAGCAAAGCGCGACACGGTGTTCCGGCATGCGGTAGCCGTGACTGGGGTTCTCACTGCTCAAGGGGACAACCAGATCGGCGTCGCCGGAGTAGCCTGGGCTAGTAACCTCTACATGTATTCTTTGAGTGACGCGACCCGACATACGCTGCCGTTCAACGCGGGTCTGTGGGTCCTAGGCGCTCAACTCAAAGCCGACAAACCGCGGATTGTAACAATCTCAATCGATCAGCCGTTCCCGAAGCTGCTACCTGATACTAGCCGCGCACATTATGTCGAGGACGCGAAGAAGGAAATTCAAGAGGTGCTGGACGGTGTGCCGGACCTCATCTTCGTGGTCGCCGCAGGTAATGAACGATACCAGGGTACCGCGGCGAACTACTACAAGAGTTCGCAGGCAACCCTTTTGCGATCTACGCTTCTCAACCTTAAGCTGAACGGATACCAAGACCGAATCATTGTGGTCTCGGGGACAAGGCGTGGGAATGCACTGTGGGCAGTTAACCAGTTCAACCCAGCCCAGGGGTCGAACGTCTATACTGATATCACTGGTTTCGCCGCTCCCGCCGATAGCATCACGGTTATCGATACGGTTCAAAGCGGCCAAGTGCCGACCTATACGTCTCTAGGAACCTCGTTGGCGGCACCAATGGTTGCTGCCGTGGCCGGCGAGTTGCTCTCGATGGATCCTACGCTCACCGCGACCCAGGTAACTGACTACCTACTGCGGGGCGCTAGTGTCGCCAGGTACGACTCGCTATCAGGAACGTCAAGCAATCCGTCGCCAGTTAGCGGCTACCCCTTCTATCAGCTCGATGCATACGGGTCGCTATCGCTGCTGTCGAGGGAACGCTCGAACGTGCCGATTTGCGGTTATCCCATCTCGGCCGGTGGGCTCTATGTCATGCTCGAAAAGAACGGGCACCTGGCTGCGCCAACCGACTCTATCCTAGTGCCCGGTGCTGCAAACCCCATTGGTCGGCTCTCCGTTGCCCAGGGCGGCCGCCGCATAGCCGTGTATACCGGCACCGACACTCAGAACGCCAACAACAAGGCGGTTATTGAAATCAACCACCTCGGCCAACGGACCGGGTCACTGGTCAATTACGATGGACGGATTTTTACGGAGTCGAAGTTTGCCAACGTCCGCCAGGTTTTCGCCGGTACAACGTGGGTCGAAGTCACGCTGTTCAATATCGCCAACGGACAGTCAGCAGGGTCCATTCTGCAGGCGAAGTTTCCGGACGGGAGCGTCGTAGGCAGCGGCCTCCTAGACGAGTTCGATGTGTCACCCGACGGCCGGTTTCTCTCGTTCATCGGGTTCCCTCAGGGTGCCACGGCAGGGGCGTATGTGCAACGGTTCGCGGATCAAACAACTACCGCAGTGGCGCAATGCACGCTTCCGTGCCCTGGCCCAACGCATCCCCACTGGAGTCATGACGGTACCAGCCTGCTGCTTGCGTCGACGGAGCTCGCGGGAGGCACGTATACTTCCTATTTGCAGCGTTTTCTCGTAGACAGTACTGCGCAGGGCGGGTTCGCGGGTGATCCACCTGTCCCCGTTGCAAATACGACGTTCGACCGATGGTATCGATATAGCGGCGATGACTTCGTTGTCTACCTGTCGGAAGGTCGTCCGTTAATTGGAGCCACCGCATGGGCCGTAATCCGGCCCGCAAACAGTCTCGGCACGATTGCCGAACAGGTGCTGCTGCCGTATAGGCAAGAGCGTCAGGTCAACAACGTCGCCACCCTTCAGCCATAATTGGGGCAACGGGCGCACAGACCGCCCGTCCTGGACTGGCCGGGCAGCGTGGGGGCCGGGGGAGCGTCCCACCGGCGGCACGCCTCGCACCCGGCCTCTGTTCAACGCGCGGCTACGGTCTCCATACTGGCAGGCGCCCCGGCGTCCAGATCATCGCCGTGTCTGCCGAAGCCATAGCGGATCCCAACCCCCGACAGCAGCAGGCTGAGCGCCGCCGGACCCAGCAGGAGCCCGGAACCGACCACGGGCAAAACGGACAGGACCACCATGACGGCCCCCCAGAAGGCCGAGTTGGGGATCCCCGTCACAGCGAAGGCGAGCCCGACCAGGATACCCTGGATGATGGCGACGAGGCCCGTCCCGATGACCGTCGAGTAGGTGATCGCCTCGAACCGGGCCCGGAGCAGCGTGGTGCGCTCGGGGGTGAACGGGATGAAAGGCGCCAGCGCCTTCCAGGCGTCACCCGGATTGACCAGCAGGTAGTAGAGCCCGAACAGGGTGAAGACCAGGTTCAGGGCGAACCGCATCGCCGCGCCGAGGAACGAAAAGGCATTGCTCCCGAACCAGGCGAGCAGGTTCTGCCCCAGTTGAAGCATCGCGGGACCAACGGCGATAGGGCCGAACCTGACCAGGTCGAGTCGCGCCAGCAGGGGGCTCCGGAGCAGCGCCTGCGCCGCCGCCTGCGCCTGACCGACCAGCAGGCCAAAGAGCCAGATGCCGGGCAGTACGATGAGGAGCAGGTTGAACACCAGGATCACGCCGGCGGCCACCGGGGCCGGGATCACTCGGATCAGCCGGCGCTGGAGCGGGACCCAGAGGATGTAGAGAACCGGTGCGGCCAGCAGGCCGCTGGCATAGGGGAGCAGCGCGGCCACCAGTCCGATCCCGAGAATCGCCAGCACCAGGCTGGCCGCACGGCGCCTTGAATCGAGCATGGGTCCAACAGTAGCCCGGGCACGGCGGGATGCCAAACTGCCGTAAAAGGCCTGGGAACCTTAGATTTCGGAGATTGGTGGAGGGTACTCGCGTGTCCAACCGCTTGTCGCTACGCGTTCTTACGGCCCTGGGGTTCGCCGGGTCGGTCGCGGCGTGGACTGGATGCGCTGACACAACCGGCCACCGCGACGGACCGGTCGCCCAGCTCGCGCTCCAGCCGGTCTTCCCTGAGACGCTCGCCCGCGGCGTCTTCGACTTGGCGATCGACCGCGTCCGAGTCCGCGTCATCCGGCCGCCCGCCGGGCAGATCATTGACACGCTCGTCGTGTTTCCGGCTGATTCCACCCAGATCTCCGTCAAGCTGACCATCCCGCTGGCCAAGTCCCGGGAGCAGCTCACCGTTTCCCTTGAGTTGACCTCGCAGGGCAGGGCCATGTTCACGGGGACCGAGACGGTCGAGTTGTCCGACGGCACGACCGTCGCCCCACCGATTCCGCTGCAGTACATCGGCCCCGGCCTGGAGATCACCTCGCTGCGACTCGAGC
>Ga0315287_10002581_pt1 | contig 17220 bp, 18 predicted proteins | sample YL17G11_0_MG_FD_205037 | JGI IMG/M metagenome (GOLD analysis project Ga0315287, IMG submission 205037) | Sediment microbial communities from Yellowstone Lake, YNP, Wyoming, USA - YL17G11_0 | ecosystem: Environmental > Aquatic > Freshwater > Lake > Sediment | place: USA: Wyoming | collected...
TCCTGGAACAGGCTGGCGACCTCGGTGGCCGGTGTGGCGGGCGGAATGCCGTCGACACCGGTCTCCATGACTTCGCCGACGGTGCGTTCCGGGTCCTCGATCAGCAGTCGGGTCAAGGGCAGCACGCCCAGGTATCGGTCGTGGCGATTGACGACGAACAGCGCGTCGGTCTTTTCGGGTATCTCACCGCGCATCCGCAGGTAGCGCAACACGGTCTCGAGCGTCACGTCGGGCCGCACGCTGACCGTGTCGGTGTTCATCAGGCCGCCGGCGGTGTCCGCCTCGAAGCCGAGCACTGCGTTCAGGCGCTCGCGATCCTGCGAGTCCATGGATCGCAGCACCTGCTGGTTCACGTTCTCCGGCAGGTCGTGCAGCAGGTCGGCGAGGTCGTCGACTTCGAGGCCCTCGGCCGCGGCGACCAGTTCCTCGGTGTCCATTTCACGGATGAGACCGGCGCGCACTTCATCGTTGAGTTCGACCAGCACGTCGCCGGCGAGCTCCGGATCGACGAGATCCCAGACCACTTCGCGCTGGGTCGGCGGCAGCGACTCGAGCAGGGAGGCGACCTCTGCCGGGTGCATCGAGTTCACCAGGCGATGCACCTGGCGCATGGTGCCCTCGTCGAGCGCGCGCTTGAACGCCTCGAGGCGGGATGGTCGTGGCGGTTGCAGCTCCGCGTTCATGGAGCGGGATGATAGGGGAACCGGCAGGCGATGGGGCCCTGGCCCCTGGCCTCTCTCACTCGTGCTTGCGGCTGGTGAGATCGCGGTGGCGGACGAGGGCGAGGCCTTCGCTGCCGCGGAAGTGCGCGGCCAGCCGCTCGGCCAGGTAGACGGAGCGGTGCTGGCCGCCCGTGCACCCGACGGCGACGGTCAGGTAGCTGCGGTTCGAACGGATGAGCGACGGCAGCCAGCGTGCGATGAAGTCGCGCACGTCCTCGAAGAACCGGTTCACGTCCGGTTGCTGGTCGAGGAAGCGCGCCACCGGATCGTCACGACCGGTCATCGCGCGCAGCGCCGGATCCCAGTAGGGATTCGGCAGGGCGCGGGCGTCGAACACGAAATCGGCATCGTCAGGCACGCCGTGCCGGTAGGCGAACGACTGGAACAGCAGTGAGGGCGCGGACTTGGGCCGATCGACCACCCGCGCGCGGACCAGTTCACGCAATTCGTGCACCGACAGCCGCGAGGTGTCGATGGTCAGATCCGCCGCGTTGGCAAGCGGCGCCAGCAACCGCTGTTCCTGCTCGAGCGCCTCCTTGAGTCCGACGCCGTGCCGGCTGAGCGGGTGCCGGCGGCGGGTTTCGCTGAAGCGCTTCAGCAGGGTGTCGCTGTCGGCACGCAGGAACAGTGTTTCGCACGCGATCCCGCTCTTGCGCAACGACTCGACCAGCCCCGGGACTTCGGCGAGGTCCTCGGGGCGATTGCGTGCGTCGACCCCGACTGCCGTCTGGCGGTAGGAGGATTCGCTGGTGCGGACGGTGTAGGCAATGAACCCCGGCAGCAATCCCGCCGGGATATTGTCGACGCAATAGAAGTCGAGGTCCTCCAGCATGTCGAGCGCGACACTCTTTCCGGACCCTGACAGGCCGCTCACTACAATCAATCGCATCGACTGCAACCTCCACGCGCGGGGCGACGAATCAAGCCCGGCATCGCGTCATTCGTTGCGGCCGGCGGAAGACAGATCCGCCGGCCGGCCCGGCTCAGGCGTGGGCCCGGGCCGCCGTATGTTTCCGTTCGCTTGACGAGGCGAGACCGAGCGCCTCGCGATACTTGGCCACGGTGCGACGCGCAACCTTCACGCCCTCGTCGGCGAGGACCGTCGCAAGCTGGGCGTCGCTCAGCGGCTTGTCTGGCAGCTCGTCCGCGATCAGCTTGCGGATGCGTGCGCGGATCGCCACCGATGACACATCCTCGCCATCGGCGCCCGAGACGTGGCTCGAGAAGAAGAAACGGAACTCGAAAATACCGCGCGGCGTGTGCATGTACTTGCCGGTCGTCACCCGCGAGATCGTCGATTCGTGCATCGCCACGGCGTCGGCGACGTCGCGCAGGATCATGGGCTGCATGGCCTCGTCGCCGCGTTCAAGGAACGCGGCCTGCCGCTGTACGATGGAGCGGGCGACCTTGATCAGGGTTTCGTTGCGGATCTCCAGGCTGCGGATCAGCCAGCGGGCCTCCTGCAGCTGCGCGCGCAAAGTTGCGTAGTCCGCGGAGCGGGTGACCAGGCTCGCATAGCCCTGGTTCACCTTGAGGCGCGGCACGGACCCCGGGTTGAGTTCGACGCTCCAGCCCTGGTCCGTGCGTCGCACGAATACATCCGGGACGATGTATTCGGGTTGCACGCCCTCGAAAGCCGAGCCCGGTCGCGGATGGCAGCTGCGTACCAGCGCAAGCGCGACCTGCAGCGCCTCATCGTCGGTCGCCAGTGCGCGCCGCAGTGCCGCGAAGTCCCGGTCGGCCACTGCCTGCAGGTGGTCGTGGGCAATCGCCAGCGCCAGTTCCCGACCCGGCGTGTCCGGCTCCAGCTGGGCGAGCTGCAGGGCAAGGCATTCACCCAGGTTCCGCGCGCCGACCCCGGCAGGGTCGAGTGTCTGGACGAAGGCGAGTACGTCTTCGACGTCGGCCTCGGTGACGGGCAGGTCGACGCTCAGGTTGCGGGCGATGTCGGACGTCGATTCGACCAGGTAGCCGTCGTCGTTAAGGCTGTCGACGATCCCTTCGCCTATCCAGACCTGGCGCGGATCGAGCCGGCTGATCTCCAGCTGCCAGATCAGGTGCTGATGCAGGTCGCGACCGCGGTCGTCGGTGAACTCCATTGGCCGGTCGTCATCGTCGGCGCGCGAGCCGTCGCCGGACGGCGTCGAGGATTCGGCCCACGGATCCTCCATCTCGACGATGACGTCGTCCGGGGAGGGTTCATCGGACTCGGCCGGGTCGCCTTCGACGGTTCCGGTCTCGGTCTCGCCGGCCGGCGCGGGCTGGTCGAGCGAGGTGAGGTCGATCGAGTCGTCCTCTTCCTGCTCGAGCATGACGTTGGTCTCGAGCGCCTCCTGGACCTGGGCCTGCAGCTCGAGCACGGGCAGTTGCAGCAGCTTGATGGCCTGCTGCAGCTGCGGGGTCATCGTAAGCTGCTGACCGAGCTTGAGCTGCAGGGCCGGCTTGAGCATTGACGAATCAGCGTTCCGGGCGAAAACGGGGCTGGCGCCGGCGGGCTCGGGCCCGCCGCGTCAGAGACGGAAGTCCTGGCCCAAGTAGACCTCACGCACCTGCGGATTGGCAAGAATCTCTTCCGCCGATCCCGACGCGATCACACTTCCGGCGCTGACGATGTAGGCGCGCCCGCAGATGCCAAGTGTCTCGCGCACGTTGTGGTCGGTGATCAGTACGCCGATGTTGCGGTCGCTGAGGTGGCGGATGATGCGCTGGATGTCGATCACCGAGATCGGGTCGACGCCGGCGAACGGCTCGTCGAGCAGGATGAAACGTGGTTCCGCGGCCAGTGCGCGCGCGATCTCGACCCGTCGCCGCTCACCGCCCGAGAGGCTCATGCCGCTGCTGCTGCGGATGTGACCGATGTGCAACTCGTCGAGCAGGGATTCGAGCGCCGTGTTGCGGGCGTCCTCGTCGGCGAGGTCCTTGCGCGTCTCGAGGATCGCCAGGATGTTGTCCTCGACCGACAGCTTGCGGAACACCGAGGCTTCCTGTGGCAGGTAACCGACGCCAAGCTGCGCGCGACGGTACATCGGCAGGCGGGTGAGTTCCTGGTCGTCGAGATGGATGCGCCCTTCGTCGCAGGGCACCAGGCCGACGATCATGTAGAACGCAGTGGTCTTGCCGGCGCCGTTCGGGCCGAGCAGGCCGACGACCTCGCCGGAAGCGACCTCGAGCGAAAGGCCCTTGACGACCTGCCGCGAGCGATAGCTCTTGCCAAGCCCCTCGGCCCGCAGCCGGCTGGTGCTCATGGGCCGCCGGCCTTGTCCGGCGCGGCGGGCTTCTTCGGCGGATTGATCGTGATCTGTACGCCGCCCGGGTCCTTCTCGCTCGGGTTGGCCTGGACGCGCTGCCGGCCGATGTCATAGACCAGGGTCCTGCCGCGGATCTCGTTCTGGCCGTCGGTCAGCCAGGCGTCGCCCGTCAGCCGGACGGTGGCCGCCTGCACGTCGTAGTCGATCGCGCCTGCGCGTCCACGCGCCACCTGGCTCTTGTCCTTGAGCTGCTGCTCGAACTGGGCCGGCGTGCCCTTGATCGAAGCGCTTGCTATGGCGTTGTTCTTGAACATGACGCGCGCCTCGTTCGACTGCAGCTTGCCGCCCGGCACGATGATCTTCACGTCGCCCTGCAGCCGCCACTCCGAGTTGTCGAATTCGAGCCCGGTCGCGCTGGCCTGCTGCGCAGTGACTTCGAGACCGCCCTGGGTAATCTTCACGCGCTTGAAAAGCAGCGTGTTGTTCTTGTAGTCGAAGTCCGAGGAGGCTGCTTCGAGGTTGATCGGCAGCTGCGAATTGCCGGCGGGGAGGCCAGCCTGCGCGTGCGCGAGCGGGCTCGCGACGAACGCCAGTGCGAGCGTCGTCAGCCGCCATGCGCACCGGCGCCTAGGGTTTGAACTGGCCATGGACATTCGATTCTAGCTGCAGCGTTCCCTCGTTCAAACCGACGCGCAGGCCACGGCCGCGCAATTCATGGGGACCGATCTCCACCGTGACCGGCGCGGCCGTCTGCACCACGTTGGCGCGCGTGTCGTAGGCGAGTTCCTCGGTGCGGATGATCGCCCGGCCGAGGTCGTTTTGCGCAGCGCCTTCGACGCGGACGTTGCCCTGCAGCTGCAGCGAGCCGCGATCGCTTGGCATGCGGCCGCGGTCCGCCGTGACGTGCCACTGGCCCTGTTGCTGCGTGCTGTAATCGAGCTCGAGTCCGGCGAGCTGCACGCTCTGGTCGGACAGTTGCTGCTCGATGGCATGCGCCTTGACCACCACGCGCGGGCGGCCGTCGGCACCGAGCTCGGTGAGCCTGGCATCGTTGAGGTAGTAGCCGCGATCGTCCACGGCGGTCGCGGTTTCGGTCTGGTCGTCGCCGCCGCCGGCCAGCATCTCGAACAGCAGCGCGCCGCCGGCCAGCAGCGCGACGATCGTCACGGCGCGCTGGATCAGGCGCCCTGTGCGGTCAGTAGCAGGTCGCATACTTCCCTGACGGCGCCGTGGCCGCCCGCCGCAGATGTGGTCCAGTGGGCGGCGGCACGCGCGCTCGGATGCGCGTCGGCGACCGCGACGGCCAGCGTGGCGCACTCGAGCATCGGCAGGTCCGGCGTGTCGTCACCGACGCAGGCCAACGCTTCGGCCGGCAGTTGCAGCTCAGCGAGCAGGGCCTCGAGTGCGGCGCGCTTGTCGCTGATGCCCTGGCGCACGTGGCGGATGCCGAGTTCAGTGGCACGGCGCGTGACGGCCGGCGAGTCGCGGCCCGAGATGATCGCCACCGCGATGCCGGCACGCTGCACGGCCACGATGCCCGAGCCGTCGCGGACGTGAAACACCTTGGTTTCCTCGCCGTGCGCGCCGATGCACAGGCTGCCGTCGGTCAGCACGCCATCCACGTCGAGCACCAGCAGGCGGACCCGGCGCGCACGCTCGAGCAGGGCCGGGTCGCTGCTCACATCACACCCGCGCGCAGCAGGTCGTGGACATTGAGCGCGCCGACCAGCCGGCGACCCTCGCTGGCCAGCACGACCGGCAGCGAGGTGATGCGGAACGTCTCCATCAGGTGCACGGCCTCGGCGGCCAGCATGCGCGGCTCGGCGACCTTGCATTGCGTGGTCATGACTTCGGCCATGCGCGTGGCATGGATGTCGAGCTGCCGGTCGAGCGTGCGGCGCAGGTCGCCGTCGGTGAAAATCCCGAGCACGTGGTCGTCGGCGTCCACGATCGTGGTCATGCCCAGACCCTTGCGGCTCATCTCGAGCAGCCCGGCGCTGAGTGGCGTGTCTGGGCCGACGCGTGGCAATTCCTCGCCCTTGCGCATGACGTCCTCGACGTGCAGCAGCAGCCGGCGGCCGAGGCTGCCGCCCGGGTGGGAGCGCGCAAAGTCCTCCTCGGTGAAACCGCGGGCTTCCAGCACGGCGATGGCCAGCGCGTCGCCCATGGCGAGCGTGGCGGTCGTGCTCGCGGTCGGCGCCAGGTTGAGCGGGCAGGCTTCGGCCGGCACGCTCACGTCCAGCGTGACCGTGGCGTAGCGTGCCAGCGTCGAGCTGCCATTGCCGGTCAGCGCGATCAGGGGCACGTCGAGCCGCTTGAGCACCGGCAGGATCGTCAGCAGCTCGTCCGTCTCGCCGGAGTTGGACAGGGCGAGTACCACGTCGGCCGCGGTAATCATGCCGATGTCGCCGTGAATGGCTTCGCCAGGGTGCAGGAAGAACGACGGCGTGCCGGTGCTGGCGAGGGTTGCCGCAATCTTGCTGCCGACGTGCCCGGACTTGCCCATTCCCGTGACCACTACCTTGCCCCGGCAGGCCAGCACGACCGCGCAGGCGCGGGCGAACGAGTCGTCGAGCCGGTGCTCGAGGGCGGCGACGGCGGCCGCCTCGGTGGCGAGGACGCGGCGGCCACGGGCGATCATCTGGCGCGGGTCGGTCATGGCAGGACAGGCAATCCAGGAGGTCGACAGTCTACAGCCTACAGCCGGCGCGCCTTCTCCTTTAGACTTACGGGCTGTTTCCGCCCGGCGAGTACCCCCCCTATGACGGCCGACGAAGTCACCCGCCTGATCCTCGCCGGACTGCCCGGCGCCGAGGTGCGCGTCGCCACCGACGACGACACCCATTTCGAAGCCGTCGTCGTGGCTGCCCAGTTCGAGGGCAAACGGTCGATCCAGCGTCACCAGCTGGTGTACGCGGGGCTTGGCGCGCGCATGGGGCGCGAAGTCCACGCGCTGTCGATACAGGCCTATACGCCGGCCGAATGGCAGGCTGAACGGGGCGTCGCCGCGGCGCGCTGACCCAGGAGCCGATCCTTGGACAAACTGCAGATTCGGGGCGGGGTAACGCTCGACGGCGAAGTCCGCATTTCAGGCGCCAAGAACGCCGCCTTGCCGATCCTGGCCGGGGCTTTGCTGGCGGACTCGCCGGTCACCATCGGCAACGTGCCGCACCTGCGCGACGTGACCACCATGATCGAACTGCTCGGTCGCATGGGCGCGAGCGTGACGGTGGACGAGAGCATGCGGGTCGAGGTCGATCCGACCACGACCAGCGAGACCGCCGCACCCTACGAGCTGGTCAAGACCATGCGCGCGGCGATCCTGGTGCTCGGCCCACTGCTCGCCAGGTACGGACGTGCGGACGTGTCGCTGCCCGGCGGCTGCGCCATCGGCGCGCGCCCGGTCAATATCCATGTGGCAGGCCTGCAGGCCATGGGCGCCGAGGTCCACATCGAGAACGGCTACATCCGGGCCCGCGCCGGGCGGTTGCGTGGCGCGCGCATTGTCATGGACACGGTGACGGTGACCGGCACCGAGAACCTGATGATGGCCGCGTGCCTCGCGGACGGGCAGAGCATCCTGGAGAACGCAGCGCGCGAGCCTGAGATCATCGACCTCGCCCAGTTCCTGAACGCCATGGGCGCCAGGATTACCGGCCAAGGCACGGACACCATCTATGTCGAGGGTGTCGAGCGGATGCACGGCACGCAATACGAAGTGCTGCCGGACCGCATCGAGGCTGGTACCTATCTGGTCGCGGGGGCGATCACCGGTGGCCGCGTCCGCGCCCGCAATGCCCGCGCCGAGCACCTCGACGCGGTGCTCGGCAAGCTGACCGAGGCCGGTGCGGAGGTAATCCGCGGCGACGGTTTCGTCGAAGTGAACATGCATGGGCGGCGGCCGCGTGCCGTGGACATCCGCACGGCGCCCCATCCGGGCTTTCCCACCGACATGCAGGCCCAGTTCGCCGCCCTGAACACGGTCGCGGACGGGGTCGGGACCATTGTCGAGACGATTTTCGAGAATCGCTTCATGCACCTTCTTGAAATGCGCCGCATGGGGGCCGAGATCCGCCTCGAGGGCAATACAGCCATCATCAAGGGCGTGCCCAAGCTGACCGCGGCCCCGGTCATGGCCACGGACCTGCGTGCCTCGGCCAGCCTGGTCATCGCCGGGCTGGTGGCAGAAGGCACCACCGATGTCGAGCGGATCTACCACATCGACCGTGGCTACGAGTGCATCGAGGAGAAGCTGGCCGGTCTGGGCGCGCAGATCCGGCGCATGAACGACCGGGGCTAGTTGGCTATAATGTGCTGCTGTCCGCGGGAATCGTGGGGGTAACCCACGGCCGGACAGTGAGGAGAGAGCTGGATGACCGAAGAAGTAAATGCGGGCAGGCGCCATTTCCTGACCGTGGCCACTGTCGCTACCGGCGCCGTGGGCGCCGTTTTCGTCGCGGTACCGTTCCTCGCGTCCTGGAAGCCCAGCGCCCGTGCCAAGGCCCTGGGCGCTCCGGTGGAAGTCGACATCAGCCAGCTCGAGCCGGGTGCGATGCTCAAGGTCGAATGGCGCGGCAAGGCGATCTACATCGTCCATCGTACGCCACAGATGCTGGCGCAGCTCGAAGGCGTTAGCGGCAAGCTGCGCGATCCGGACTCGACGCTGTCGGACCAGCCCTCCTTCGCCAGGACCGCGGCCCGTGCGCTCAAGCCTGAGTTCCTCGTGCTGGTCGGTGTGTGCACGCACCTCGGCTGCGCGCCGCTCGACAAGTTTTCGCCCGGCGACGTGACCGTCTCCGCGGACTGGCCGGGCGGCTTCTTCTGCCCCTGCCACGGCTCCAAGTTCGACCTCTCCGGTCGCGTGTTCAAGGACGTGCCTGCACCGCTGAACCTGCCCGTGCCGCCCTACCAGTTCGTGACCGATACCCGCATCCTGATTGGCGCCGAGAGGGGAGCCGCGTGATGAGCAGCAGCAACGCAAAGGCCACCGCGAAGACCGGTGACGGGGCGCTGGCCAACCTCACGGCGTGGATCGACGAGCGCTTCCCGCTGACCGCCCTGTGGAAGTCGCAGGTGTCGGAGTACTACGCGCCGAAGAACATGAACTTCTGGTACTACTTCGGCTCGCTGGCGCTGGTCGTGCTGGTGATCCAGATCCTCTCGGGCCTGTTCCTGACGATGAACTACAAGCCCTCCGCAGCCGAAGCCTTCGGTTCGGTCGAATACATCATGCGCGACGTGGAGTGGGGCTGGCTGATCCGCTACATCCACTCGACCGGCGCCTCGGCCTTCTTCATCGTCATCTACCTGCACATGTTCCGCGCGCTGCTGTACGGGTCGTACCAGAAGCCCCGCGAACTGCTGTGGATCTTCGGCATGCTGATCTACTTCGCGCTGATGGCCGAAGGCTTCTTCGGCTACCTGCTGCCGTGGGGCAACATGTCGTACTGGGGCGCGCAGGTGATCGTGTCGCTGTTCGGCGCCATCCCGGTCATCGGCGATTCGCTCACCGAATGGATCCGCGGCGACTTCTTCATCTCCGACGTCACGCTGAACCGCTTCTTCGCGCTGCATGTGGTCGCGCTGCCGTTTGCGCTGGTGTTCCTGGTCATTGCGCACCTGATGGCGCTGCACGAGGTGGGCTCGAACAACCCGGACGGCGTCGACATCAAGAAGGTCAAGGGCCCGGACGGCATCCCGCTCGACGGCATTGCGTTCCACCCTTATTACACGGTCAAGGACCTGGTCGGGCTGGGCGTGTTCCTGATCCTGTTCGCGCTGGTCGTGTTCTTCGCGCCGACGATGGGCGGCTATTTCCTCGAACATGCCAATTTCGAACCCGCCAACGCACTGCAGACCCCGCCGCACATTGCACCGGTGTGGTACTTCACGCCGTTCTACGCGATCCTGCGGGCAGTGCCGAGCAAGGGGCTGGGCGCGGCCCTGATGGGCATCGCGGTGGTGCTGTTCGTGTTCCTGCCCTGGCTCGACCGCGGCAAGGTCAGATCGATCCGCTATCGCGGCCCGCTCTTCAAGTTCTTCCTGTTCTCGTTCGCAATCAGCTTCGTCGCGCTCGGCTACCTTGGCCTGCAGCCACCGACGCCCGCCTACACGATGGCGGCACGCATCTTCACGGTCGTGTACTTCGCCTACTTCCTGCTGATGCCGTGGTACTCGAGCATCGACAAGACCAAGCCCGTGCCGACGAGGGTCACCTACCATGCGCATTGATCGTCGCAAGAAGATCCTGGCCTGCCTCGTGGCGCTGCTTGCGCTGCCTGCGGTCAGCTTCGCCGCGGGCGGCGAGGCGCATGTGATGAAGGCGAACAATGACATCCGCAACCAGGCGTCTTTGCAGCGCGGGGCGAGAAACTTCGTCAACTACTGCCTGGCGTGCCATTCCGCCAAGTACGTGCGCTACAACCGCATGGCGGCCGATATCGGGCTGACCGAGCAGCAGATGATCGACAGCCTGCTGTGGTCCGGTGAGTCACCGCACTCGACCATGGTCAATGGCCTGCATGCGGACGACGCCAAGAAGTGGTTTGGCGTGGTGCCGCCCGACCTGTCGCTGGTCGCGCGCAGCAAGGGCCCCGACTACGTCTATACCTTCCTGAAGTCGTTCTACGCCGATCCTGCCAGGGGCACCGGTGTCAACAACCTGGCATTGCCCGGCACGGCCATGCCGCACGTGCTGTGGGAGCTGCAGGGCACACAGGAAGCGGTCTGGGAGGGTGAGACCGATGCGCAAGGTAACGTGCAGAAGCAGTTCAAGGAGTTCAAACTGGCCGCGCCGGGCAAGCTCGGGCCCGAAGAGTATGATGCGTTCGTTCGCGACATCGTGAACTTCCTCGAGTACATCGGCGAGCCTGTGCAGGCCAGGCGCCAGTCGCTCGGCTACGCAGTGATCGCGTTCCTGGCGTTCTTCACACTGCTCGCCTACGCGCTCAAGAAGGAATACTGGAAAGACGTGAAGTGAGCCGGCTTCGGCCGGCGCAGCCCCGATCGATTCCCCAGCGCCTCGCGGCGCCAAGTGGAGCGGACGGGAAGCTGCAGCCGGCGAGCGCGCGGCCTGTTTATCGTGCTGCTGGACAAGGAGTTTCCTCAGCATGATGACGCTATATTCGCGCGCCTCCGACGCGCGCTGCCACCGTGTCAGGTTCGTCCTGGCCGAGAAGGCACTCGAGACGCGGGTCGTCGAGACCGACCCGGCCCATCCGCCGGAAGACCTCATCGATCTCAATCCGTACCAGACCGTGCCCACGCTGGTCGACCGCGACCTGGTGGTCTACGAGCCCGGCATCATCTGCGAGTACCTGGACGAGCGCTTTCCGCATCCGTCGATGACCTCGACCGACCCCGGCGTGCGGGCGCAGGCACGCGTCGCACTGCGACGCATCGAGCAGGACTGGTATGCGGTGGCCGATGTGCTCGAGCCGGGCTCGGGCGCCGACCGGCGCGAGAAGGAGCGGGCGCGCAAGCTGCTGACCGAGAGCATGCTGGCTTCCGATCCGTTGTTCCGCGCCCGGCCGTGGTTCCTGTCCGACCAGTTCTCGCAGCTCGATGCCGCCGTGGCGCCGATCCTGTGGCGGCTGCCGCGCTGGGATGTCGACACGACGGCGATCGTCGCGGCCGCGCCGGCGCTGGAGCGCTATGCGAACAAGATTTTTGCGCGCCCATCGTTCCAGCGCAGCCTGAGCGAAGCCGAGCGCAACATGCGCGCACCACGTCGCCTGGCTGTCGGCTGAGTTCGGACTCCCGAGCCGGGCCGCCGCGCGGCATACTGTCGGCGTGACGACGACCAGCAACACCCCGCCGCCACCTCCTGCCTCCGGGCCGCCGATGAAGGCGCGCCGCCCGTACCTGCTGCGCGCCATCCACGAGTGGATCACCGACAGCCTGTGCACGCCGCACCTCGTCGTCGACGCCAGTGCGCCCGGCGTCGAGGTGCCGCGGCAGTACGTCAAGGACGGCAAGATCGTGCTGAACGCGAGCTGGAGCGCGACGGCCAACCTGCGACTCGGCAACGACGAGGTCAGCTTCAGCGGGCGGTTCGGCGGTGTCAGCATGTCGGTGCGGGCGCCCATCAACGCGGTGCTGGCGATCTATGCGCGCGAGACCGGGCAGGGCATGATTTTCGCGGACGACGACGTCGATCCGCCGCCGCCCGTTCCACCGGGCGACACCGCCGGCGCGGCGGAATCCTCCGGCAACGAGCCGGGCCCGAAGCCCTCGTCGCCCACCGACAGTCGCCGCGCGCGGCTCAAGGTTGTCAAGTAGACCGATCCTGTGCCGCTGGCCCTGCGGCTTGCAGCATTCGATCGCCGCTAGCAGGCAACGAACGCATTGCGGATCCACGTCAGCACGGATGCGCCGCCCGGCACGGGGGGTGGATCGATGGCGACGACGTCGAAGCGTGCCCGCAGTCGCCGCAGCTCGCGCCGACGCATCAGCAGGTGGCGGGCAGCCAGCGTACACCGGCGTTGCTTGCCGGCACTGATCGTCGCCGCCGCGCTGCCGAAGTCGCCGCGCGATCGCGATCGAACCTCGACCAGCACCAGCACGCCTGCCGCTGGATCAAGCATGACCAGGTCGATCTCGCCTGCGCGGCAGCGATAGTTGCGCGCCAGCAGGACCAGTCCTTCGGCTTCGAGAAAATGCAGTGCGCGCGTCTCGCCGGCGCGGCCAATCTCGGTTGACGTTGTCGTGTGGTGCGGCATCCGGGCGCCAGGCCGTCACCGCGACGGCGCAGCGCCAGTTGTCGCTCACGGCGGTGGCGGACCGCCCGGTGAGTTTGTGGCGGGTGTGTCGGGAAAGATCATCGCGCTGGCCCCGGCGGCCTGTGGCCGCCCGGCTTCGATGCGCGCGAACTGCAGGCCGCGTTCGATATGCCCGTCGGCGCGATTCAGCTCCAGCAGGCCGGTGAGCCCGTCGACACCTGCGGCGACACCGGAGCTGCCGAGCTGCTGTGCCAGCCGGAAAGCGTCGTAGCCGAAGGCGTAGAGCCGCAACCGGCCGCGTGCACGCGCTGCCCAGTCACCCTGCAGTGCGTCCCAGAGTTCAGGCGCTCCCTGTCCGCCGTACAGCAGCCACGGCATCTCCGGGAACACCATGCCATCCATGTCGGAGGCGACACGGACACTGGGGTCCCAGGCGTCGGAGGTCGCATACAGTGGCAGGTCGTAAGTCATCTGGAAGCGCAGTTGCGGCCGGATCGCGCGCGCCGCCTGCGGTGTTGCGGCAACGAATGCGAACTGCGGCCCGGCGGCCTGCTCCGCGGCCGCGTCGCGCGGCGGCAGCGACTGGCCCGGTTTCGAGCTGCGATCGCCGGCACCGCCGAAGCGGCCGAGCGCGGCGCGCAGCGGCCCCGAAAAATCCTTTGCCCCAGGCGCATAGAACTGGACGGACATCAGGCTTACGGTGCCCGTCGCCGCCAGCTCCTGTACAAACGCGTCACGCAGGCGCTGGCCCCAGGCGTTGTCAGGAAAGAGCGCGACGCCGCGCACCAGCCCGTCGGTCGCGATGCGCCGCGCCACCGCGCGCGCTTCCTGTTCCGGATCGAGGGCGAACTGGTAGAGGAACGCCGGGGCTGCTGCGCCGGCCGGCACCGCCGAGTTGAGCGCAAGCGTAGGCACCGGCAGGCCCGCCGGTTGCGCGGCGACAATGGCCGCGATCTCCTCCTTGGTGAGCGGCCCGACCACCATGCGCGCGCCCTCGGCAAGCGCCTTCTGGTAGGCCGCGACCGCGCCAAGCGCCGCCGTATCGTACATCTCGATACGCGGACGAGTGTCTGCCGACGACGAGGCGAACCACGCGGCGACGAAGCCGTCGCGCACGGCTGCCCCGGCTGCCTGCTGCCTGCCAGAAGCAGGCAGCAGCAGGGCGATCCTGGTCATGGGCCCGGCACCGATGGTGACCACGGCGGGGCCGGCGGCGACGGCGCTCGGCAGGTACTGCGCTCCCGGATGCCCCGGGTGTTGCGTTGCCCAGTCGGCCACCGCCTGCGCGGCCTCGCTCCCGCTCGCCGCGACGAGCGCGGGCAATTCGAGCCAGCCGCGCTCGCGTTCCGAGACGCCCGCTGTCGGCACCTCGCCTGGCGGATGCAGCATCAACTTGTCGAACAGCAGCCGGTCATTGGCGGCGCGCGCCTCCTCCGAGTCCAGCGCCGCGGCGCGCTCCTCGAAGCTGCGGATGCCGGCGAGCGCATCACCGGCGGCGATTTCCGCGCTACCGCGCAGGGCGAGCAATTCGACCGCGGACTCCGCCGGCAACGGCGACGGCAAGGCGCGCAGTGCAGCCGCCGCGCGCGCCGGGTCGCCGCGTCCGAGCGCCAGCCGCGCCTCGACCTCCGCCAGCAGCATGCGCTCGTCGTCGCTGTGGACTCGGCTGCGCGCCCGGTCGAGCATTCGCTCCGCATTTTTGAGCGAACCGCCGGCCAGGTACTCGCGCGCCGCCAGCAGGGCGGTGCCGGCATCCCAGTTCATGAATCCGCGGCGAGCCAGCTGTTCGTAGCGTTCGGCGGCCTCGAGATGGCGCCCGTCGCGGGCCAGCACCTCGGCCTGCGCCAGGCTCGGCGCGGGATCCTGGGCCTGCGCGAGCGTCGCGCCCAGTGCCAGCAGCAGCAGGCCGGCGATCCAGCTGGCTCGCTGGCCGGTGCGAACTTGCCCGCGGTGAAGCGAAGCGTGCAGCATGCGTAATCCTTGCGGAGGCGCGCGTGACCGATACAGCAGCGGATTCTACGGGGCGGACGCCGGGCGGCACACTGTTCGTGGTCGCAACCCCGATCGGCAACCTGCAGGACCTCAGTCCGCGAGCGGCTGCCTGCCTGCGCGATGCCGACCTGTTGCTCGCCGAGGATACGCGGCATACGCGCGTACTGCTGGAGGCCTGCGCCATTGCGCGATCGTCGGGCACGCTGCAGTCGCTGCATGAACACAACGAGCATGAGCGCGTCCCGGCACTGGTCGCCCGCCTGCTGGCGGGCGATCGCATCGCGCTGGTCAGCGACGCGGGCACGCCGCTCATGAGCGATCCGGGTTCGCTGCTGGTGGCCGCGGCAGCGCGCGCCGGTGTCGAGATCGTCGCGCTGCCCGGACCCTGCGCGGCGATCGCGGCGTTGTCGGTCGCCGGGCTGTCTACCGAGCGCTTCGTATTCGAGGGTTTCCCGCCGGCAAAGCAGTCCGCGCGGCGCGCAGCGCTGGCGCGGCTTGCGCTGGAACCGCGCACGCTGGTGTTCTACGAGGCGCCGCATCGACTGGCGGCGACGCTCGCCGACCTCGCCGAAGCCTTTGGTGGCACGCGCGAGGCGAGCGTCGCGCGCGAACTCACCAAGCGATTCGAGAGTGTCTATCGCGGCACGCTGCTGGATCTTGCCGAGCGTTGCGCCGTCGACTCGAACATGACGCGCGGCGAGATCGTGCTGGTCGTCGCCGGCGCTGCTGTAGCCGAGGACGATACGGACGCGCTGGCCGCCGAGCGCGTGCTTGGTGTGCTGCTGCAGGAATTGCCGGTGTCGCAGGCCGCGCGTCTGGCTGCACAGCTCACCGGTCGCAGCCGCAAGGAGCTTTACGAGCGCGCGCTCGGCGCAGCGAAGCTGCAGGACTAGCGCGGCACGCGGGGTATACTGCGCGCGGGAGTCGGCCAGGCAACCGCTGCGTCTTGCGACGTGGAGGAAAGTCCGGGCTCCGCAGGGCAAGGTGCCAGGTAACGCCTGGGGGGCGCGAGCCCACGGAAAGTGCAACAGAAAGTAAACCGCCTATGTCGGCTTCGGCCGGCAGGTAAGGGTGAAAGGGTGCGGTAAGAGCGCACCGCGCCGGTGGCAACATTCGGCGGCACGGCAAACCCCACCTGGAGCAAGACCAAATAGGGAAGCGCGCGAGCTTTCGGGCTCGTTCCTGCTGCCCGCAGGGGCTTCCGGGTAGGTCGCTTGAGGCGCACGGCGACGTGCGTCCCAGATGGATGGTTGTCCACGACAGAACCCGGCTTATCGGCCGACTCCCACCTTCTGCCTGGCCGATCGCCCCACTGGCGGTCTATTAACCCACTTTGCCCCACCCGCCGGCTCTGTCCGCTGCCGACGCCACGCCGCATTCGAGCGGCCTTCTCCCACTAAATCAGACCATCCGCCTACCGTGCGCCTCGCGCGCGGGTCCGTCTGTCGCCGGCGGGCGAGCCACGCAGGCCCCGCTTCCCACGCTGGGCCAGTCATGACGTTCGGTTCAGGAAAATCAGCTAAGTGCATGATTGTTCTTGGAAACGAATTCAGCGTTCCCGGTGCTGGATGGCCCCCGACCTAAGTCTCTGTCTGCGCTGAGAAATTTTTGCTCGGAACGGTTGACGCTGGCTGCAGGTCGCACCTATAGTGGCGGCAAGTGGGAAAAAGTGGGATGAAATGGGCTGCCGGCCCAGACGACACCTGACATGTTTCGCGGAGCCAACAAAGTCACCCTCGACGCCAAAGGTCGCGTCGCCATGCCTGCGCGCTACCGGGACACCCTGGTCGAGCGCAGCGAGGGCCGCCTGGTGGCGACCGTGGACCGCGCCGACAAGTGCCTGCTGATCTATCCCCTTCCGGACTGGGAGGAGATCGAGCGCAAGTTGATGCGGCTGCCGACCCTGAACCCTCAGGCGCGGCGGCTGCAGCGGCTCATGGTCGGACACGCCACGGACCTCGAGCTCGACTCGCACGGCCGGGTGCTGGTGCCGCCGAAACTGCGCGAGTACGCGGGGCTTTCGCGGCAGGCGATGTTGATCGGGCAGGGCAGCCGTTTCGAGTTGTGGGACGAGCAACACTGGAACGAGCGTCGCGACGTGTGGCTGCAAGCGGGTGACGAGCCGGGCGACCTGCCCGCCGAACTCGAACAGCTCTCGTTGTAGGCGAGGTGGAGTGGCAGCGCACACGCCGGTGCTTCTCGACGAGGTGCTGGCCGGGCTCGCCGTGCAGGCCGCGGGGCATTACTGCGACGCGACCTTCGGCCGTGGCGGCCATACCACAGCGCTGCTCGCGCGGCTCGGTTCGGCAGGCCGCGTCTGCGGTATCGATCGTGACCCGGAAGCCATCGCGGCGGGTCGCGAGCGGTTCGCCTCGGAGCCACGTCTCACGCTGGTCAGGGGGTCGTTCGGGCGGCTCGAGGAGCGGGTCCGGGCGGCAGGGTTGGAGGGTGAGCTGCAGGGCGTGCTGCTGGACCTGGGGGTCTCGTCGCCGCAGCTCGATGAAGCCAGACGCGGCTTCAGTTTCATGCAGGACGGTC
>Ga0315287_10002582_pt1 | contig 17218 bp, 16 predicted proteins | sample YL17G11_0_MG_FD_205037 | JGI IMG/M metagenome (GOLD analysis project Ga0315287, IMG submission 205037) | Sediment microbial communities from Yellowstone Lake, YNP, Wyoming, USA - YL17G11_0 | ecosystem: Environmental > Aquatic > Freshwater > Lake > Sediment | place: USA: Wyoming | collected...
CGGACGAAGAGGCACTGACCGATGTGCTGCGCCTATCGCGGGGCATGACCTATAAAAATGCCGTGGCGGGCCTCAGTCTAGGCGGCGGCAAGGCAGTCATCATCGGCGACCCCAAGACGGTCAAGTCAGAGGCGCTGTTTCGCACCTTTGGTCGCTTTCTCAACTCGCTGGGTGGCCGCTACATCACGGCTGAAGACGTCAATATCAACACGCAGGACATGGACTACGTGGCGATGGAAACCCGCTACGTCAGCGGTCTGTCTAATCGAAGTGGCTCCGGTGATCCATCCCCAGTGACGGCGCTTGGCGTCTTCCACGGCATCCGTGCCACCGTCGCCCACAAGCTGAAACGCGATCATCTAAGCGGCCTGCGCATCGCCGTGCAGGGCGTCGGCGCCGTCGGGCGCTACCTCTGCGGTCACCTAGCCGAAGCCGGCGTGCAGCTCACGGTGGCCGATATCGACCCAGCAAAGACCCAGGCCATGGTCGAATTATACGGCGCCAAGGTCCTACCGGTGACGCAGATCCATGCGGCCGATGTCGATGTCTTTGCCCCTTGCGCCCTCGGTGCCTCCCTCAACGACACCTCGATCCCCGAGATCAAAGCCACCATCGTCGCGGGCGGCGCCAACAATCAGTTGGCCGTGGAGCAGCGCAATGGTCAGCAACTCCTTGACCGGGGCATCCTCTACGCGCCCGATTATGTCATCAATGCCGGCGGCGTGATCAACGTCTTCCACGAGCTCAAGGGCTACAATGCCGAAGCAGCGAAGCGCCAGACCGCGACCATCTACGACACCCTGCTTGAGGTCTACGTCGAAGCCGAACGCCGCCGCATCCCGACGCACCAAGCCTCAGACGTGGTTGCCGAGCGCCGCATCCAAAGCGTGCGGGCTGCCGCAAGTTTGCGGCATAGCTATGACAACCAGCCCTGGTTGTCGCGGTAAAAAGGCAACACATGGTACCATAGACCTCTACCTTGTTATTCGGTGAGGCGTGCATGGTGATGAAGCGAGGTCTGGATCAAACCACCGCGTGGCTCATGGCGGTCATGGCGACTGGGGTGCTGTTCAGCGCTGGCTATGGTGTGAGCAAATGGCTTGGGCGGCATTCAACACCTACGGGTCATGGCGAAGAATCTGCTGCCCACGAAAGCCATGGTGACCATGATGCTTCGGCCGAGCATGAGGAGCACGGTGCCAAGGGCGAGCATGAAGAGCACGGTGCCAAGGGCGAGCATGAAGAGCACGGTGCCAAGGGCGAGCATGACGAACACGGCGCCAAGGCCGAGCATGGCGAGCACAGCGCCAAACCAGACCATGAGGGTCACGGAGCCAAGCCCGACGAGCATGATGGCGACCATTCGCCCAAAGGCGAGCACGCCGAAGCCAAGCCCCACTGGGACTACAAGGGGAGTCAAGGACCTGGGCACTGGGGCGAGTTGGGCGAAGAATACAAGCTCTGCGCTACCGGTAAACACCAGTCACCGATCGATATCGAAAGCCCGAGCGGCAATGCGAAACTCCTGCCGATCAAATTTCACTACCAAGACGCCGACACCGTCGTCGTAAACAACGGGCATACCGTCCAATTGAATTTTCCCCGCGGCAATTTTGTCGAGATCGACGGCGACCACTTCGATCTGAAGCAGCTGCATTTTCACACCCCAAGTGAACACAAGGTCAGCGGCGCCGGCTACGATCTCGAAATGCATTTAGTGCATCAAAACGCCCAGGGTCATCTCGCCGTCGTCGGGGTCTTATTCGAGGAAGGCCCAGCCAATAAGGCTCTGGCCAAGCTGTGGAGCGAGCTACCCAGCTCCGGCGAGAAGCTGCCAGAACCCTTGCTGATGAACCCGAAGAGCCTGCTGCCACCGCGCCAGGTCTACTACCACTACCCCGGCTCGCTGACGACTCCACCCTGCTCGGAGGGGGTTGCTTGGTATGTGTTGACGCAGCCGACCACGATCTCATCCAAGCAGCATGAGGTATTTACCAAAGTGATCCAGTTCAACTCCCGCCCGGTGCAGGCGATCAATGGCCGCACCCTAGTCAAGAGCGCCCGTTGAGTGGACGCCTCTTGGCGGTGTCGCGCAAGATCTGCGGGCGTTGCAGCGCCAACAACCAGATGCGATAAATCGCCTCGAAGACGATGCCACCTGACATCTTCGACTGGCCAGCACGGCGCTCGACAAACAAGATCGGCCATTCGCGCAGGGCAAAACCCGCGAGGTGGGCGCGAAACTTCAACTCGACTTGAAAGGTGTAGCCCTCGCTGCGCACCTGACTCGGGTCAATGGCTCGTAACACCTCACTGCGCCAGGCATTGAACCCACCGGTCAGGTCGCGCGCCTTGAGGCCCAGGATACAGCGGGCATAAAAGCTACCACCTTGACTGATCACGCGGCGCAGCAGCGACCAGTTCTGCGTACCACCGCCGGAAATATAGCGGCTACCGATGACCACTGGGCTGTGTTCCAAGGCTGCCAGGATTTTTGCCAGGTCCTCCGCTCGGTGCGACAAGTCGGCATCCATCTCGACCAGGGCCTGATAGTCACGCTCTAGCCCCCAGTGAAAACCAGCGACATAGGCCGTACCCAGGCCAAGCTTACCGGCACGAGAGAGCATTGAGATACGACCCGGCCGTTCTTGGATCAGCGCCGCGATCTCCTGGCGCGTTCCGTCTTGGCTGTTATCGTCAACAAACAGCACATCGACCTCAGGTGCATGGGCGAGAATCCCAGCGATCAACGGCCGCACGTTATCAACCTCATTATAGGTCGGTACGATCACCAACGTCTTAAGCGATGTCGAATGAGGCAAAGACGGCTCTCCCAAAAAACGCTGCGACGCCCGCGGGTGGAGGTGGCGCTGCGGTTGTGCCGGTAAAGTTAAGTGTTGTACCATGGCATGCACGTTGCTTAAAGAGCAGGGACCAGCATGAGCGATGATTCAGAGCAAAAAAAAGTCGTGAACCTGGCACAAGCGCGGCAGCGCCAGCAAACTCTGCGGCCAAAACCCAAGCCGGGCCAAGGTCGCCAAGGGGCCTCGGGTCAAGGCGGCGGCAAGGCGCAGCAGCCACGCCTCTGGGTCTACCTGCAGTTGATCGTTTTTTTGGCAATTGTTTCCTACATGATGACGCTATGCCGGCACTAAACTAGCAGGGTTGTTCCTGGGCCAGTGCTAGCACCACGGCCGACTCGTCGCGTTTGCGCGTGTTGCAGGGTTTACAGGCGGGCACGATATTGCCTGGTTTGGAGTAGCCGCCTTGGCTGAGCGGTACGACGTGGTCCATGGTCATCGTGGCTTTGGTCAAAGGCTGTTGGCAATAATAACAGCTGGCGCGGTCGCTCAGGTTTTGCCACCAGCGCGACTTGCGTAGCTCGCGAGCCTTGGCGCGCTCTCGCTTAACGTGTTCCTCGGAGCCGCTGAAGTCCACAGGACCTCCTGTTTGGCCTGTTTAGAGGGCGCAACATAGCACACCTGGGGCGCTGCCGCTATTTTAAGCAGGGAGGACATCGCGTCGGCTGCTGATCGCACTCGCCACTGTGACTAATATAGCAATTAATACAAGACCATATAGTCCACGGTCGAGGGTCGGGGCAAAGGCTGGCAGGTGCGCCTCTAGAGCCTTATCCGCCAGATTGAACTGCTGCAAGTCCCAGTAACGGGCGATGGTCGAGACGGCGGCCCGCAGCTGTTCCGGCGTCTCCGGCGTCATCGCCTGATCGATCAGAGCACTCGACAAGCCAGCTATCCAGGCGGCGAAGGTGGCGAAGATCGCCAACGATGGCCGGGTCAAGGTGGCAAAAAACACCGCCAAGGCCGCATCCACCAACCAACCTAGTCCCATCAAAGCAAACACCAGCAGCTGCGGTGGGCCCATAAGGCGATAGTGCAAAACAAATAGCGTCGCCTCCCACAGCACGACAAACACCACCGACACCATCAAAAGACAGGCACTCAGTCCGCAGTATTTGCCCACCAACCACAGCCCGCGACTGACCGGCGCCGCCAGCTGCACCTCCATCGAACCATCTTGGCGCGCATCGCCAATCATCTTAACACCCCAGAAAATCGCCACGGTGCTACCGGTCAACTGAAAGCCAAGTAGGCCGTAGTCATAGAGCATTTTCATCAGCTCCTCGGTTCCCCAGGAGCTAGCGATTGCAGCAGCAGCGGCGATAAACATCGCAGCGGCCAAGGCCGGCCAGAAGATCCGGTCGCGGCGCAGCAAGGTGAAGGTTTGCAGCGTGACAACGCCGAGTGCACGCAACATGTTCAGGCCTCCTCTAAGTAATAACTGAGCAGCTGCTCCTCGATGGCCCGGTAGTCGTCACCAAAGCGGGTGACCACATAACCTTTGCGCAGCAGAGCCGCTGCCCACATAGCCGCACCGTCATAGTCGACAAAGCTTAGCTCGGCGAGAAACCCATCCTGGCGCAGCGCCCGCCACGGCGGCAACTCCTCGGTCAGGGCAAAGCGACTTAGCCCGGTTTCACCTAAACCGGAAACACTTAGGGAGACGCCCGTGCTCGCAGCGACCTGGCCGCTGGCGACTAAATGACCGCGGCGCAGGACCACATAGTCGTCGCAAAGCGCTGAGACCTGCAGCATCTCATGGGTGCAAAGCAGGATCGTCGTGCCGCGCGACTTCTCGGCCTGGATCCATCCCAGCATCGAGCGACGAGCCAAGGGATCGAGCCCCGACGCCGGCTCATCGAGGATCAGCAGCTGGGGCCGGTGAATCGTCGCCTGCGCCCACGCCAGGCGGCGCGCCATGCCCTTGGACAAGCGGCCGATGCGCTTATGCGCGTGCTGGCTCAGTCCGACTTCGGCCAAGGTGGCCTCGACGCATTGCCGCCGCTGCTTTGCGGTAGTCGCGTGGGGCGGCGCAAACAACAGCAGTTGATGCCGCAACACCTCCGCAACCTGCAGCGAGGCCGGCAACTTGGCCGTCTCCGGCATATAACCGATATATTGTTTACTAGCGGTGCTCATCGGTCGGCCGGTAAACAGCACGCGGCCGCTATCTGGGGCGATCAACCCCAAGATGAGGCGAATCGTCGTCGTCTTGCCGGCGCCGTTGGGCCCGAGCAGGGCGGTGCATTGGCCACGCCGCAGCGCCATACTAAGTCCCGCCAGCGCCACTTGCGCCGGCTTAAAGACGTCGGGGCGAAACACCTTTCGCACCTGTTCGATCTGCAGTAACGGACCTTCTGGCAAGGTTGCTGGCGTCTCGGTCACGGCCCCTCCTGCTGCTTCATGCGCCCTTCGCCAAGTCCCGGACCATCCCCAGATCCGGGCACCCGTATGATCAGCTCCTTCATCGCCTGCTCGCGTTCCGCTCCGGTCAGCTCAGCTTTCGTCGCTAACTTGGCGCCAAACGATTTAAAATAATCGGGTGCGCCAGGCTGCCCCGAGGCGAGCGTATAGTAGAGTGAGGCCTTGTCGGGATCGCGGATTCTAAACGCCGCGACATAGCCGGCCGTCGCCGGCAGGCGCCAGCTTTGTGGCAAGGCCTTCATACCCTCGTTGACGTAGGACTCGCAGTGTTCCGGACGGCGCAGATCAAAGGTCATCACGAAGCAAGCCAGCATATACACCGACTCAAGCTTGGGCTGTTGCCGCAAGGCCGTCTGCAAAATCCCGTGTAGTTGGTTTGGATCAGCCTGCAGCAGTTGTGGGTCGGTAAACATCTGCACCAACCAAACCGCTAGAAAGTCGTCGTAGACCCCGCGATGACCCAAGGTCAGCACATCGATGATCCGTGGATCCAGCTGACTTAAAGGCACTGCTTCGAGGAGTGGGTGCGACCCTCGCGATGCCGCCTGGGTGCGTCTTGAGACGTCGTGTAAGGAGACCACGAGCAGTACCAGCCACAGTCCTGTCAACAGCCGTCGCACCAAAGCATCACCCGCCGTCCGGTCGGCCTGATCCGCTGCCGAGCATATGAATGTAGGGAATCACCCCATACTGGCAAAACACCACGAGCAGCAACACGATCATCGGTGCCCAATCGATCGGGCCGGGCAAATTGCGCGTCAAACGGCGAAAGGGGGCATACATGGGCTCGGTGATATTGCGCACGACCGAGACGATTTGATTGTTGGGATCAGCCCCGACCCAACTGACCAGCACCGAGGCGATCACCAATAGCTGGACCATGTTTAAGATGATCTCGAGGACTCGGGCGATGCCTTCAGCCAGCGGCGCGAACATGCGGTATCCTTCGCTAGAATGGTCAATCAATTGTTCATGGTAATGCCGATCTCAGGACCGAGCAAGGGCAATTGCACAGTCGCCTAGCGGCGTTCGCCGAACAACGCCGTGCCGATCCGCACGCAGTTGCTGCCGGCTAAAATCGCCGGCTGCAAATCAGCCGACATGCCCAGCGACAAATCACCCTCACCGATGCTATCGGCGAGGAGGCGCAGCTGACGAAAGAGTCGCGGCACACCACTGCCATCGTCTCCGAGCGCTAACTGGCTCAGCGGCGGTGGAATCGCCATCACACCGCGCAGCCGCAGCTCAGGCAGCTCCGCCGCGATGGTACGAGCGAGACCTTGCGCTGCTTCGCCGCTCAAGCCGTCCTTGCTCGCCTCATCACCAGCGTTGATCAACAGGTGCACCGGATAGGGGGCCTTCCCTACCGACGCGACTGCGGCTGCGAGTAGGCGCGCGTGGCGCTCGCTGGCCAAGGACTGGACCGCGGCGGCAACCCGCACGATCGCAGCGATCTTGTTCGACTGGATGCGACCGATAAAGATGAGCTCCACATCGGTCAAATCGCTGAGCGCGGCGGCCTTAAGCAGCATCTCTTGCGCATAGTTCTCGCCAAACTGCCGCTGGCCCAAGGCGTACAGATCGCGCAGCGCCGCTGCCGGCTGACTCTTGCTGACGGCAAGAAGACGCACGGTGTGCGGCGGCTTGGCCGCTTGCGCTGCAGCAGCGATAGCTGCAAGTAGATCACGGTAGCGTGTTGCAAGATCACTCATGGGATCATGTCTTACAACCGATTCGCCGCCTGGCAAAGCCCGATCATCGCGGTGCGCCGCTGTCGTCTTTTGCCCCGGCGCCAGGCTCCGCAGTGACTGCGGCGGCCGGCGGTACCGCTGGGTCTATGGGCACCGCCTGATCCATGCCCGCGCTGACCGGCGTCGCCACCGCTTTGGCCCCGTCATCACCCCTGCTCATCTCCTTGTTCGCAGCCACCGGTGGTGTCGCCGGTGGCGGCGTGCTTCCCGCCTTGGCTTGCAGCCCTGCCGACGCAGCTAAAGGCGGTGGCAGCTCGCCAGCTTTTGGCAGCAGTTGACTACTGCCCGGTGCGTCGCTTGGCAACTCGCGCGTCCGACCGGCCTCAATCGCCTGCGGCGCTTTATGGGCGGGCTGGTTCAGTCCCTGCACATACTTACTGAGAGGCACATATGTGTCTTCTTCATTGACTTGGTAGTGCGGGGCAATGATGAACAAATCACCATTTTCGCTGATATGGATGTCGACGTGCTTAAGGTCTTGGCTTTTAGCACTGGAGATATCGACGCCATTGAGGAAGATGCTGCGGCTGCCCACGGTCGCCGCGGCAGCTGCGAAGGCCTCATGTGTGCTTAGGGACAAGCCGATGGCCAACACCGCCGTTGGCAACCTGGCAAAAGCAAAGGCAAACACAGTGGACGTCCTCCGCCTGGATGGGGTGTGTCCATGATAGCACAGGCTGGCAATGGGAGACGATTGTGCTACCATCGCGTTCATGACGAGGATCGCACTAACTACCCGAAACCTTGGGAATGACGGAGCTATGTTTATGGGGACTAAAATCGACGGCATCGCCCGAATCAGCCTACGCCTTGCCGGTGTGGCCGTACTTCTGGCTGGGACAGGAGCTTGCACCAAGTCGTTTGAAGGCGAGTACTCAGATCCAAAGGCTGCTGAGATCGTCGATGATCGCTGGAACGAGACCGACGCCCGTAAAACCGCCGAGCACATGATTCAAGGCATGCTGGAGAAGCCTTGGCTAAACGCCTTCAAAGGCTCACACAACGGCCAAAAGCCGGTGGTCATCGTGTCGGACGTGGCCAATCGGACCGACGAGCATATCGATGTCAAGCAGCTGACCGACTACATCCAAGACGAACTCATCAACTCCGGCAAAGTGCGCTTCGTCAATAAAGAGCAGCGGCAAAAAATCCTTGAAGAGATCGGCTACCAGCAGAGCGGTGCCGTCAACAAGAGCACCGCCAAGAAGTCCGGTCGCGCGATCGGCGCTGACTATATTCTAACCGGTTCGGTGTCGAGCAGCGTCCACCAAATGGATGGCCTCAAAACCGTCGACTACCAGACCAACTTGACCCTCACCAACATCGAAACGCAAGAATTCGAATGGTCCACGAAGTACGAGATCAAGAAGCGCTTCAAGCGTTCAGGCGCTGGTTTTTGACCTCTAGCCAGCGAGGGTCTGCGTGACCACCACCGCGATGTTCACACCCAGGTACCTTCGGTACCTGGGCTTCCTTTGGCTGCTGCTCTCTGGTTGTGCCTCCTACACCGAGGAAACCAAGGAGATCCGCACGGCTTACCGCGCCGACAATTATGATGCAGCCCTGAAAAAACTCGACGAGTCCTCGATCAAGGATGAGTCAAAGAATCGCCTACTCTATCGCCTCGAACGGTCGATGATCCTCGACCGCATGGGCGAACAGCAAAAATCCAGGGCCCTGCTCATCGAAGCCGACAAGATCGCCGACGAGCTCTATACGACCAGCATCACTCGCACCGCGGCCACCTTTATCGTCAGTGAGTCCTCGTCGGACTACAGCGGCGAGGACTACGAAAAGGTCGCCATCCACACCGAGCTAGCACTGTCCTTTATCGCCTCACACGATCTCAACTCCGCCGGCGTCGAGGCGCGCAAGATCAACAATAAGCTGGCCGAACTGAATCAAGCCTACGACGACCACAAGAACCGCTACGCCGACGACGCCTTTGCGCGCTACCTGTCGGGGATTATCTATGAGGCGCTCAACGAGCCGGACAGCGCCATCATCGACTACAAAAAGGCGCTCGACAACTACCGCACCGACTTTAGCGCCTTCGTCCTAGGCGGCGTCCCAGATGGACTGGTACGCGCCTATTACCGCCTCTTGGTCCGGCGCAACCGCAGCGACCGGCTGGGCCAGTTAGAGCACGATTTCCCCAAGGAAACTCAGCTGGCTAAGCATGACCTTGCGACGCCCGACATGGGCGAAGTGGTGGTCATCCACGAGATTGGTCATATCGCCACCAAGAGCACGGCGGAGTTCTTTTTTCCCTTCGGTAAACAGCTGATCCGCTTTTCTTTCCCCGTCATCAACAAGACCCATCACGAGTATATCGGCGCCACCGGCATCACCGACGAACAAAGCCACAAGACCGCGGCTGGCGAAAACGTCGAGGATCTTGACGCCATCGCCCGCTTCTCGCTCGAAGACCGCAAGGCACGCCTGCTCGCCAAAGGTGCGGCTAGGCTCATCGCCAAGGGGCAACTCACCGAGCAAGCATACAAGAACTTCGGTCTCCTTGGCGGGATCGCGGCCAATATCTTTTCCGCCGTCACTGAGACCGCGGACACGCGCAGCTGGACGTTGCTGCCCGCAGGTTTTTATGTCTCACGCCTGCGCCTAGCACCAGGCCCGCACACCCTGCGCATTCAAACCAGCGGTCGTCTCGGCAAGATCGAGAAGGTCACCTTAAAGAAGGGCGAGGTTTTGATCCTGCGTGATGTTGGTTAGGTCTTGGATGATCGGCGGATAGCTAGTAGACAAGAGCCATCAGGTGGCCGGTGGAAGGCAACTGGAGCACGAGACGGATGATAAAGTGGTGGCACCTGATCGCCTGCTGGACGATGTCTGCGGGCCTAGCGTACGCACAGTCCACCCCTGGGAGGGCAAAGCCGCTGCTGCCCTCGGCAGCCATGGTTGGCCCAACCGCTGTGGCAGCGCCCCCGGTACCAAGCGCAGAGTCACCGCGCGACAGTGTGCTCGCACTGATGGCGTCTTGCCGCACCCAAGATGCCAAACAGGCAGCGTTTTACCTGGACCTTCGCGGCGTCCCTGCTGAGGCACGCCAAGACGAATCACTGCGCCTAGCTTGTGAGGCAAAAGCCGTCCTCGATCGGCTGCTGCCGACAAACCTAGCCGGCCTGTCTAGCCTGCCCACCGGTGACCTCAACGACAGCCTGCCGCGCAACACCGATCACCTGGTCACTGCGACGACCAACGATGGCCCAGTCGGGCTCTACCTTGAACGCTATGAGGACAAAGCCGGGCAATCCCGCTGGCGCCTCAACTCCAGTTCGGTCGAAAAAATCCCGCAGCTCTACGACCAATTTGGCATAGAAAACTGGGAACGGCGGATTCCGGCCGTGGCCGTTAGAACGAGTGTCCTGGATATCAAGCTGTGGCAGTGGGGCGCACTTATGGCCCTATCCCTGCTGGCCTATATCATGTCACGCTTTGCCGGACGCCTGTTGCAATCGCTCCTCGCCAGAATCATGGGCCATTGGGAGCACATGCAGCTACTCGGCGCCGCAGTGCGTCGAGCAGCAGTACCGATGCGCACGCTACTTGGCCTCGCCGTCTTTACCCTGGGCACTATCCCCATGGATTTTTCCTTGGGTGCAAGGCAGCGGTTGCTGGTGATCGAGTATGCGACCCTAGTCGTCGGCGTCACCTGGTTTCTGGTCAACCTTGGCGACGCCGCGACCGAGCTGGCCCGCTTGCGCTGGACCTCGCGCGACAAGATCGGCGCCGTAGCGCTGTTGCCGCTCGCGCAGCGGATTGGCAACGCCTTTCTGATCATCGTCGCGGCGCTGATCATGCTGCAGCTCTTTGGCGTCAACGTCACCGCCGTTCTCGCCGGCCTCGGCGTCGGTGGCTTGGCCGTGGCTCTAGCAGCACAAAAGACGGTCGAAAACTTCTTCGGTGGCATGATGATCGCCGTCGACCAACCGGTACGCGTCGGCGACTATTGTCGCTTTGGCACGCAAACCGGCACGGTCGAGGATATCGGCCTACGCTCCACCAGGCTGCGAACCTTGAGTCGAACGCTGGTGACGATCCCGAACGGCGAGTTTTCGCAGCTCCAGATCGAGAACATCTCCAAACGCGACAAGATCACCTTTACCGGCATCCTCGGTATCGACTGCCTCACACCAGCACGGCGGGTCCGTGAGTTGCTCGAGGCGCTGCGCACCTTTTTGCGCGCCGATGCCCGGATCGACCAAACTACCCTCGACGTCCGCATGCTCACCCTTGGCGGCCAATCGATCGACATCGAGATCTATGGCTTTATCCTCACCACGGATTTGCGCACGTTTAAGGCGATCCGCGAGGAGATATATCTCGCGCTTATGGACATCCTCGAAGCGCGTGGGATAGCCTACGCCCTGCCAGCGAACTACGCCTTTAACCGCGCCTTGCCGCCGTCGCTCGCCCAGGCGACGCCCAAGGACCTGAGCCATCTGTTGCCACAAGGAGACCACCATGACTGAGTCCTATGTCCAAGTTGCCCTCAAAGACGCCGGCTACGCCGTCATCACCATCGGCCGTGAGCCGGTCAATTCAATGAATCTCGACCTGTGGCAGCAACTCGCCCAGACCCTCACCGATCTTGAAAAGAACCCGAAGGTGCGCGGCGTCATCTACCAATCCGGACTTAAAAAAGATGTGTTTACGGCTGGCAATGACCTAAACGAACTCTATGCCCCAAAAACCTCGCCGGAGCGCTACAAAGACTTTTGGATCACGCACAATTCCTTCCTGGCGCGCCTATACCGTTCACCTCTTGTGACCATCGCCGCCATCCGCGGCGCCTGCCCCGCCGGAGGCTGCGTCCTGGCTTTGAGCTGCGACCACCGCATCGTCACCGACCAAACGCAAATCGGCCTAAACGAAGTCGCCCTAGGCATTCCCGTCCCAGAATACTGGGCCAAACTGATGGCACGAACCATCGGCCAGCGCCAAGCCGAACAAATCCTCGAGTTCGGCACCATGGTCGACGCCGAGTCCGCTAAGGCCCTAGGCCTGATCGATGCAGTCGCCAGCACCGGCGACCTGCTCACCACCGCCGAGGCGGCGATGGTGCAGCGGCTTAAATCTCCCGACTCGGGTCGCCGCGCGACCAAGCAGTTCCTGCGCGCTGAATTCTCCAAGCAGTGGGAGGCCTACTGCCACGAAGAACACATCGGCGGTTGGAAGATGCTTAGCTCACCTGGGATGATCCAGGCGCTTGAAGGGGTGTTTCAGCGTTTGGCGAAAAAATGAGTTAGGGGTCAGTCACTTCCGGTAACTCCCTGTAATAATTAGCCGTTAGGGGTCAGTCACTTCCGGTAACTCCCTGTAATAATTAGACCATGCTGCATGGTCTAATTATTACAGGGAGTTACCGGAAGTGACTGACCCCTAACGGCTAATTATTACAGGGAGTTACCGGAAGTGACTGACCCCTAACGGCTAAGATCATCGTTTGGTATGGCGCGACTACTACCGTATCGCAGCTGACTGAAACATCACTGAGAAGGTCAAAGAGACAGCCGTTCTGACCGAGCGCAACCTCATGGGACTCAGCTGTCGGATTGATCACGACGATGCTCGAGTGTCCTGACTGATCGACGCGGCGATACATTGCGACGACGCCATTGCCAGGAAGAAACTCCAAGCTGCCTTTGTCATTTGCCCGCAGCTCGGGACGCGCCTGACGAATGGCGATCAACTTACGGTAGTAGTTAAACAGCGATGATGGTTCGGCGGCCTGGATATCAACCGATGTCGCCGCATCTGCCTGCCGGATGGACTGAAGAAAGTCTTGCCACCAGGGCTGATGATGCGGCCGCCAGGGGACCCACTTGGCATCGTCGACCCACACTTGGGGACCAGAGGTGAAGCCGGCATTCGGGCCGTTACTCCAGAGCATCGGTGGACGCTTAAAGATATCGTCGTAAAAGTCCGCCGGATCAGGGAAGGTTGGCTGACGCATGCCAATCTCTTCGCCGTAATAGATATACGGCGTTCCAGGCATCGTCAGAAGGACGCTCGCCGCCACTCTAAGGAGCCCGGGATCGTCGCCGAGTTGTTTACTGATTCGCAACTGGTCATGATTGGAGAGAAAGGAGGCAAAAAACGACCCGGGAGCTGAGCTGGACGACCTAGCATGGATCGTCGCCGCAATGGACCCGCCCAAGGATGCCGGCTTCGGTAGGACGGAGAAGATCGGCCCCTTGTCTTGATCGATAAATTTGCCCGCCAGGCCCAAGACCAGTTCGTTGCCAAAGCTGAAGTCAAAGGCAGCATCCAAGCCACCGCCGGCGCCGTAGTACTGCGCGATCTTCTCGTCGGTCTGCCAGATCTCCGCCACCAAGTAGGCATCTGGGTTGACGCCTTTCACAAACCGACCGAAATCCTGCCAGAACTTTATGGTGCGCGGACTGTCCGCTTGAATCACTCCCACAGGTGTCACATCTTCAAAGATGTAGCGAGCGGCATCGAGGCGGAAACCATCGAATCCTTGCTCAAGCCAGTAACGCGACGCAGCGTGAATGTCGCCCAGAACTAAGGGATTCTCAAAGTTTAAATCCGGTTGCGAGCCACCGAATACACCGTAGTAGTAAACAGGCCGGTCGCGTTCAGCCATAGACGGATAGAGCTGGCGGTGACGCGCTAACCTGGCTTCACTCACATGCCAAACATTCCGCCATGTACTCTGTCCAGGCGCCGCCCAAGGCTGGCTCCAGCCAACGGACTCGATCTCGGCCTGACTTTTCCAGGCGAAATAATCGGCATACGGTGATTGCAACTGCTCAGACTTTTGAAACCAAGGGTGCCTGTTCGAGACGTGGTTGATGACCATGTCAGCGATGACGTGGAAACCTTGTGTATGGGCTGCTTGGAGCAGCCGACTTAAATCGCGTTGCGTACCAAAATCCGGCTGCACTTGAAAAAAGTCGGTGAAGTCGTAGCCATGATAGGACGGAGAGTTAAAGATGGGCGTGAGCCAGATGGCGTTAACACCTAAGCTTTTTAGGTATGGCAACTGCGTCTCAATGCCGCGAAAGTCACCGATCCCATCACCATCTGTATCGAGGAAGCTACGCGGCCAGATTTCGTAGAAGACCGCGCTATCCCACCAGCGGTCTGTGGACGCAGTGGGAGGGGCGCCCGTTGCACTGGCGGACGCTCCTTGGCTGAACCACGTGAGTATAAGTAAGGCGAAAATAAATCTCATGCGACTCATTTGACATCCTTTGGAAAAAGTTACTTTATCAGCTATTGGGAGCTTCAGCAGCCCCACGGCATCAGATGATTTAAAATTGGGGAACAAATGGGTAAATACGCTTGCTTTGGTCCGAACAAGGGTTATAATATTGATATCTTATGCCGAGATAACAGAACACTTCCCGAATTGGGGAGTGTGGTGATTAATGGGTAATAAACAGGGAAGTCATGAATTCCTTCCTGCCTAGCAAGGTACAATCTCTCGCCTTTGCGTCGCCCACGGTGTGGTTCCTATCACAGTGCGCCGAAGCTCGGGGCATGCAGAAAATGTGGCAGACGATCCGCCCCGATATTATGGCGAGTCTGCGTGAGTCGGCGATCATCCAGAGCGCAGAGTCGTCCAACCGCATTGAGGGGGTTGAAGTTGCGCGTGATCGGCTATCGCCGCTCGTATTGGGGCGGGTTAAGCCGCGCGATCGTCCTGAAGAGGAGATCGTCGGTTACCGCACGGCGCTCGATTTCATTCACGCAAATTATTCTCAGGTTAAAATCGCTCCGCCTCTCATCAAAAAGCTCCATGAGCTATGTCAAGGCGGGATGTCCGGCGATGCTGGCCAATGGAAGGCTCGCGACAATGACGTGATCGAAATTCTGCCAAATGGTGAGCGCTTGATTCGGTTCATACCAGTACCTGCGGCTCAGGTTGCAGAATTCACCGATCAGCTATGTACCGGGTACCGGGATGTGGTGCAAAACAATGTCCTTCCTGACCTCATCGCGGTCGCAGGCTTTGTCTTCGATTTTCTGTGTATCCATCCGTTTCGTGATGGCAACGGACGTGTCTCGCGACTGCTAACTCTGCTGCTGCTCTACCAGCATGGTTATGACGTCGGCCGCTACATCAGCATTGAACGGATCATTGAGTCAACAAAAGATGACTACTATCGTACACTAAAGGATTCATCGCAGGGCTGGTATGAAGCGCAGCACGACCTGTTACCGTGGTGGAACTATTTTCTCTCCACGATCAAGGCTTCGTATCAGGAGCTTAAAGATCGTGTGGAGTTGGCCCCGGCAAACGATACGATGAGCTCGCTCATCAGACAGACGATTGGGGCGCTAGTTGTTCCGTTCACCATCAGCGATATTTGCCGGATTCATCCCAGTATCGATCGGGAGCTCATCAAGAAGGTTCTGCACGCCATGAAGATCGAAGGGCTGCTGCTCCCAATCGGTAAAGGCCGTGCGGCTAAGTGGCAAAACCTCTAAACAAAGGCGTAAATCACTTCCGCAAACCACTGAGTTAGATTTCTATGCGCACGATATGACCGCAGAGGCACGCACGCTATCCCCGCAGCGACCGCTCCACAAAGGCATTAACCGACTCGCGGCAGATCTCGCACTCCTCGATCCGAGTAAAGACCTCCGGATAGCGGTAGGCCAACCACGCGTAGACCGTCAGCGTCTTTAAATAATCCTCGGCATCGCGCAGCTCGAGTTGGCTCCGCGCCCCATCCCGCTCGAAGTGCCGCGACGCCCCAAAGAGGTCATCGAGATCTTCGTAGCCGTCGTCGGGATTGTTGGGATCGCGAAAGGCCGGCAACATGCGATTGAGGAACCAATGCACCACCGTCTCGTTACGAACGGCAACGGGTGCCGAGGCAATCGTCAAACGCTCCGTGACATCGAGAAAGGGTAAGCGCTCATCGACAAAGGTCGAAAGGTAGGACAGATCGTCGATATTCGAGCGGGCAAAGCGTTCATCGGAAAACTCAATGGCGCGGTCGAAGAAGGTCAAGATACGCTCCAGGGACGTCGTGCCAAGCACATCGCTGATGATGCGAATGTGGTTGCGGCCTGGCGACACATAGAACGGCGGTCGCAAGGTCTCCGGCGTGCACTTGAGGGCTGAACGAATCAGCTCCAGGCTTTTGGCATTCAGTGCATTGACGACGCCAAACTGGGCAAAGCCGTAACGTCCGGCACGGCCGCCGATCTGGCGAATGTCGGAGACCGACAGCTCGCACACCTCTTCGCCGTTAAACTTCTCGGTGGTGTAAAACAGCACCTCTTTGATCGGTAGGTTAAGACCCATCGCGATCGCATCGGTCGCCACCAGGATCTCCGCCTCGCCACTGCGAAAGCGCCGCGCCTCTTCGCGGCGGACCTGCGGGCTGAGGTTGCCGTACACGACCGCGACCTTTAGCTCGGAGTTGTCTTGGATAGTCGTCTTGATCCTCAGGACGTCGCGCCGCGAGAAACAGACGATGGCGGTTCCAGGGCGGATCTCGCGTAGGCGCATCGGCGCATCGGCCACGCGTAGCTCGTTGTAGCGCTCACAGACATGGACGATCAGCTCCTCACCGAGATAGGCGGCGAGGTCCTTGACGAGTTCGACACAGTCAGGCGAGCCAGTCATGATCACTTTGGGTGCCGGCGCACCGACCACGGCGGCGAGCCAGGCCCAGCCACGGCGCTCATCGGCCAGCATCTGCACCTCGTCGATGACGACCGCGTCGATCAGGGCTTCGAGGTTAAGCATCTCAATGGTTGAGCTGATAAAGCGCGCATCGGGCTTGATGTCGCGCTCTTCGCCGGTAATAAATGAAGTCGGTTTACCGCGCTTTTCAAGCTCTTCTTGACCCTCCAGCGCCAAGAGACGCAGCGGCGCCAGGTAAGCGCCGGAATTCGACTCGGCTAGGGCATTGAGCGAGCGCCAGGTTTTGCCGCTGTTGGTCGGTCCTACGTATAAGATCAGCTGACGCTTGAGCGACCGCGCCAGAGGATAGTAACTAGCGACGTCCGCATAAGCCGAGCGCTGCTCGTTCAGCTTGATGACGTCCTCTTGGTACTTCGCCTCGCGAGCGCGCTCCTCGACGGCGACCAGGGCGCTCTTGGCGCGGCGCTTCTTCAGGGCTTTGTTGAGGGCGCCATAATAAGGCGCGACGGTGGCCGCGATGTCGCTGTCGCTAA
>Ga0315287_10002583_pt1 | contig 17218 bp, 14 predicted proteins | sample YL17G11_0_MG_FD_205037 | JGI IMG/M metagenome (GOLD analysis project Ga0315287, IMG submission 205037) | Sediment microbial communities from Yellowstone Lake, YNP, Wyoming, USA - YL17G11_0 | ecosystem: Environmental > Aquatic > Freshwater > Lake > Sediment | place: USA: Wyoming | collected...
TCGTTATCCTTGCCTGTGCCAAAACTGGCAGTATCCCACTCTCCTACCCCATCCATAGTCAAAAATGCAGCTTCTTTAAAGGGAGAGGGATAAAAAGCGCTGGCAGCGTGGGACTCGTGGTGCTCGGTAAAAAGGATTTTTCCCGAATAATCCAGCTCTTTGCGGATCAACTCCGGAATCCAGAGTTTCTGCTTTAACCACAAAGGCATAGCTTGAACAAACTGCCTTATGCCTGAAGGCGCATAAGTAAGCGCAGTTTCCAGAATCCGCTCAAACTTAATAAAAGGCTTATCATAAAAAACGACAAAGTCTAATTCTTGAGAGCGGATTCCTCCCTGGCTCAAGCACCAGTTTATGGAATTTAGGGGAAAGTTGAAATCGTGCTTCTTGCGGGTAAACCTTTCCTCCTGGACTGCAGCGATAATTTCTCCGTCCCGCACTAAACACGCCGCGCTATCGTGATAAAAACAGGATATACCTAAGATATTCATAGCCGTTACATTATATATCTATTTTTTTAATCTCTAAAACCTTGCATAGGCGCGATAGCGTTTCCAGGGTAATATTCTTTTCCCCTTTTTCAATCGTAGAAATATCCGGCTGTTTCATACCTATGATTAAAGACAGTTCCTTTTGGCTCAAACCCTTCTGAATTCTGGCCTCTCTTATTACTCTGCCAATATTAGAAAATAAAATAGCTGGCTTGCCTTTGGGAGCTTTATGTTTAAACTTATATTTTTCCAGAAGTTCTTCATAAATCGTTTCCCACCAATCTCTAAAATCAGAGTCTCGCTCAAGCTTTAACCAGTATGTCCTAATCTTAGGCCAAGCTTCCACAAAAGCCCTTTTAGAAATTAAAGAAAACAGTTCTCTTGGCTGGTCGCAGCGCGAAAGAAAGGTAGTTATCTTAGGAATGAACCGGGGGTGCCCTGGACTCCTGATAATTACCTTCGTCTGCCTTAACGCCTTTTTATTTAAATCCCAGAAATACTTGGATATATTCATTCTACGATACCTTTCGCAAATTTCTTTATTTCATCCTCTAAATAAACAATCATCTCTCTTGAATCAAATTGCTTGTCATAAATATCTAAGTCAAGAAGCGCAAGCTTTAAGTCCTGCCTGGAAAATGTGCGGTACCAATGCACTACCCCCCTCTGTAAATACTGAGGACTATTCTTTAAGAATATATGCAATGGCTTTATTTTCTTTGAAAGCATATAAATATCGAAAGCATCGCGCGCCTCTTCTCTGCGTCCGATTCTTAATTCTCTGCCTATTTCATCTACGCCGGAAGGTATACCTGAAACTGCGACAATTTTCTGCATATATATATTATCTACGCTATAAACAGGGACATTCTCAAATCTCTTGATTGCGGGTTTTGCGAAAAAAACGTCCTCAACAAAATCAATTTTTAAAGGCCTGTCTGAATTTTTGACAGGCATTGTATAAAAGCGCACTTTGGCCTTTCGGCTCGCAATAAATTCAGCCTCCAATTTTAGCTTCTTTCCGATAAGTTTAGCGAAAACCGTAATTAAACTTTTAATTTCTGATAAATCATACTTTGGCGAAAAGAAATCTAAGTCGGCAGAAAACCTATGATGCAGGTAATAAAGTTCAAGCGCGGTCCCGCCGGAAAGCGCGAAATCTTTCGCTTTAGCCGCAAAAACTTTTAAAATCTTCTTTTGTGCCTCTTTTATCTTGGTATCCATATTTTACCTATAGATAGATTATAACCTATACTCAATATAGAGTATAATCTATATTTATATTTTGTCAAGTAAAATTAAATACAACTTATATGTTGTAAAAATAGCCTTATGGCGCAATTGGCGGCGCAATTACCTCATACACATCGATTGGGCCGGTTTTCTGAACGCACATTATATCTTTTTGAGGGCAGTCTTGGATAGGGAAACTTTTAACTAATTTAAGCTTAGGATTTTGGGGAATCCTATCTAACTCCTCTTTCTCTTCTATCAACTCTGTTTCAATATAACCATCTCTATGCACCAAAACATACCTTACCCCCATCCACTTCAATATACCTGCGGTTTTAGGCTCAGATAACTTCTTGATTTCTTGAGCAACCTGATTAGCATAAGTCCCGGGGGTTGTAGCGTTGATGATTTTTTTCTCATGCCTAGTCTGATAAAACTTATACATCTCATTAGGTGAATCTGCATCTAAAGGATATTCGGCAACAGCAAAATCTCCGGGCTGCTCCCTGAGCCAATAATAAACCGCGGGAACTCCTGAGACATCAATTACCTTATAGGGCGGCCAATTCCAAAACTCAAATAAAACTAAAGCACAGAATAAAATAGTTACGAATAGCTTTAAGTTTTCAGCTTTAAGTTTTAAGAGAATAAACTTCAGACCAAATCCTGCCAGGACTGCCACAGCCAACATCAGCACAATCCCAAAACGACAATAAGCCCGAAACATGGGTAAAATCTTATACATAAAAAATGAGGGCATATAAACCTTAAAACCGAAGATATTCCACCAGGGTGGCTGTGAAAATAACCAGGCTGCAATTGCCAAAAGGACAAAAAAACCAATGTAAAAATCATCCCGCCTCTTCTTCCATCTCCTAAAAGCAATAAAGGCTAGAATGAGCGGCGTCCACCCTAAATAAAGCGTATGCTCAGTAAAACTCACTCCGTAGAACTGCGAACCCACGAACTGCTCGGTAAACTTCCCAAAAATAGGATGCACTACTGCCGGCAAAAGATAACTCAAGGGTTTTGCGGACTGGACAAACAAATCTTCAAAGGCCCGGTGATACGGATTATGCGCTGAGACCTGAAGGACAGAATAAAAAACGAACCTGTTTTTAATATAGTTGAAAAATTGGGGAAGCAATATGATAAAAACAGCTATGCCGATAAAAAACAATTTTTTAATATAGTTGAGGTCTCCGATTAAAATAGACCTTTGCTGGAAAATTTTTATTTTCCAGTTATAAAATAAGATATAGAGCAAGAAAACTGCTATAGTTATTGTTCCCATATACATAATTGTGTAATCAAAAGAAAAAAGCAAAATCATGGCAGCTGAAAACAGAACGGCATTTCTGCGGGATTGATTTTCCTTAAGCATAATTGCCGCAAGTAAACACAGGGGTATCCACTGGTTATAGGTTAAACTGAAATGCTGCCACGCCCTGACAAATTGATAGGGGCAGAAGGCAAAAATAATACCGCTAAGGATTGCACTAAGTTTATTACCGGTTAAACGAAAAACTAACAGATAGGTAAATACTCCGGTTAATAAAAAATTCAAAATTAACTGCAAGTTATAAGCCAAAGCCGGTGTAGTAATAAGGCTAAAAAAACAGAATATCCCTATCCATAAATACTGGAAGAGTCCCGCGGAATACAAATCTGCGCCAAAAGGATAAGAAATCAAATTGGTAACTTTTAGAGGCACGGCATTAGTTATAGAATATTTTATCCGCCAGCTTTCCCATAAAAATGTATAGGGTTCGTCTGTAGAGAAAAACCCCGGAATATGAGTACTAATTTTGAAGGCAAGTGGATAAGTTAAGATTATAATCAGGGCTAAAAAAAGAATGCAGATTACTATAAATTCAATTGTGCTTCTATAGTTTTTCATAACAGAAAATTAAATGGTCAAACCCCTGGATTTAAGTTCCCAAGAGGCCTTAACGATTCTATCTTGGGCCTTTTCTCTCTTGCCCCACTCAATAAGCTCACGAAAACCCTCTTCCGGTGATACCTTGGGAGAAAAACCCAGTTTTTTTATACGGGATATATCGGCATAGCAATGCCGGATGTCCCCTATCCTGTAGCGGTTAACAACCTTAGGCGAAACATCAGAATCATAAAGTTTTATGAGGATACAGGCTATTTCAAAAATCGAGCTAGGCCTACCCGTGCCTACGTTTAAGGCCTGATAATCAGCCTCTTTGTCTGTCAATGCCAGAAGATTAGCCTGGATAATATCGTTGACATGTATAAAATCTCTGGCCTGTAAACCATCCTCGTATACTAAAGGCGGGTGATTATTCTTTATACGCGAAGAAAAGATAGCGCAGACGCCCGTATAAGGGTTAGATAGCGACTGGCGCGAACCATAAATATTGAAGTATCTCAAAGCCACGGTAGGTATCTTATAGCTTCTGCCCGTGACCAGACATTGCTCTTCCTGGTCTCTTTTTGATATAGCATATATGGAGGTGGGGTATAAAACTTTATCTTCCGAAGTAGGCACCGCAAGCGTCTGCCGAAGGCAATCCGGACAAAACATCTCCCATCTCCTCTGTTTCAACTGATCCTGCGGCCTCAGGTGCGGATAAACTAACCCGCAGTTTTTACATTTATACGCTCCCTCTCCATAAATACTCATCGAGCTGGCTACGATTAATTTCCTTACTCTGTTTTTAGTATTTACTAAAAGATCAAGCAGAAGAGCAGTCCCCACAGTATTTACTTCTATGTATTTTTTAATCTGATACATCGACTGCCCAACGCCCACTGCGGCTGCAAGATGGAATATCACATCTACGCCCTGCATTGCTTTTTTTAGGGTTCTTGCGTCCCGGACGTCTCCTTTTAAAAATTGGCAATCTTTATTCAGATATGCTGGTTTTTTTCCCGATACCCCGTGCACCTGGGGATCTAAATTATCCAGTATCCTTACCGTATAGCCCTTTTTGGCCAATGCATCCACTAAATGGGAACCGACAAAACCCGCCCCACCCGTTACTAACACTTTTTCTTTCATAACTTACCCCCTAAAAGACTTTTCTTTTATAATCATCTACCTTTTTAAAGTCTTTTATACCTCAAAAATCTTTTTATATTGAAGGAAATTTTCGATAAATCACCTCTCTTGACCTCATTTAAAACCTTACGCAACAAATCTTTAATCCAGGGTATTCTATTCACCTTGATTTTTAATACAATATATAATAAATAGCTTAATTTTAATTTTCGTAATTTTCTATCCGTTAGTAAGCGCATCTGTTTGCTCGATATTTTACTTCCTACGCTGGCGTATTCATTCACTAAAATGAATAATTTGTTTAAATAGCTTTTTTTGAAATCATACATCCATTTTTTCTTAATATCTTTTGTTTCATCGGATATCAAACCTTCATTTTTTGCTAGTTTATATAATTCTGTTTCTGGATAAAAAGTCAAAGAATAGAGATTTAAAAAGTAAGGCCTTGGTAATTTTGAAAGCAACATTAGTGTTTCAACTAAATCCTCGTCTTTCTCCCAAGGATTATCAAGTATGATATCATATCCTATTACTTTAATTTTATCTTTAAACTCATTGAGTTTCTTTGCGACTTCTTCAACTTGCTCATTTGAATAATATCGTTTGTACATTCTTTTTGTACGTTCACTCCCTGTTTGAATCCCTATTCTTACTCCTATTAAACCCGCATCTACTAGAAGCAACAATTTTTCTCTATCAAAGGTTGTGGGCGTGATCCCTCCAATAGTAAAGGGTAACCCAATATTTTTCTTGTACTTTGTGCAAAATTCCCCTATCTCCTCTTCATTGTAGACGAAAAAGGCATCATCATCGAAAATAATATTTTCAATAAATGGCAAATTGTTTTTTGCCTCTATTAACTCTCTAATTATATTTTCAATGCTCCTTTTTCTTACAAATTTATGTTCGGGCCACATCTCATTAATCGTATTATTGCAGCAATATGTACATGAAAAAGGACAACCTCTCGTAGCCAAGATGGGATACGCTGAATGGCTCCAAAAGTATTTCTTTAACAAATCCTCGTCCGCTTTAAGGATGTGACCATCAACGAGTATATAATGATTTTCATAACTGTAATCTAGAAATGGGACTGAATCTAAGTTACGGATTAACGGGCGCAACTTATTTTTGATTACCTTCCCTTTTTCTTTGAAACACATGCCTTGAATATTATAAAAATCTGCTCCGTTTTCCATTTTCCTTGCGAGTTCTACCAAAGTTTCTTCGCCTTCACCTATACAAACCATATCTGCATAATCCAAACATTCTTCTGGTCTAATGGTTGGGTGAATTCCGCCCCACAATATAGGAACACTCAAATTCTTTTTTAACATTTGAGTAATTTGAACTGCGTTCTCGAAAAGATTTGTCATCAGAGAAATCCCTATTAAATCGGTTCCTCTCGATAGCTCAACAACCTCATTTAATGTCTTGTCTTTATATCTATCATAAAAACAATTTCTCAAAAATATGACTTGAATATTGTGCCCCTCTTTTTTTAAACATGAGGATAAAATTCTTATTCCTAATGCATAAATTTCTTCGTATGGGGATATTAAAGTTATTTTCATTTTTTCATCTTTTATTTAAATTGATTAAATTTAAAAAAGGTTTTTTTATGGATTATGAACTTAAATAAAGTTATTAGAATACTTATTCCATAAATCGTGCTGGGAATTAATTTTATAGTGGAAGCTTCGTCAAAATAACGCGTCTTAATAGGAATCTCATCTATTTTTAAATAATGTAGTAACCCTTGAATGATTATTTCCGTATCAAAGACAAAACCATCGGAGTTCGCCATAAAATTCACTGTTTTTAAATATTTTGCGCTATAGGCTCGGAAACCACTGTGGTATTCGGTTAAATAAGTCCCCAGGATAACATTTTCAATGGCGGTGAGGAGTATATTGGCATTGTGCTTCCAGACCGGCATCCCGCCTTCTAAGGCTCCCCCCTTCATCATTCGAGAACCAAAAACCGCATCCGCCTTGCCTTCTTTTATGGGTTCGATTAAGTGAGGAATTATTTTAGGGTCGTACTGGTAATCCGGATGAACCATCACTACAATCTCGGCCCCCATCTCTAATGCCTTTGCATAACAGGTCTTCTGATTTGCCCCATAACCTTTATTTTGGGGGTGCGTGAATACTTTTAATCCCAGGCCCCTGGCCACCTCAACCGTGTTGTCTTTGCTTTTATCGTCAACAAGAATTACATCATCAACAATATCCTTGGGTATATCTTTTAAGGTTAAAGCGAGCGTCTTGGCTGCGTTATAAGCCGGCAACACAACTACTACCTTCATATCTCTTTTCTGAATATTTTCTCCTCTTTCATCATCATCGATGTATCTTAAGGCTTTTATTTTCTTGGCATAGACTTCAATCTGGTCATATAGATTCAATTTCATTAGACTTGTTTTAGGCAGAACCTCAAGCAGAAATGTGAATGCTTTACATATGGGATTATTGTAGCCTGATAGGCGTATACACCAATAACCAACGCTAAATATTCTCGCGTGAGATCTAGATTTTATTACCTTAAATCCGGAGGCAGACAACATCTCCTTGAGGGTTTCCTTTGAGAAGTATGAAAGGTGCGCTCTCTGTATCCCCCACCACCGTGCCTTTAAAATACGGCTTAAGAAGCTGTCTACATCAGGGGTAGACATACACAGAACGCCATTGGGTTTTAGAATCCTTCTTATCGTATCAAGAATAGAGCGAGGATCAATCAGGTGCTCTACCACGTCCAACATTACAATCGCATCAAAATAATTATGAGGAAACATATCTGCTTTTAATTCACCTTGCAGGACATTTTCTAAATTTAGTTTCTCTCTCGCAAATTTACATCCCCATTCCGATATTTCTATACCGTATAACTTCCATCCCATTTTTCTGGCTTCATCCAATAAAAAACCGGTAGCGCAACCTATATCTAATATCTTACCGGCCTGAGTAAGCTTGGAAATCCTCTTTAAGACTATCCTTGCAGATTCACGCCTTCCCTTCTCTTCGGCAATATAGCCGTCATCCTGCATTTTTTGATAAGCGGAAATAATTATATCTATATCTTCCCTGGGATTAACGTAGATTAAATTGCAGTTTCTGCAACGGACAATTCTTGCGGGAGGGGCTTTTAGGGTATTCTGGGTAATTTTATACTCCATAAGTCTCGTCGTATCGTTATCTTCGTTTTGAAATGAATATACGACTTCGTAAAAATTAGAGCCGCATAAAATACATCGCGTTTCTTTCATCGTATTATCTCGTAAATATAAAACGTATCGTCGTCTCTGACGAAATTGGAAGTGGTGCCGTTGTTGTAACGCTCGTATATTGTTTTAATCAACTTGAACTTTCCGGGGGTATTCTGGATATATTCCACTGCCGGATAGGCAAGCGTAGCCAGTTCAATCTTGTAAAATTCGCTCACTACCGCATAATGCAGGTCAAAAACCTTGGTCGATAAATCCGTCTGTTCGCGGGCCGTCTTCGCGTCAGGTGAACGCGGCAAGGCTACCACGCGCTTCTTGCAATTATAAACCAGGGCGTCGGCTAACAGGCCCTCCGTCAATACCCCGTCCTCAGGCAGGCTATTCAAAAAGGCGCCGGCCTGATCGGAGGCCTCGATGCGGCCGAGGGTGAAAATAAAATGGTGGCTTTTTTTCATTATCGATCCGACTAGGATTATCAGGATTAATATGCCGACATATCTGGCCGCTTTTTTCCTGAGTTGATTTTCTATCCATTTCACCGAAAACAGGATATCCGTTCCCTTTCCGAAGAAATACGCCAAAAACGGGACTGAGGCTATGGAATAACGGGGCAGGGAACCTGCGTAGAGCAAGGGATAAAAAATTACTAAAATCAGGATGAGCAGATAAAGATCTCTCCTGTGCGCATTAAAGACAGCCGTGGCCTGCTTTCTATTCTTAAAATAGACGGGGATTGCCGATGCTGACTTAAAGAGCATGATCGCTAAAGGCAGGGCGATGAACGCCAATACTATTGAGTCGATAAAGACACCGTGATGCTTATAGAGCTCGGTGAGTTGAAAAACCCTGTCTCTGATATACCCGAGATGGAGATTAATCCGCAATACCAACTTGCCCCAGACAGCGCTGCTATTGGGGAAATATACCGGATTGATCAGCTGTTTTAAACCGAATTCGCTTACCTTTTCAATCCTGCCCCCAAAACCGCCGGCGTAATATGTATGCGTTGAATAAATAATGAACCTGGGCAAAAGCACGCAGGAGGCATAAATCAAGGCTATCAAAATTATAGGCATAATTTTCTTGAGCTGCGTACCGAGATTATCGCGACGGCTGAACCCAAAGACAAAAAATGCCAGCAAAAGAGCAATTATCAACATAAAAGAGGTCATATCAAAAGTCATAAAGGAAAGCCCGCCGAATAAAGCCGACAAGAGAAGATACCTAAATTTTAGTGAAGAGATGCCTTTTAAATACATATAGAGACTCAAAAAAAACAAGCACACAAAGAGTTCATACCTGAAGGGTATCCGGGAGTGAAAGAGCAAGACATTATTGAAAGCCATATACATCATGGCGGCATGGATCACTCTTCTTTTAACATTCCAAAACAAGAATAACCGGTAGACCGTAATAAATAAAACCAAACTTGAGAAAAAGGAAACTGCGATGGCCGCAATGTGATCCCTGAAAAACAAAGAGAATAACCGGATCATATATGGATAAAATACCGGATGTAAATCAAAGAAAGATTGATTATACATTCGGTTAAAAGGAAAACTCTGCGCACAGGCCAGATGTCTGGCCTCATCGCCCCAAATCCAATAGGCCTTAAAAGGCAAAAAGAGCCTCAGGATGGAATAAATAAGAAATATAAATAAGACGTTTATATCGAGACGCCTTATAAATGTTTTAAGGGCACGCTTAACAGGCATATTTAAATCTTAGTATTTTTTAGAAATTTTGTTATTTCTCAAGAAAACTCCGATAATCCTTTTTATGGCGAAAACAAATGAATTAAAATCGCGCATATAATCAAATATAGCCCTAAATTGCAGATTAAATTTTAGTATTATATCTTTACGGATACGGGAGAATTCTTCGATTGTCATCCCGGATGGCGCATACATTATCCTATCCGTAACCAGTGAAGAAAAATCATAATCTGCTGGTAGTTGGTTGGCATTTTTTAGATCTTCATAAATTTCCGTACTGGGAAGAACAAGTAAAGGTGAAAATGCTGCACGGTAAAACTTTAACTCCTTGGCAAACCTTAATGTCTCATACATCTCTTCTTTTGTTTCTGTAGGCAACCCCAGAATAAAATAACCAATAGGCCGAAACCCTACTCGTCTTAAAAGGACTACTTTGTCTTTCACCATCTCTTTATTTACATTTTTCTTGATCATCTTAAGGATTCTCTCTGACCCGGATTCAATGCCTAAGGCTATATGGGGGTTAAAATTGGCTTTTTTCATGCGTAACAGAAGCTCTTCATCCAATGCGTCAAGCCTCACTCCTTGAGGCAGAGAAAATTCTAAATCCAGCCCTTCTTCAATCACTCGGTTGCAGAATGACAAGACATGGTCCTTATTAAAGGTAAAATTTTCATCCATAATGTTAATTCTTTTTATACCATGCTTTTCCTTCAGCATCTTAAGCTCATTTATAATATTTTCTAGAGACCTGAGTCTTATTTTATATCCGGAGATTATATGGGCAGAACAAAATGTGCAATGATAAGGACAACCCCTGGATGTAATTATAGGTGCAGTCTTAATGAAATTTGCTGTTCCTAACTCAGAATATTCCTCCGGTTTAATTAAGTCCCAGGCCAGATAATCAAAATCATCCAAATTACTGCAAAATATCTGCTCATTTACATTACAATGCCCATTATCCTTCCAAATTAACCCAGGAATACTATCTAGCCGTGCCTTTCCTTTGTTAAATAATGTATCAACTAACATCGGTAGGCCTATCTCTGCTTCACCCTTAAAGCCAAAATCAGCATCTCTAAAGTAATCCATGGCTTCCCGTGGCACAGCTGAAGGATGAGGCCCGCCAACAATTGTAATTATGCGTTTATCTATCTCTTTAGTAACAGTAAGTATCTCTTTGACTTCCCTAACAGAGCAAGACCAGGAATTCACCCCTACAATATCGGGCCTTTCTTTTAAAATCGCATCGCGGTAGCCTGGATAAGTTAAGCCTTCTTTAAGACAGTCTAAAATCTTAACCTCATATCCTTTTTTTCTTAACGCACTAGCCAAATATCCCAACCCTAAAGGAGGAAATTTTGCTAAGCTTAAAAAGGAAGTTTTGTAAGGCGCTACTAACAAAATTCTCATATTAATTAAACCTTTCTGCCTTAATAATAAACTGAAAGGCAAAAAGCGACTTCCAAAGCCTACCCAGCATCGTTATCCTTGCGTTGCGGTTCGTGACATAGGTAACCTTGTATCCCGCCTCTTCCAGAAGCTGCCGGATACTTGAGAGCGTGAAAAACCGAAGGTGGCCTCCGTCTAACAGAGGATGACCGTAATCAAAGCAACCGCACAACAGCTTCAAACGGATCTCCCAGTTTGCGATATTGGGAACCGACAAGAGGACTGAGCCCTCCTCAGAAAGATAGTCTCTCAAATTCATAAGCACTTCGTCTGGATTCGGCAGGTGCTCAAGCACATCGGCAAATATGATATAATCAAAATACCCTTTTGGGAAAGGCAGCGTGTGTAGCGTTGCCACGTCGGCTTTAATGACCGTATCGCACCTGTGCTCTGCTTTCTTAGCAAGGTCTTCATCGGATTCAATGCCAACCACAAAGCAGTTCTTTCGCATCTTTAACCATTCAGCCAGCTTGCCAGAGGCACAGCCGACGTCAAGTACACGGCTTCCAGGTTTTACTAGACGAAAAATATCAATATTTGCCTCAGGATTATCGTAATTTGCGGTTCTTCTTTTGAAAAATGACATGCTACTTTGCCCCCCGCAGCAATCCTGATAATGAATTGACTATGTTTTTGCGTGGGGTTGTCCAGATCTTTTTCATCGTATATTTAATTCCCCTTCTCTTAAGGAAATGAAAAAGCACTTTCAGTCTCCATCTGTTCAACTTTTTTTCCGGCCACTCAAGCGTATAGGCAGGAGCGGACTTATCGCCCAACCAATACGCATCATCAATAAACCCCCTGCTTTTTGCTAATGCATAGAGGCCGCTCTCAGGATAAATCACCGTCACCGAAACCACAATATGGTGTGGCTGAATTTTATCTATCAACACACAGGTCTGCTTAACCGTCTCTTCAGTCTCGCCGGGATTGCCTACCATGAAGAAGGCATCCGCATTCAAACCCACCTCTTTAGTTATACGGAAGGCCTCAATCGCCTCTTCTACAGTAATATCTTTATCTATAGTCTTAAGTATCTTTGGAGATCCGGATTCAATCCCATAGGCGATAGTCTTACAGCCTGCCTTCTTCATCCATTCCAACATCTGGTAGGATACGCAGTTAACCCTGGACTGGGCAAACCAGGTAATCTTAAGCCTTCTTTCGATAATCTCTTTGCACAACGCAATAACATTATCCTGACGCATGGTAAATATATCATCGGAAAAATTAAACGCATTTATTGCGTAATTGCGCTTTAGGAACTCAAGTTCATCCACGATATTCTTGATGCTCCTGAACCTCCAGGTCTTTCCCCAGAATTTACAACTTGAACAGAACAGGCATTTAAAAGGACAACCCCTGCTGGTAATAATATCCACCAGTTGCTTATCCACATCCACGCCTTCCTTTTTATACCTTTTAAAATCAAACTGCTGGTGCGAAGGAAAAGGCAGGGAGTCGAGGTCTTTGATGAAAGGCCTGCTTTCCGTAACCGTAACCCCGCCGTTCTCTTGGTAGGCAATTCCCTGAACCGCACTCAGGCTGCTGCCTGTTTCAATTGCCCGGATTAATTCTAACGCCGTAATCTCGCCTTCGCCGATAACTACCACATCAACGGGATAATGTTCTAATATCTGCCGGTACATAAACGAGGCGTGCGGTCCGCCTAAGACAACCCTGGTCTTAGGATTAAGTTCTTTAGCTATCTTTGCGATGCGTAAAGAATTAATCCTGGCATTAGTAAGGCAGCTTATCCCCACGATATCCGCGGACTCTTGCCTGAGGCAATCTTCAACTTTATCCCAGTTATAGTCAAACATATCCACTGCCCTGGCCGGATAACCATTTTTTTCTAACACCGCCGCTATATAGCCCAAACCGATAGGATGCATCGTCGAGCTTTTCCACGGCAAAGGGGGATTGACTAATAGTATCTTCATAGCTCTATTTAAATTTGGGCGCACCGATACGCAGGAAAGTATCTAATTTGGCGCTGTGCTTAAGCATATTCTTCTGTAGAATGCAGTCAGAAATTTTGCGCATGCGCTGTACCTTTCTGCGCTCCTTAAGCGTATCGCCTAGATTACAGACATTCCAGATGTATGCCTTTATGTAGGCCTTCCATAATACGCCCAACTTTCCCGTAACGAGCAAATAAAACATCTCGCAAAAATTCAATGCCAGATAGCGCGGCAGCAGAGTTATCAATATCCCGCGGCTATAGTTTTTAAGTATGTTGCGCATCTGGTTTTTTTCTCCCAGATATCGGCGTTTAATATTCGAAATAAATACTTTTTTTCTGCCCCTGCCTCCGGTAACCGTGCCGCCGGCGAAGTGATAAATCGCAGCCTCAGGGACCGCCTTAACCTTAAAACCCGAAAGCTGAGCCCTCCAGGCAAGGTCCAGGTCTTCAAGAAATATAAAGTGCTTTTCGTCGAATCCGCCGAGCGCATCAAATACATCCTTGCGTATAAATAGCGCTGAGCCCTCGGCAAAAAAAACCGGACCCTCCCAGCCTTGCCATCCGTAAATATCCGAGGACCTTCCCGTGCATCCGACATCCTTGCCTTCCGAGGTGTAATTTAAATTCGCCTCCTCCTTACCTTCAAAGGTCAATATCTTACAGGCGCATATTGCGACTTTGTCGTCTTTTTCCGCGGCCTCAACCAAAAAATTCAGGAAATCAGTTTTTACCTTAGTATCGTTATTCAAAAAAAAGAGATATTTACCCTTGGCCAGCCTTGCGCCGCGGTTATTGCCTGCGGCAAAACCGATATTCTCTTTATTGCTTAAAATTTTAACTTTGGGGAAATTTTTTTCCGTAAATTCAACGCTTCCATCCGTAGAACAGTTATCCGCCAGGATAACTTCGTAATTCGGATAAGACACCTGACTCAAAGACGCAAAACAGTCATCAAGAAATTTGCTGCCGTTATAATTTAATACGATTACGCTGACTAAAGGATAGGCGTTATCCATAATTTAAAAAATTCTACCTGCCCATATACCAGTCAATCGTCTTTTCCAGGCCGCAGCGTATATCAACCTCGGCCTTAAATCCTAAGCAACGGGTTGCCAGTTCCGTATCGGCAAAATGACGCCGGACATCCGCAACCCGCGGTTTTTTGTATATCGGTTTTTTCTTAAAACCCATAATTTCGGATATTATCTTAACTAACTTATTCATGCTTATCTCTTCGCCTCTAGCGATGTTAATAATCTCACCCCGCGTGGCCTGGTTTTTATACACACTGATAATACCCTTAACGGTATCTTTAACATAGATGTAATCCCTAGTCTGCCTGCCGTCGCCGAAAATAACCGGCCTTTGGCCGTTCAAAATCCGGTGTATGACTCTCGGTATAATTGCCGCATACGGGCCGATGGGTTGACGGGGGCCGTAATTATTGTACGGCCTGACAATAGCCGTATCTATACCGAAGGTATAATGGTATGACCTGGCCAATAAATCCCCGGAGGCCTTACATGCAGCATAAGGGGTGCGCACCATCAAGGGGTGAGTTTCATCCATAGGCACGTATTGGGCAGTGCCGCAGGCCTCGGAACTGGACAGATGAATTAATGTCTTAAACAGGCCTTCACGGCATAACTCGCACAGATTAAGGATAACCTTTAACATCGTATCGCAGGTCCAGTAAGGTTTGATTAACGAGGCCGGCAGCGGTATAGTCGCTAAATCAAATACCACCTCCGGCTTCTCTTTACGCAAGACCATTTTAGTCTTCTTGTAATCGGTGAGGTCAGTGGTGTAGAGCTTAAAGGAAGGAAAATTTCTCCTGGCCTCCTTAAGATTATCCGGGTTAGACTGGCCTTTGAATATATAATCAATGACGATTAATTTAGACGGTTTTTCCTTTATCAGCTCATCCACCAGGTGGCTGCCGATGAATCCTGCGCCGCCGGTAACCAGAATCGATTTATTTTTCAGTGGTAATAGCCTTGCCTGCATCAGATAGCCTTCCTTTCTCCGTAGAGAGACTTATGTGTCAAATCCGATTTTTTATGCCCTTTGATGAACCCGGCAATAAGGCCAAACGAGCCGCCTGAGTATTGAACAAATTTATAAATCACAAATCCGAAAAGATATAGCGGATTACGGGCGAATATTTTTATGTTGTATAAGTAAGACGGCCTGACGGGAAAAAGCTGACGGGAACCCCTTAGCGGATGCTTCTTTAAATAGCTGGGCATAAATTTGCCGTAATAATAGCTCTTCTTGAATAGTTCGCTTAAGGTGGCTGCCTCATGCAGGTGGATTTCTCGGGAAGTAATGCGTCCGGTGCGATAACCCAAGCTATCCAGGCGGTGTTGAAAATCCTCCTCCACCCCCACCAACTCTTCATCAAAACCTCCCAGTTCCATAAATACACTTTTTCTAAAAAACCGGGCTGCCTCAATCAAGTTGCTGCCGATAAACGACATTCTTTCCAGGGCCTTGACCCTTTCCCAGAAATTTCCGCCCTCTTTGCTCAATACGCTGGCATAAATCGCGTCGTATCCTTCGTCCTGACAAACCCTGACCGCCTGTTCAACATAATCCCGGTCAATAATTATGTCTGAGCCGGTCAGATAAACAAATTCTCCCTTGGCCCTGTTGATCCCGTAGTTATCCTGGGAGGCCCTTTCCGGCCCGGCTAAATATACGGTAGCTCCAAAACTTGCGGCGATCTCCCGGGTTTTATCAGTGCTGTAATTATCCACCACGATAATCTCGATATTAGGATAGGCCTGCTGCCTTAAAGATTCCAGGGTCTGTTTAAGAAAATGCGCGGAATTAAGGGTCGGTATGACTACCGAAACTAAAGGTTTTTGCTCCATCAAATCAACACATTCGTATACCCCGATTTGCTTAGCAATCGGGGTTTGTTTTCTAAATTTATCTTGGGCATACTCAGTGTTGACAGTGAGAGCGACCCCGCGAAGACGGGGTCGCCGAATCTGTCAGCAATTCTTAACGCCTGCCTGAGAAATACATCCGGGCAGCGCGTTAATATCCGTAAGTATATAATCAGGATTAAATTTCTCTAAAAAACTCTTCGAACGTATTCCGCTTAAGACCACAAAGCCGGGTATCTCAAGGTCCCTGGCAGCTAAAACAGTGTCTTCCGTATCTCCCACGATAATTGAATTTTCTTTGTTGAACTGCGCATCATTCTTTACGGAACTGGCGGCGATTTCCCAGCTGTTTGGGCCTTCCCGGAAATCATCGAAGATACCCGCAAAAAAATCAAAGATCTTCAGTTCTTTAAGCTCCCGGTAAAGGTTATGTTTGGAACGCCGCAAGGTAACCAGCAGGAGCCGGTGTTCTTTCTTAAGCGCAGAGAGCGTCTGCCAGGCACCCTCCAGGAGCCGGTCAAACTTTAAAAAATCCATTGATTCTATCCGGGTCAAAAACCTCTTCATATATTCCGAAGCTAATTCCTGGGCTTGAGTCTTGCCTAAAATTACTGCATACGGCTGCCTCTCCTTCTTTAAATCCCAATACTCCTGCTTCGCAAGATACGGATAACCGAATTCGCTCATTATGCTCTTGTAGACTTCGTATAACCTGGCTGAAGAATCAATAATCGTCCCGTCAAAATCAAGGTATATATTTTTCATTTTTATACCACCGATAGGCCAGGCCAAGCCCTTCTTTTATCGACACCTTCGGCTTAAACCCTAAATGTTTTTGGGCTAACTTATTCGATAAAATCACTTCGGGTATCAGGCCGCGGTTATTTAAATGCCTGGGCTTAATCTGCCTTCCCGATATACGCTCAATGGCCTCTTTTATCTGCTTGGCGGAAACCGAAGCGTTGCTGCCCACATTAAATGTCCCAGTGGCTCCCTTTTTTAAAGAAAGGATTAACGCGTTAACCGCATCATCAATAAACAGATAATCCCTTTTCTCTTTGCCGGCGGCATTAAGGACTACTTTAGAATTATCAAGCGCGGCACGGATTAAATTCGGTATCAGGCCCCTGGTTATCTGTCCAGGCCCGTAAACGCTGGCCAAGCGCAATATGACTAATTCCAGGGCGGGTTTCGTGTTACAGATAAC
>Ga0315287_10002584_pt1 | contig 17217 bp, 20 predicted proteins | sample YL17G11_0_MG_FD_205037 | JGI IMG/M metagenome (GOLD analysis project Ga0315287, IMG submission 205037) | Sediment microbial communities from Yellowstone Lake, YNP, Wyoming, USA - YL17G11_0 | ecosystem: Environmental > Aquatic > Freshwater > Lake > Sediment | place: USA: Wyoming | collected...
GGGGCTCGCCGTCACGCTGCGCCACTTCCTCGGCAACCTGTTCGCCCGCAGGTACACCGTCACCGTCGAGTGGCCCGAGGTGAAGCGGGAGTACTCCGACCGGCTGCGCGGGCGCCACGTCCTGCTCGCGCGTGACGACGGTTCGCCGCGCTGCGTCGCGTGCTACATGTGCGAGACGGCATGCCCGGCCGACTGTATCCACATCGAGGCCGAGGAGGACCCGACCTCGACCGTGGAGTGGGAGAAGAAGCCGAAGGTCTTCACCATCGACCTCCTGCGCTGCGTGTTCTGCGGGTTCTGCGTCGACGCCTGCCCCAAGGAGGCCATCATCATGACCCGCACACACGAGATGGCGTTCACCAGCCGCGCCGAGGCCGTCATCGGTCTCGACACACTGCTGGTCAAGGGGCCGGTCGCGGAGATCGACCTCGGGTATCGCCCCTACTACGGCAAATCCTCGCCGCCGATCCGCCTACCGATCCCGGTCAAGGCGGCACGCCCAGAGTCGTAGGCAGCAGGGAAGGAAAAGAAACGAGGCGGCGCGTGGCGCCGCCTCGTTCGTTGCGCTCTCGTTGGAGCGGTCAGGTCTTGCGGACGTTGGCCGCCTGCAGACCCTTGGGACCGCGGGTGACCTCGAACTCGACCGCCTCGCCCTCCTTGAGGGTGCGGAAGCCGTCACCGGTGATGGCGGAGTAGTGGACGAAAACGTCCTCGCCGCCGTCCTGCGTGATGAAGCCGTAGCCCTTGGACTCGTTGAACCACTTCACTTTACCCTGTGGCATCTGTGTAACCTCCTCGCTGCCCTAGACCGCTCGAACGTTAGCGGCCTGGAGCCCCTTGGGGCCCCGCACGACTTCGAAATCGACCCGGGCGCCTTCTTTCAGGGTGCGGAAGCCGTCACCGGTGATGGCGGAGTAGTGGACGAAAACGTCTTCGCCGCTCTCCTGGGTGATGAAACCGAACCCCTTGGCGTCGTTGAACCACTTCACTGTACCTTGAGCCATGCTGCTTTCTCCTTGTTGCCGACGGATCCCATCCGTCGTATTTCCGCCCGGGCTGCGGTCCCGGATACACGAAAAGCCGCGAGATCGCGTGTTCTCGCGGCGGGGTCACGTCACGATTGACTTCCCTGCAACGGCCACAACAACCACGCTGTAACCATGGCACAGTCGCGCGGCGCTGTCAACCCCCGCCCTGCGGCAGGGTGTTGCAGCGGCACCGCTACTCTTCCTCTTCCTCTTCGGCGCCCTTGCCGCTGGCGGCGATGATCTTTTCCTGGGTCTGCCTGGGGACCTCGTCGTAGTGCGAGAACTCCATGTGGAAGTCGCCGCGGCCGCTCGTGATCGAGCGCAGGGTCTGCGAGTAGGTGAGCATCTCGGCGAGGGGCACCTGAGCCTTGACGACGGTCTGGCCGTCGCCGGGCTCCATGCCCTGGACGCGGCCACGGCGGCCGTTGAGGTCGCCCATGATGTCGCCGAGGAAATCGTCGGGCGCTGTGATCTCGACCTGCATGACCGGCTCGAGGATGGTCGGACCCGCGGCCCTGACCGCCTCGCGGAAGGCCTTGCGGCCGCAGATCTGGAACGCCATGTCCGAGGAATCGACGGGGTGGAACTTGCCGTCGGTCAGGGTGACGCGGAAGTCCACCACCGGGTTGCCGGAGAGGGGCCCGGAGGGTGAGGCGCTCTGGATCCCCTTGTCCACTGACGGGCGGTAGTTTTGCGGGACCGAGCCGCCGAAGATCTCGTCGACGTACTCGTAGCCGCTGCCGCGGGGCAGCGGCTCCATCCTGATCCTGGCCTCGGCGAACTGACCGTGGCCGCCGGTCTGCTTCTTGTGGCGCGAGGTGATCTCGATCGTCTTGGTGATCGTCTCGCGGTACGGCACCTTGGGCGCGTGGAGGTTGACCTCGACCTTGTAGCGCTTGCGCAGGCGGGCGATGGCGATCTCGACGTGGAGCTGGCCTGCGCCCGCGACCAGCTGCTCCTTGGTCTGCGGGTCGCGGCTGATGTGGAGGGTAGGGTCCTCTTCGTGGAGCTTGGCCAACCCCTGCGCAATCTTGTCCTCGTCGCCCTTGGTCTTGGGCGAGATCGCGAACGAGATCGCTCCCTCGGGGATTGCCACCGGCTCGGCCATCACGGCGCCGTCCTTGGCGGTGAGCGTCTCCCCGGTGCGTGTCTCCTTGAGCTTGGCCACGGCCCCGATGTCGCCGGTGACGAGCTTCTCCACCGCAGCGAGCTCCTTGCCCTGGAGCCAGTTGACCGGGCCGAAGCGCTCGGAGATGTCGCGCTGGCGGTTGGTATACGTGCCGTCGGAGACGATCGACCCGGAAAACACGCGCATCACGGTGATGCGGCCGGCAAACGGATCCGAGACGGTCTTGAAGACGTAGGCGATCGGCGTGCCGTCCACCACCGGCGTGATCGACATGGCTTCTCCAGCCACGTTGCGGGCGTTAAACGGGACGGCGAGGGGGTCGGGGACGAGGTCGACCAGCGCGTCGAGCAGGGGCTGCATGCCCTGGTTGCGCCCGGCGGAACAGAACAGGACCGGGAAGATCCTGCGCGCGGCAAAGGCGCGCTTGAGACCGGAGATGACCTCGTCCTCGGTGAGGCTCCCCGCGGCGAAGAACTTCTCGAGCAGTGCCTCGTCCTGCTCGGCCACCATCTCGATCAGGCTCGTCCGCGCGGCCTCGGCCTCACCCTGCAGCTCGGCAGGAATCGCTGCCTCCTGGACGGCGCCGCTCTCGTCGCTGGCGAAGGTGAAGGCCTTCATGCGCACCAGGTCGACGACTCCGGTGAACTTCGCCTCCTCGCCGATCGGGATCTGCATCGGCACCACCTCGCGCCCGAACTTGCGCTGGAGCTGCTGGAGCGTGCGGGATGCGGAGGCGCGCTCGCGATCCATGAGGTTGACCGCGAGCAAGACCGGCCGCTCCATCCGGGTGCACACCTTCCACAGCCTCTCGGTCTGCACCTCGGGCCCGGCCACCGCGGAGACCATCATCAACGCAGCCTCTGTCGCGCGGATGCCCTGCACGGCCTCGGTGGTGAAGATCGAGTAGCCCGGGGTGTCGACGAGGTTGACCTTGTGGTCACGGTGGGTGGCGTGGGCCACGGCGGTCGCGATGGTGATCTTGCGCTCCACCGCCTCGTCGTCGAAGTCGGTCACGGCGTTACCCTTGTCGACCTTGCCCAGCCGGTTAACGGCCTTGGAGTCGAAGAGCAACGCCGAGACGAGCGTCGTCTTGCCCGTCGAGGAGTGCCCGATCACCGCGACGTTGCGGATGCTTTCGCTGGGGAAGAGCTTGGCAGCCATATCCGGGGGACCTCCGGGGTACGAAAAAACCGGGTGAGTATACCATCGGCACGCCGCGCTCAGCGAGCGCCGCGGCCGAGGAGTGATTCGTCGAGGCGGTCGCCGGTCAGACGGCGATACGCCTCGAGGTAGCGCTCGAAGGTGCCCGCGACGACGGGGGCGGGGAGCGACGGGGCGGGAGGTCGCTTGTCCCACCCCGAATCCTCGAGCCAGTCTCTCACGTACTGCTTGTCGAACGAGGGCGGGTTCTCGCCGACCCGGTACGAGTCGGCGGGCCAGAAGCGCGACGAGTCCGGCGTCAGGGCCTCGTCGGCCCACACGACGTCCCCCGCCTGGTCGAGGCCGAACTCGAACTTCGTGTCCGCGAGGATGATGCCGCGCGCCTCGGCGCGCTCGGCGGCCATGCCGTAGAGCCGGAGCGTGAGGGTGCGGAGGCGTTCGGCGGGAGCGCCGCCCAGCGTCGCGACCACCGCGTCGAAGCTGATGTTCTCGTCGTGGCCGATGTCGGCCTTGGTCGAGGGGGTGAAAATCGGCTCGGGAAGCCTTTCTGCGAGGCGCAACCCCGCCGGCAGCGCGAGGCCGCAAACGCTGCCGCGCTCGCAGTACTCCTTCCACCCGGAGCCGACCAGATACCCGCGCGCGACGCACTCGACCGGGACGATCGAGAGCCGGCGGACCAGGCAGGAACGTCCTGCGAGCGCAGGAGCGGAGCGAAACGGCTCGGGCAGCTCGGCGAGCTCGCTGGCGAGGACGTGGTGCCCGACCCCGGCGTCGAGGGTCCGGAACCAGTAGTTGGACAGCTGGGTGAGGACGACGCCCTTGCCGGGCACGCCGGGGGAGAGAACGACGTCGAAGGCGCTGATGCGATCGGAGGCGACGATGACGAGGCCGGCCTCGGCGGCGTCGTAAACGTCCCGGACCTTGCCGCGCCGGAGCAGCGTCGCCCCGGCGACCGGCTCCGGCGGAAACGGCGGGGGCAGGGTCACGCCCTGGCGGCCTTGAGGACGGCGCCGGCCTGACTGGACAGCCGCGCCTTGAAACGGTCCGCGGTGTTGCGGTGGAAGACGCCCTTGCGCACGCCGACGTCGATGATCGACACGGTGCGGGGGAGCAACTCCTTCACCTTCGACTGGTCGCCGCTCGTGATCGCCGCGCGCAGGTCCTTGAGCGCGCTGCGCACGCGGGTGCGGACGGCGCGGTTGCGCACCCGCCGGACCTCGTTCTGCCGCCGCCGCTTGAGTCCTGACTTGATCCTCTTCGCCATTCCCAACTCCCTCGTGCTACTTCACCTTGATGCCAAGGGAGACGAGCCGGTTCCTCGCCAGCTCCGCCTCCTTGGTGCCTGGGTGCTCGTAGAGTACGTACTGCAGGTTGATGACGGCTTGCGACCGGTCGGAGAGCTCGAGATAGGCGAGGCCCTTCTTGAGCAGCGCCGCGGCCGCCTTGTCGGACGTCTTGTAGGTGTTGAGCAGCTGGGTGAAGCTCTCGACCGCCGGCTGGAACTCGCGCTTGCTGTACTGGCACTCGCCGACCCAGTAGAGCGCGTTGTCGGTCAGCTCGGTGGCGGGGAAGCGCGTCATGTACTCGCGGAAGCCCTGCACCGCCAGGTCGAAGTTGCCGCGCAGGTAGTCCTCGTAGGCGCTGGAGTAGAGCTGTGCCGGCTCCGACGAGCCTGACGTCGCTGCGGCTCCGGCTGCGGCTCCGGCAACAAGGGCGCCACCGGGTGGAACGGGGGCCACCGCAAGACCTGCACGCGCCGCGGCCAGCTCGTTGGAGAGCGCCTCGAGACGCTGACTGGTTGCGTCGAGGCTGGCGCCCAGGGACTCGATCTGCCCGGAGAGCTCCTCGAGGCGGAGCTGGATGTCGGCGTTGGACCTGAGCACCTGCGCGTTCTGCTCCGCGAGCTTCTGGCTCATGGCGCGCAGGTCCTCCTTGCCCGACGACTGCCGGGCGAGGGTGTCCACCTGGCGCGTCACGTCGGTGATCTCGCGGTGGAGGAGTTCGATGTCGGAGCTCGACACGCACCCCGCCGCGGCGAGGCAGAGGGCGGAGACCGTCACGAGGCGCACGGGACCCTCCCCGCCTACCGGGCGACGACGACGAAACGGGCGCGGCGGTTCTGCCACCAAGAGCCCTCGTCGTGGCCGGTGGCGATGGGGCGGCCCTCGCCGTACGAGATCGTGTCGATGCGGCCTGCGTCGACGCCCAGGGATGACAGGTAACTCTTGACCGCGTTGGAGCGCTTCCAGCCCAGGGCGAGGTTGTACTCCTCGGTGTTGCGCTCGTCGCAGTGCCCCTCGACGAGGATCTTGACGCTGTTGTGCGCGTTGAGCCAGGCGGCGTTGCCGGCGAGGATCTCGCGCGCATCGTCGCGGAGGTCGGCCCTGTTGGTGTCGAAGAAAACGTCCTTGACGAACCCGGCTTTGTTGAGCTCTTCCACACTCGTCGGCAGCTCGCTCGCCCCCACGCCGCTCTCGGGAATCTGCGCGGTCGTGACGGTGGGCTCCTTTTGGACCTGAACGGCCTCGCCCGAAGGCGTCGTCGTCGCCGGCATCCCACTTTCGGCTGCCGGTGGCGCGACCTCGGGGGCGACGACCGGCTTCGGGCGGGAGCAGCCAGCCAGACCGAGCGCCGCGAAGACCAGCACAATCAGGGTTATGACTTCCCACTTCGGCCTCATAGTCCCCTCCTTTCGCGGGGTGAAAGACTTTACACTACCGACCGCCGCGCGGGCAAGCCGCAGCGTTCACTGGACCTGGGCAACCCAGGATGGTCCGGTGTTGTTTCCCGCCCGGGTGATCTGAAGCGGGACGCCATCGGGGCCGGTGACGAAGATCTGCTTGCTTCCGGTGCGGTTGGACACGAAGGCCAGACTCGTGCCGTCGGGCGAGAACGTCGGCGACTCGTTGTTTCCCGGCCCGCCGACGACCGTGCGGCTGCCGTCGCGAAGGTCGAGGATCGCGACCTGGAAGCGCTGCTCGACCATGGTGGTGTAGGCGAGCCGGACGCCGTCCGGGGCCCACGACGCCTCGTCGGCGAAGACGTCCGTGGTGGTCAGGCGACGCACGTTGGTGCCTTCGGCATCCATCACGTAGAGCTGCGGCGAGCCTGACATGGTCGAGGTGAAAGCGATCTGCCGGCCGTTCGGAGACCAGGTCGGCTGGGTCTCGATGGCGCGCGCAACGGTGAGGCGCTCGGGGGTCGAGCCGGTGGTGTCCGTGACGTAGATGTCGGTGTTGCCGTCGTCGCCGGCGGCGAAGACGACGCGGCGACCGTCGGGAGAGAACGACGGCGACGAGTTCACCCCGGGTAGCGTCGAGATCGGCTTGATGTAGCCCTGGGTCGGCCGCAGCGCGAAGAGCTGCGGCTTCCCGCGCAGGTAGCTGGTGAACGCGAGCCACTGGCCGTCGGGTGAGAACGCCGGGCCGAGGGCGATGGACTTGTGGTTGGTGAGCTGCTGCGGCTCGCTGCCGTCCCAGCGCATGAGCCAGAGCTCGCGCGCGCCGCTGCGGTCGGAGGCGAAGGCAATGCGGGAGAGGAACGGCCCGGGCCGGCCGGTGAAGGTGCGGACCAGCTCGTTGGCGAGGGTGTGGGCGACGGTGGCGGCGAGCGCGCTGGTTCCGGCGAGACGTCGCGAGAACGTGATCTCGCCGGTGACGAGGTCCCACAGACGCGCCTCGACGGTGAAGCGGTCGCCGGCGGCGGAGGGCGACAGCTCGAGGAAGAACTGCGCTCCGACCGACCGCCAGCGCTGGCGGGTGAGCTTGGCATCCCGGGCATCGACCTCGACCATGCCCGCCCGATCGTCGGCGACCACGGCGATCACGGCCGTGTGGGCGAGGTCGGTGCGCAACGTGGCGTCGAACTCGGCGACGCCCGGGAGGCCCGCCGCGGGACCGCCGGGTCTGGGGATGCCCATCATCACCCGCTGCAGCCCGGGAGTCGTCACCTTGAGGTAGACCTCCTGGGCTGAAGCCAGGGTGGGAAGGAGCGCGAGCGCGAGGACGTGGTGGGCTTTCATGGGCCGAACTCCAGGTGAATGGTCAGAGCGCTCCCTCCGAACCCCTGTGGAAGCGGCGGAAACGGCGCCGCCGCGTAAACGGCGCGCAGCGCCGCGCGGTCGAACGAGGGCACGACACTGGCTTCCTCGATCCCGGCCTCGAGCAGCCTGCCGCCGCGGTCGATGCGGAAGCGCACGCGGCAGCGAACCGCGGCGGCTCCGGGTGGGCTGAACCAGTTTGCCTCGATCGCGCCGAGCAGGCGCGTGAGGTAGAACTCGTAGGGGAAGGGCTCGTCGCTGCCGGTGGCGCCTGTGCCGAGGGCGAGGCTCCCCGACGCGGAGCGGAACGCCGCCGGCGTCTCGGGAGCGACCGGCGCCGCCGGGGCCGGATGCGCCGGGGCGGCCGGCCGGGGCCCGTCGGCCGAGGGTGGGGGAGCGACGGTCTTCTTGGCGGGAGCGGGCTTGGCAGCGTGGGCCCTCGGCGCCGGGGCAGGGGCAGGAGGAGCGGGCCGGGGTCGCGTCTCGCCCTGCGCGGGCCGTTCCGCCCTCTGCGGCAGGGCGGGGGCGATGCGGACCTGGACGCTGGGCAGGGTCAGCGGCCGCGGGGCGACCCGGGGCGAAAGCACGGCAAAGAGGGCGACGGCCGCGTGGAGCGCGAACGCGGCGAGCAGGGCCCCCCGCCATGCCAAGGGCAGCGCCCCTCGCTGCTCGAGGAACTCGCCGACCGGGTCTCTCACGGGCGCTCCGGTGGGGCGGTGACCATGCCGATCTCGTCGACGCCGATCCGGTTCAGGGCGGCGAGGACCTGGACGACGAAGCCGTAGGGGAGCTCGCGGTCACCCTTGAGGTAGACGGGTCGCGGGCCGCCGCGCAGCATCGGCCCGAGCCGTTCGGCGAGCAGGTTGGGGTGGACGGGCTGGTCGCCGATGAGCACGAGCCGGTTTCGGGTCAGCGTCAGGATGATCGGCTCGGCAGCCTTCTGCGGCAAGGGTTGGGCCGCCTCGCGCGGCAGCTCGACGTCGAGCCCCTGAACCAGCATCGGTGCGGTGACGATGAAGATGATGAGGAGCACCAGCATCACGTCGACAAGCGGCGTGATGTTGATGTCGGCCATGTCGTCGAGCTCGTGGGAAGTGCGGAAGGCCATCAGGTGAACGTCCGCTCGGTGAGGTTGAGGAATTCGAGCAGGAAGTCCTCCATGACGGCGCGATGCCGCCGCAGGCTGCCCAGGAAGGCGTTGTATGCGATGACGGCAGGAATCGCGGCCGCGAGCCCGGCCGCGGTGTTGACGAGCGCCTCGGCGATCCCCGGGGCAACCGTGACGATCGAGGTCGAGCCGCGCACGGCGATCGCCTGGAACGAATTCATGATCCCCCAGACGGTGCCGAACAGGCCAATGAACGGCGTGACTGCCGCGGTCGTGGCCAGGAACGGCAGAAACTGCTGCAGCCGGGTGCTCTCGATCCCGATGCCGCGCTGCAACGCGCGCTCCACCGCGGCGAGGCTCTTGATCTGGCCGCTCTCCAGCGGGGATGGCTGCGAGAGGCGAATCTGGGCCTCGAGCTCGAGGTACCCCGCGCGGAACATTCCGGCGATCGGCGCCTCCGGTGTGCGGTCGGCGGCCGCCTGGACCTCGCCGAGCTTGGTCGCACGGCGGAACTCGCGCAGAAAGAAGCGATTGGCCTTGTCGGCGCGGCGCAGCTGGCGGAGCTTGAGGAACATCAGCGTCCACGAGGTTAGGGAGAAGATGCCGAGCACTGCCAGGACCATCTTCGCCACCAGGCCCGTGGCGGCGAAGGCTGTGAGGATGTCACCCATGGGGGGGATTCTACGGGGCCGGGGCCCCGGCTCCAAGGAACCGGGTGCGGTGCACCACCAGCGTGCCGGCGAGGAGGTCGTGCAGGGCCTTGCGGTCGGCGCGGAACAGGCTCATGAGCAGACCGAGGCCGAGTGTGGCGAAGGTGACGAGCACGGCGGCGAGACGAAGCCAGGCGCGGGCGTAGCCGATCGGGACGTTGTTACGGTAGTCGGCCAGACGCAGGCCACACAGGCGCAACCCGGGCGTCCCCCCGCGGCGGGCCCAACCGTGGACCGTGTAGTACCAGGTGTAGACCAGCCAGAGAACGACGCATCCGCCGGTGACGAAGGCGCGCATCTGATCTCCGGGCAGGTGGGCGTCGGGCGCGAGCAGGGAGCGCTCCGCGAGCCGCGCCACCAGGAGGGGCGCGAACGGCACGAGGGACCCGAGGGTGAAGAGCACGAGGTCGAGGGCGACGGCGGCGATCCGCCAGCCGAAGCCGGCGGGGGCACCCGAGACGACGCCGGCGGTGTAGTCGCCCCCGCCCTCAACGGCGGGAGTGATCGGAGCCGTGGCACCCGCGGCGCCGAGCCGCTCGATGTTGCCGCGCAAGGCGCCGAAGCGCACGACATCGCCGGGTGAGACCGCGCGCATCGTGGTCACGCGCTGGTTGTTGACGAACGTGCCGTTCGACGACCCGAGGTCCTCGAGGTAGAGGCGACCCTCGCGCCAGAACAGGGCGGCGTGCAGCCGCGACACGGTGTCCTCCTTGAGGCGGATCTCGCAGGAGCGGCTGCGGCCGACGACCATGCGGTCGATCCCGAGAGAGATCACCTCCTCGCCGAGGCGGAGGACGATCGGAGCGTTAGAAGGGAGAGATTCCGCCACGTTCGTTATGGGTCAGCCAGAGGGCCGAGTAGGACCGCAGCAGACGGAAGCGCGAGCGGTGCAATGGCTCGAGCCTCTCGGTGTCGCCGCGGTAGAGAGCGTCGTCGATGAGCCACTGAAAGCGCCGTTCGACCTCGGCTGCGCGCTGCAAGGTCTGCGCAGCGCTGGCCAGCAGCTCGCCGACGCGGTCGGAGCCGCGACGCTGCAGGCGCTCGATCTCCGAGGCCTCCTCGTCGAGGCGTAGACGCAACGCCGCCGCCGTGATGAGGACATGGTCGACCTGGCCAGGGAGACTGGCGCTGTCGAGGCGCCCGTCGACGAGAGCGAGGCACGCCGCAACCTCCCAGGGCTCGAGGGCGAGTCCGGCTACCTCCTTGGCCTGCGCCACATCCTCCGGGGCGCGGTCGCGCCCGGCCAGCTCGAGGGCAAACACGATCTTGTTGAGGTAGTCGTGGAGCAACGGATCATCGGGCACCGCGACTGTTGGAAACGCCTGCTCGACGAAAATCTCGTCGCCGGGCTCGACGACGGCGGGCGGTTGCCCCGGCTCGCCGGCCGCAGGCGCGACGGTCTCCGCGTCGAACTGCTCGAGAATGCGGTTGAGGGTGCGACGAAGCTCGACGACGTGCTCACGGCGGAGGTTCTCGTCCTGCCGCTCCTGGTCGAAGCGACGACTGGCGGTGGAGAAGGTCTCGAGCAGCTCGCGCAGCTCGGTCGAGAGCATCTCGGGGTTGGCGCTGAGCTGGCGCTGCATCTCCCGCACCCGGTTGGTGTCGTCGAGGATCTGGCGTTCCTCCTCCTCCCAGAGCTCGCGGAAGCGGTTCTTGAGAGCCACCGTGGTCTCGAGCAGCCTGGGCAGCAGGGTAGGGTGGAGCAGCGCGGGGCCGAGGCGCCTCTTGAGGGCGCGGAAGCGGTCCAGCGCGCCGCCCTCGACAAGGGCGGAGAAGCTGGTCGTCTTCGTCGCCTGCTGGCGGAGCTCGGTGATCGCGGCGACGAGAATCTCGACCTCGTGATCGGGCAGGGTCGGGGCGGGGCGATGGTGGAGCAACGAGGTCACGAGACGCTCGATCTCATGTCGCTCGCGTGTCAGCGAGGAGCCGTCTTCACGCGGGATCTCCGCGAGCCGGGTGAACAGGATGTCGAGCTTGTCGAGCGTGTCGTCGTTGACGATCTCGCTGTCGACGTAGAACTTGATGATCGCGAGCAGGACCTTCTCGTCCTGGTTGCGGAGGCGGTCGAAGAAGCGCCTCAGCATCGAGGGCGCGAACCCGGCGTCGAGCTCGACGAGCTTGCGGGTGTTGGCCTCGAGCTTCGCGGCGAGCTGGTCGAGGCTGTGCATCGTCCTCTCGGTCTCCGGGTGCGCGAGGGTCTCACCGATGCTGCGCAGCTCGGCGAACAGAGCCTGGTAGTCGATCTCGACCGGGCAGGCCAGCTGCCGGAGGTGCTTGAACAACCCCTGCTGAAGCTGGTAGAAGGTCCATTGGGAACGGCAGCGGTCGGTGAGCCGCGTGTATCTCTGGTTGAGGTCGTGGAGCGTCGTTGTGCTCATCGTGCCGTTTCCACCGCTATCGTAAACAGACCGGGGCTCCCCGGTCAAACGGAGGCGTGCGATGTTGGGAGAAAAGGTGCTCTCGCGCGAGCGCATCGACCGCGTGTTGACAACGCTGGCCGACGAGATCAACGCCGACCTCGAGGGTCGCGATCCCGTCTTCATCTGCATCCTCAAGGGGGCGGTCTACTTCTTCGTCGCGCTCACGCAGAAGCTCTCCCGCTCGGTGCCGGTGGACTTCATCCAGGTGTCCTCGTACGGCGCGACCACGGAGAGCTCGGGCACGGTGACGCTGCTCAAGGACATCACCAGCGAGATCGCCGGTCGGGACGTCTACCTGGTCGAGGACATCGTCGACACCGGGCTGACCCTCGCCGACGTGATCAGCCTGCTCGAGGCGCGCCACCCGCGCTCGCTGCAGGTCGTGGCGTTCCTCTCCAAGCCCTCGCGTCGCCGCACCGAGATCCGCATCGACTTCCTGGGCCTGGAGATCGAGGACCGCTTCGTGGTCGGATTCGGTCTTGACTTTGCGGAGGCGTTCCGTAACCTTCCGGAGGTTTGGGAGTTCGTCTCGGATCGGGAGGCGTAATGGCCGGCGAGCTTGCCCCTGTCTTCACCGACAAGGCCCCTGCGGCGATCGGGCCTTACAGCCAGGCGATGGTGGCGGGCGACCTCGTCTTCGTCTCCGGACAGATCCCGCTCGACCCCGCCACCGGCGAGATGGTCGGCGGCACGTTCGAGGACCAGGTCGAGCGGGTGCTGGCCAACGTCGAGGCGATCCTCCTCGTCGCCGGCTGCCAGCGCTCCAGCGTCGTCAAGGTCACCGTCTTCGTCACCGATCTCGCCCTTTTCGGTCGCCTCAACGAGGTCTACGCGAGGTTCTTCGGCTCCCACCGTCCTGCCCGCGCGGTGGTGGAAGTCTCGGCGCTGCCGCGCGGTGCGGCGGTGGAGATCGAGGCCGTGGCCATCAGGTGATCGGCCTCCCCACCGACGCGCGCGTCCTCGTCCGCGGGGCCGGGGAGCTCGGCAGCGCGGTGGTCGTCCACCTCGCCAGACAGGGCTTCGAGCGCCTGCTCCTCGTCGAGCGCCCGTTCCCGAAGGCGGTTCGTCGCAATGTCTGCTTCTCCGAGGCGGTGTTCGACCACGCCAAGACCGTTGACGGCGTGACGGCGAGATTCGTCATGCTGCTCTCCGAGATCGACAAGGTCCATGGCATGGGCGACGCCGCGATCACGACCCAGCCGCTGGCCGAGGTCCTGGAGGCCTGGCCGCCCGACGTTCTCGTCGAGGCGGCGATGCTGCACTCCAACTGGGGGCTGAGCTGCGAGCTGGCGCCGCTGGTCATCGCCCTCGGTGCCGGCTACCAGCCCGGGCGCGACTGTCATGCGGTGGTGGAGACGGTGCGAGGCCCCGAGCTCGGTCGGGTTCTCGCCGGCGGGGAGTCGCTCCCGGCGGCGGCGCCGGCAGAGATCATGGGGTTCGCCGAGGAGCGTGTCATCAAGGCTCACCGGGCCGGGATCTTCCGCACCTCCAAGGAGATCGGCAACCGTGTCGACCATGGGGAAAAGGTCGGGACGGTCGTCCTCCTGTTCGAGCGCGAGGATCTCTACCGGGGCATCCCGGTCGACTCCGAGTACCCGGTGGTCGCGCGCATCGGCGGCGTCGTCAGGGGTCTGCTCCGCGACGGGGTGCCGGTCGAGGCCGGCGACAAGCTCGGCGACGTCGACCCGCGAGGTCTCACCGACGATCTCGACCACGTCTCCGACAAGGCCCAGCGCGTGGCCGAAGGCGTGCTCGAGGCCATGGTTTTCGACATCGACCGGCTGCGCGTCGACGAGGCGGCGCGCTCCCGGTGAGCGTGGACCTCTCCCACGGCGTCTTCGTCGCCCTCGGTGGCGGCGGCATGCGTGGTGTCGCGCATCTCGGCGTCCTCTCCGAGCTCGAGGCCGAGGGGGTCCGGGTCAGGGGGATCGCCGGAGCGAGCTCCGGGTCGTTGCTCGGCGCTCTCTGGCTGACCGCGGGGACGGAGGCGGGAATGCAGCGCGTCCGCGAGTTCGTGACCTCCGGCCGCGCCCGCAAGCTCCCCGACTTCGGGGAGTCGGGGCAGTCGTACGGCCTCCTGCGCAAGCTCGGACACGCGGCGCGTCTGGTCCGCGCCCTCGCTCTGCGCCACATGCTGACAACGGCCGAGATGCTCGACCAGGTCGCCTTCTTCCTCCCCGAGGTCGACATCGGGTCCCTGCGGGTGCCCTTCCTGGCCGTGGCCGCCGACAGCCGCAGCGGGGACGAGGTGCGGCTCGGGTCCGGACCGCTGCGTGAGGCCGTCGCCGCCAGCTCGGCGATGCCCGGGCTGGTGCCACCGATTCCCTGGAGCGAGCGCCTGCTCCAGGACGGTGGCTCGGTCGCCGAGATCCCGGTTCCGGCGGCGCGCTCTCTCGGGTCGCCGGTGCTGGCCGTCGAGACCAGCGAGGGCCTACCCCCGTTCAATGAGCGAGGCGACAGGCTCCCGCGCGCCCTCTTCCGTGCCGCGGCGATGGGGTGGCAGGCGCTGCGCCGGCGGCTCGTCGCCGACGCCGACGGAGTTATCGCGCCCGCGGTCAACCACATCCACTGGGCCGACTTCAACGCCGTCGACGAGGCGGTTGCTGCCGGCCGCGTGGCAGCGCGGGCCTTCCTGTCCACCTGCTGAGCCCGGCCGAGTCGGGGGCTACCTGGGCGCCTCGTTCCCCGGCACCCCGAACGTGGGCATCTGGTTGCCGAGCACCCGGACCGTGTCGCGGGCGATGACGCGCTCCTCGTTGGTGGGAATCACGGCGACGGCAGCCCGGGCGCCGGGGACGGAGACCAGGACCTCCTCGCCGCGGGGTGCCTTGCGGTTCGCCTCCGCGTCGATCTCGACGCCGAGGAACGCGAGCTCGGAGCAGGAATCCGCGCGCACCTCGGGCGAGTTCTCGCCGATGCCGCCGGTGAAGGTCACGGCGTCCAGCCCGCCCATCGCCGCGCCGTAGGCGCCGATGTACTTCTTGACGCGGTAGGCGAAGATGTCGAAGGCGAGCTGCGCGCGCTTGTTTCCGGAGCCGCACGCCGCCTGGATCTCGCGCATGTCCGACGACACGCCGGACACCCCGTAGAGACCGGAGTGCTTGTTGAGCATCGCGTTGAGCTGCGAGAGCGTGAGCTCTTCCATGGCGATCAGCCAGGGCAGCACGGCGGGGTCCATGTCTCCGCACCTGGTCCCCATCAGCAGCCCCTCGAGGGGCGTGAAGCCCATCGTCGTGTCCACCGAGTGGCCGCGGTCGACAGCCGCCATCGAGCAACCGTTGCCGAGGTGGCAGGTGACGATCTTGAGCTCCTCGAACGGGCGGTCGAGGAGCTTCGCGGTGCGGATCGCGACGTAGCGGTGCGAGGTGCCGTGGAAGCCGTAACGGCGGATGGCGTGACGGGTGTAGAGCTCGTACGGGAGGCCATAGACGAAGGCCCGGGGTGGCATCGACTGGTGGAAGGCGGTGTCGAAGACGGCCACGTGCGGCACGTTACGGAGGAGCGCCTGGGCGGCGCGCAGGCCGCGCAGGTTGTGGGGGTTGTGGAGCGGGGCGAGAACCACGCAGTCCTCGATCATCTCCTCGACCTCGGGCGTGATCAGGACGGACGACGCGAACTTCTCGCCGCCGTGGACCATGCGGTGCCCGACGGCCTCGATCTCCTCCACCGAGCGGAGGACGCCGTGCTCGGGGTGGCAGAGCACGCGGAGCACGCGCTCGACGGCGGCGCGATGCTCGAGAATCTCGGCGATCTCCTGGTACGGCTTCTTGCCCGAAGCGTCGAGGGCGAGCCGCGAGTCGGAGAGGCCGATCTTCTCGACACCGCCGCGCGCCAGGGTGCGGTCGGTGTTGGCCGCGATCATCTCGAGCGAGGTCTCGATGACCTGGAACTTGACTGACGAGGAGCCACAGTTGAGGACGAGGATCTTCATCGATTCAACCCTTCGGGCCGGCCGGCTCAGCCGAGCTTGGGCGTGTCGTCGGGGAGCCGGTCGGTGCGGTTGCGCTGCCCATCGTAGGTGAAAAAGCCCTTGCCCACCCGTGTTCCGGTGTGCCCGGCGCGGACCAGCTTGCGGAGCAGCGGGCACGGCCGGAACTTGGGGTCCCCGGTCTCCTGGAAGAGGTGCTCGAGCCAGTTGAGGATCTTGTGCAGGCCGACCCGGTCAGCCCACTCCAGCGGGCCGGTGCGGAACTCGTAGCCGAGCTTGATGGCGAGGTCGACCTCGGCGGCGCTCGCGACGCCCTCCATGACCACGTGGATCGCCTCGTTGATCAGAGGCAGGATCACGCGCGTGGTGACGAACCCGGGCGACTCGAACACCTCGATGGGTACCTTGCCGAGAAGGCGGGCGAAGTGGCGCGCCGTCTCGAACGCCGAGTTGTCGGTCACCTGGCCGCGGATGACCTCGACCACCGGTTGGGTCGTGACGGGGTAGAGGAAGTGCATGCCGAGGACGCGTTCGGGGTGGGCGAGCCCGTGGGCGAGCTCGGTGATCGAGAGCGTCGAGGTGTTGACGATGATCGGCACTTCCGGGGGCACCCGTTCGTCCACCTCGGAGAGCAGCGCGCGCTTGGCCGCGAACTCCTCCTGGATCGTCTCGATGACGAGGTCGCAGCCATTCGCGTACTCCAGCCCGGTGGTGAAATCGATGCGCGAGAGGATGGCCTTCTTCTCGGACTTGGTCAGGCTCCAGCGCTCGACCTGATGCTCGAGGGCCTCCTCGAGGATCGTCTTGACCTCGGCGGCGCGGGTCTCGTCGAGCTCTTTGAGCACGACCGTCAGGCCGGCCTGGGAGATGCGCGTGGCGATGGAACGGCCCATCATGCCGCCGCCGATGACCGCAATCGTGTGAAGCTCTTGGTCCGTCATGGTTGTGAAACATAGCGCAAGCGAGGTCCTCCCGTCAAGGCCGTGCTAGGATGCGCCCCATGAAGGTCGTTGCCGCCGCCGTCGCGGTTGTCCTCCTGGCCTCCGGAGCGGCGCCGTGGGCAGCCGAGCCGGAGAGGCAGGCGTTTCCGGAGATCCAGTTCGTCGACCGCTCCGGGAGCGCCCATGGCCTCAAGGACATCCGCGGCGCCGTGACCGTTCTCAACTTCTGGGCGACCTGGTGCGGGCCGTGCCGGATGGAGCTGCCGGCGCTGCAGGCGCTGTCCAACGAGCTCGGCGCGCGGGGATTCACCGTCCTGACCTTCGCCGTGGACACCCCTCGCCAGCTGGCGGACCGCTTTGCCAAAGAGATCGGCCTCGCGCTCCCGGTCTACTTCCTCGATCGCGAGACCGAAGGCTCGCTCGGCATCGACCGCATCCCGTTCACGGTGCTGCTCGACCGCGACGGCAAGGTGGTGCGGATCTACGCCGGGTTCTCGCAAGGGGGGATGAAGGACCTCAAGCAATATGCTCTGCGCCTGCTTTCCGAGCAGGCGCCGACGGGAGGGAAGTGATGACGACGCGCAAAGTCCTGGTTCCACTCGCACTGCTGCTGGTTGCGTGCGGGGCGTGGGCGCAGGGGCAGACGGACACCGTCGAGTTCACGCCCACGGTTGGCTTCTGGTTCGGCGACACGCTGTCGAGCGGCTCCACCGACGCCTTCGACTTCGACGTCACGATCGACGACGCGACGGG
>Ga0315287_10002589_pt1 | contig 17208 bp, 11 predicted proteins | sample YL17G11_0_MG_FD_205037 | JGI IMG/M metagenome (GOLD analysis project Ga0315287, IMG submission 205037) | Sediment microbial communities from Yellowstone Lake, YNP, Wyoming, USA - YL17G11_0 | ecosystem: Environmental > Aquatic > Freshwater > Lake > Sediment | place: USA: Wyoming | collected...
GGCGGCCTCCCCCTGGCCGTGGTCGGGCCCACATTCATCGGCGCTCCCGCACACGTGCCCGGCCTCCCCGTGGGCCGGGTTGGAGTCGGCAGCGGGCGAGGAGGCGCGCCCCCCCCCCGCCTCGCCCCCGCCCTCCAACGCCTCGCCCACGCGGTCCAGGTCGTACCCGCCCACGCCCAGCACCCAGTCCGCGGAGACGGCCGCCTTGGTGGCCCGCAGGATGGGGGCCAGGCCGTTCAGGGACGCCAGCCGGGAGGCGAGGGCGTCCGCGGCGGCGGGCGAGACCAAGTCGACCTTGTTGAGGATGAGGCGGTCCGAGTAGGCGACCTGGGACACCGCCTCCCCGGGCTCCCGCCCCGGCGCGGGGTCGCCCAAGTGGCGGGGCGCATTCAGGGCGTCGACCAGGGTGACGACCCCGTCCAGCCGGAAGGAGCGGGCGACGGCGTCGACGGCCTGGAAGGTTTCGATGATGGGGGCCGGGTTGGCAAGGCCCGTCGTCTCCAGGACCAGGGCGTCAAACTCGCCCGCCCGGTCGGCCAGGGCAACCAGGGCATCGATCAGGTCGCCCCGCACCGTGCAGCAGAGGCAGCCGTTGGACAGGGAGACGATGCGCTCGGACGTCGACCCACCCGTGAGGGCGGCGGACGCGTTGGCACTGTCAGCGGCGACGGCCACCAGCTCGGAATCGATGTCGATCTCCCCGAACTCGTTCTCAATTATGGCCAGGCGCTTGCCGTGCGGCTGGGAGAGGAGGTGGTTGAGCAGGGTGGTCTTGCCGGAGCCCAGGAAGCCGGTGAGGACCTTTTCAGAAGAGGGGGTGGGGGGAGATGAGATGAGATGGTGAGGTTGGATATTTTTTGCCGGGTTGTCAGGTCTCTTCCGTCTCTTCTCTTCTCTTCTCCTTTCGCACCGTCACCGGGATGCGGTTGTCCTCCGCCTGAACGTCAATGACCTGGCTTGCCGCGTCGCCCGCTGCCGCGCGGACGGAGCGGCGCAGGTGGAGGCGGGCGGCGTGGCTAGGAGCCGCGCAGGCTGCGGCGCGCTGGCGGCAGGCGAGCGGGTGGCGAGCGGGTGGTTGCGCGGCCGGGCGGATTTGAGGCGCTGGCGTGCGGGGACGGGTGGTCGCTGCGCTGACGCAGGGGTTGAGGGTCGCCATGATGGGGCTCGGTTGGTCTCGGCGGGGCGACGACGGGGAAAAAGTGACAGTGCAGGAAACAGCTAGCCGCCCCCATTGCTCTCTTCCGCCCCAACGCCAGCGTTCTTCGCGTGGCCGCGTTGGGGGCGCGCCCGGGTCCGGCCCGCGCTCTCTCACACCAGGCCTATCGCAGGCCATCTCCACGCCCAGCGTCCCGTATAAAAAGCGCCGGTTCGACAGGGATGTGGTGCTGCTTTTGGCCACGGTGCGAGGAAGCGGGAACAAAGAGGAGGCCGGCCTCTCCAACCCCGACAACCTCGAGAGAGAGCGTCCACCCGAGAGCGTCCATCATCACACCACGCTCGCCTCTTGCGCGCGCCGCCCATCCCCTTAGGGGCCGACCACTGCCTGCCCACGCCTTGTCTCACATAACACTTCACACTCGCTCCCCCGAAAAACAAACGTGCAGAGCGCCTTCCCGCACCAAGGCCGACCCACCAGGCTCGACCACCCCGGCCACCACCACCTCCCCCTTCCAGCAGCCCCGCCAAGCGACTGCCGCTTCGTCAGCTGCCTTTTCCCCGACGGGCCGCACCCGGGGGCGCATGGATGCCGATGATTTTGATGCGTGGCAGAAAGTGGTGACGGCGACGGGGCGGCGGTAGAGAGCGTCCGCACGACACATGGAGCGCGGCCGCGCCGCGTGGGCGGAGGCCGGCTGGGCATGGGGTGAGTGGAGAGAGAATGAGACAAAAAAGTCATTGTTACTCACCCGCCCCCCACACACAAAATGCCGCGCCGGCTCCTTGCCAGCCGGGCCGTCGGGGAGGCGGCCACCTGTGCCGCCACATCCGCTCTCATAGGAGGGGCGCTGGCTGGGCAAGGTGTGAGAGGAGGAATGGAGGCGCAGCACAAGGCAACTCAAGCATTGAAATGCTCGCCGGCACACTCATCCTCTTCCCCCTTTCACAGGCGCCCCTCTAGACTCGGCCGCCCTGCTCGCCCTTACGCTCGTCGCCCTGCTGGAGGACGCGGCCTCCCTGGGCGGGTATGGAGGTAAAGGTGGAGGAGAGAGAGGGAGAGAGAGAGGGGGAGAGAGAGCCAACGTTTTTTTTCACCCCTCAAACCCGCGGTCTCATTTTTCCTCTCCCCAGCCGCTCACTACCCGACCCGCCCCGCCGACTCCGAGGGCGTCGCCTTGGGTGCCCTGGCCGTCCCCTGGGCCCTGGCCGGCCTGCTCGTCGCGGCCACCCCCGGCGACGCCCCGTACTGGCGCCTGCTGCTGCGGGCGGGCGTCGCGGGCGGGGCACTCTGGTGCGGCTGGCTCGCCTGGAGAGGGGGGAGCGCCGCCCTCCTCCCCCTCCCGCGCCCTCCTCCGCGCCCGCTGACCCGGGCCACCGTGGCGGCCGCGACGGGGTCGACCGCGTCGCTGGCCCTGGCCGCCGCGGCAGATGGGCGCGGCGGCGGGGCGATGCGGCGGAGCGCGAGCGCGCGGTCGGTGGCCACAGCTGCACCGCCGCCGCCGCCGCCCCTCCCCACCTCTCCGTCAAAGGACGAGACACCCCGGCCGGCGCCCGCCTCACCAGGCCTCGCCGCCCTCCGCACTGTATTCTGCACCGCGCTAGCCATCTCCTGCATTGCCTTGGCGGCCTGGGCGGGCGGGGAGGGGGGAGGGGGCGCCGCCTTCAACCTCCCGTCTGCTGGCTGGGCGACGGCGGCCGTCGCCGCTGCCCTCCTCCTCACGCACGCTGCCTGCTCCTCCCTGCCCCGCTGCTTCACGCTGGGCGAGGCGTCAGCGGTGGCCCTGGTGGTCTCCCTGGCCGCCTGTGATGGCGCCGCCCGCGCGTTTGCCTTTTCCGCCCCCGCCGGCAGCCTCGCGGCCCACTGGAGCGCGACCGCCCTCCCGCCCCCTTTGCTCTCCGTGCGCTCGCCCACCACCACCGCCCGCTCGCCCGAGTCCGCCTTTGTCCAGGGGGTCCTGCTGGCGGCCTTGGCGGGCGGTGCCGCTGCTGCGCCCTTAGCCACGGCGGCCCTGGACCGGCGGGACTGGGCGGCGGCGGTCGCGCTGGCGGCCGCGGCCGCGGGCTGCGCGCCCGCCGCGCTGGCCGCGGGCGGGTGGGCGCTCCGCTACGCGGCCGCCACCCCGGCGCGCGCCGCCTTTGCCGCGTCCTGGGCGGCCGGCCTGGCGGTCGGCCTGCCGGCCATGCACGCCGCCGCCACCGCGGCCTCCCTGCCCCGCACCATCCTCCGCAAGGGCTACCACGGCCTGGCCGTCGCCATCTTCGCGCCCGCCGTCCTGGGCGGGCAGGCCGGGCTGGTGGCGGCCGGGAGCGCGGCCGCGGGCGCGGCCCTGGCAGCCCTGGAGGTCGCCCGCATCGCGGGGGCCCGCTCCACCCGGGCGGGCGCGTCCCTGGACGCCTTCATGTCCAAGTTCCTGGACGCCCAGGACGCGGGCCCCGTCCTGGTCTCCCACTTCGCGTTGCTGGCCGGCGTGGCCGGGCCGGTGTGGGTGGTCGTGTCCGCCGCCGCCCCCGCCCCCACCTCCTCCCCGCCGCCGTCCCTCCTCCTCGCCCTCACGGGCGTCGTCTCTCTGGGCGTCACCGACACGGCGGCCTCGGTCATCGGGCGGGCGTGCGGGCGCAGGCGATTGTGGGGTGGGGCCAAGACGGTGGAGGGGGCGGTGGCGGGCGCGGTGGCGGGAGGGGTGGCGTGGGCGGCGCTGCTGCTGCTGGGGGGGGGGGGGCGCGCTGCCTCCCTGCCCCTCCTCCTCCCGCTCGCCCTCGCCTCCGCCCTGACCGCGGCGCTGGAGGCGGCCACCACCCAGCTGGACAACGTGTTCCTGCCCCTGCACCACTTAGGTTTGGTGGGCGCATTGGTTGGTGGCGTGCTGTAGAATCTCTCTGTGTCCGGGCGTTCCTTTTTCATTCTCATCCACCCCCCCCCCCCCCCAGGCGCGCGCAGCGGATAACGGGAGGTGGGGGGGGGGTCGCGCGCCGCGCCGTCTTTCTCTCCACGCTCCCTCCCCCTCTCTCTCTCCTCGCCCCGCTCATTTGATGCGATCCCGGAACCGGTCGATGTTGGCGTGCGTCAGCACGGTCACCTGCTCCCAGGACAGGGGCTGCTTGGTGAAGGGGCAGCGCGGCTCCGACCCGCCCGCCGCGAGGACGGCCTTCCAAGTGGCCAGCCCCATCACGTGCCCCCACGGGCTGATGGCGGGCCGGCGGGCGGGCTCCAGGGTGATGGGGTCGATGAGGTGGGGGACCGGGTTGTCCGCGTTGTCGTCGCCGCCGCCGCCTTCCTCCCCGTCCGACCCGTCCCGGGCGGCCGCGCGCGCGCGGTAGCGGGCGGCGCGCGAGATGCCGCCCCACGCGTTGACGACCGCCGCTTCCGGGTCCTCCGCCTCCTCCGGCTCCTCCCGGTACCGGCGGCGCCGGGCGGCGGGCGCGGGCGCGCCATAGCCGCCGCCGCCGCCCTCATCCGAGGAGGATGCCCCGACCCCCCCGCCGGCGTGGCGCTTGCGGCGGCGCGGGCCGCCACCAGCCGGGCGGGCCGCGCGCGGCGGCCGCGGCGCGCGCGCCCGGGCGGCCGGGGCGGCCGCCGACAGCGGCGGCGGCAGCCCCGCCAGCACCGCCACCGCGACCGCCTCCCGCTCCGCCTTGCCCGCCCAGTACTCGGTGCAGGCGTGGCCCGGGTCGAGCGCCTCGATCGCGGCGCACACCTCGGGCTGGTTGAACCCAAAGTACTCGGGCCCCGCGATCGCGGTCTTGGGGGGCGGGGGCAAGTCCTCGCCGCCCGCGATGCGGTCCGCGATCACGCCGTTGATGCGGCGCAGCACGGCCGACCAGCAGCCCGTGCACGACTTGGCGACCAGGGGCTCGTCCGGGCGGTCGGAGGCGGTGACGGTGAAGGTCGGGGCGGGCCAGTGCTCGCCCCCCTCGCCCACGACCGCGCACTCATGCACCGTCAGCTGGTCCAACGCCACGGACGACCGGAAGGAGACGCGGGACGTGAACCCGTCCGGGAAGATGTAGCCCGCATTGTGCCAGCCCGGCTCCGCGCGCAGGGCGCCCACGGACACCAGTTCCGCGTGCTTTGAGGACTTGAGGCGCAGGCGCCCCCGGTTGACGTGCCCCGACCGGGCGATCGCGACGAGGGAGCGCCCGCGCAGGGGGCGAGCGGCGGCGAGGGACGCCGCATCGGTGGCGGGTGGTGCGGCGTCTTCAGGCGCGGCGTCGGTGACGGGCGCGGGAAGGGGTGGGGGAGGAGGCGCGGGCGGCGCGGCGTCAGCAGCAGGCACAACGCAGGGCGCGGCCGCAGGAGGGGGTGGCAGCCGAGGAGCGGGCGCGGGCGCGGCCACCTCCGCCTCCGCCTCCACCCCGCCCAGCCCGCCCTCCGCCGCGGGGGCCGCCCCACCGTGCAGCACCGCCTCCTCCATCCCACTGGCGGGGCGGCGGCGGCGGGACCCGGGCGGGCGCACCCGGGACCCGGACCGCGACTTCGGTGCCTTGGAGGCCGGCTGCTGGGAGGTCGTGGCCTCCTCGAGCGCGGGCGTCGGCGTGAGGACGGGGAGCGGGGGCGGGGGCGGGGCCGCCGCCGCCGCCGCGTTGGCCGCCTCCAGCGCCGCCATCAGTTCCTCCGGCGACGCCTCCACGATGCTGCCGTCGGGGAGGCACTTCATGAGGCGGTGCGGGATGGTGGAGGAGGGCGGGGGCGGGGATTGCAGGGTGGCGGGCACGGCCGGGGGGGGCGGCGGGGGCGGCCGCGCGGCGCGGGGGGACCGGGCCTTGCGGCCGCCGACCGCCGGGACGGGGGGATTGAGCGGGCCGTACGTCGGGACGTCCCCGCCTGACGAGGTGGCGGGCGTGGCGACGCCGGTCGAGGAGGACGGGCCGCTGGAGAGGGCCGGCCCAGCCGAGCGGGGGCGCGGATGGCGGGCGCCCCCGCCGCCGCCGCCCGGCACCCAGCTCCCGTCCGCCGCCTTGACCCGCCCACCCCGGAACGCGCCAATGAATACACCATCGCCCAGGGAGGCCAGCGGCGCTTTCGCCGGGCGCGGGCGGGGCGGGTGCGCGGGTGGAAAGGAGGCGGCCAGCGCGGCGCCCCCGCCTGCCTGGGGCTGGGCCGACCCTTCCCGGGAGGATGAGGGCGGGCGTGCCACGGCAGGCGCGTCGACCATGACCGCCGCCCGGGGTGGGGCCGTGATCCGGCCCCCCACCCCGGACACCTGGTCCCCGGCCAGCCCCACCCGCACCCGGCGCACAAAGGCGTTGTCGCCGCACGAGAGCGCGGCCGCCGCCTCGCCCTCATCCCCCCGGCACAGGTCCAGCGCCCGCCCCGCCTCCGCCGCCGTCACGGTCGGACACATGGCCCGCACCTCCTCCACCTTGCGGGCGCGCTCCCGGGTCTCGAAGGCGGCGAGCATGCGGCGCTGGAGGTCGACCTAAAAAAACAGGAGTGAGGGAAAGGAGGTGAAGGAGACGAGCGCGAGGGTCCAGAGGGGGCGGCCGTCACAAAGAGAGAGCCCCGCCTCCCCCCCCTCGCGCGTGGGCCCTGACATTGTCAGCACCCTACCCGACCCTCCAGAAACCTTCCACACCACCTAAATAAGCCTTCTGGGTGGGTGCGCCCGGCGGGGGAGGGCCGGAAGGGCGGCCGAGGTTTGCGGGCGCGCACGCTAATGTCGTCCGCGCACCATGCGCAACGCAGCAATAAAACCAGCTCTCCCTCCTTCACTCTTACCCGCTGCTGGATGATGGTCGCCTCCTGGGCGGTCAAATCCCGGCCTTCCAGGGACTTGAACACGTCGTCGGTGCTGCGGTCGGGTGTGGGGAGAGGGTGAGAAAGTTGTGCGTGCGTGCGCGCTGCAACGAATGAGCGCGCCGGCGCAGTCTCTCAGCTCTTTTTTTTCTCAACACGCACCGCTGCGTCTCTATCGATTTCACGCCGTCTAGGAACATGTCCTTGATGGATCCACCGCCCAGAGCGGAGGCGCCTCCGGGGGGGGTGGGCGTGCCATCGCCGGGGGCGACGGTGGTGAGGGCGAGGTCGCTGTTTTCCTTCTCCATCTCAGTTGCCGCGGCGAAATGTGAGTGGAGAGAGCAAAGAGGGGGGCTGAGGGTTTTTTTTGGAGGGGGCCGGCCATCCAAACAAGCACACAGTCAGGCAGACTTATTCGCTCGCCCGTTTGAGATGCTGCTGCTGCGACGGCCCGCGCCAGCCCGTGGTGGCTGCCAGGCGACACGCAGCCCCCGCCTGGCCTGCGCGCCAGTCGGGGCGCTGAAGCCGCCGTTTCTGGCGCGCAGGCCAGGCGGGGCGCTGCAGCGGCGGCAGCGGCACCCGCGCCAACCTGCGCCCCCGGTCCCCGCCCTTGCAGCCGGGCCGGCCACCGCGGCCGTCGCGGCCGCACTCGCCTCGGCGGGCTTGGTCGTCGCCTCCGCCTCCCGCCTGGTCGCCGCGGGAACCCTCCCCGCCACCACCCCGGCTGTTCTGGCCCAGGTAGCCTTCCGGCTATTGGTTCCCGCCCTCCAATTCGTGGCGGTCGGGGCGACGCTCGCCCGGGCGGGCCTCCAGGCGTCGTCGCCCCCCGCCGGCCCCCGCCTCGGCGGGTGGGGCCTGGCCGCCCTGCCCGCCGCCGCCGCCCTGTACGCGGCTTTAGGCGTGGGGGCGGGTTGGCTGGCGGGCGCGGCGGCGGAGGGCGTGTTGGGCGCCCGCGCGCAGGCCGCCTTGGCGCGCGCACGCGGGGCCGGGTGGCACGCAGTCGCCCGCCCCGCGCCCTCCGCGGGGGCGGCCGCGTCCGCGCTGGCTGCCGCAGCCGGTGCGCCCGCCGCGGCCGGCGCGTTGGGGCCGCCTCCCCCACCCGGCCGCGCCGGCACGGCCGCCCTGGTGACCGCCTGCTCATCTTTCGGCAACGCGGTCACGCTCCCGACCTGCCTGCTGAGCGCCCTGCTCCTCCCCGGCAGCCCGGCGTCCGACGCGGCGGCCGCCTACGTCGCCCTCTACGCGGCGGGCTGGTCGCCCCTGCTGTGGACGGTGGGGTCTGGGCTGGTGACCCGGGCGGCGGGAGGGGGTGGTAAGGGGCGGCAACAGCCGTCGCCGCCTGAACTGGCGGCTGCCGCCCGCGTGGGGTCGGTCGCCCTGGCCCGGGGTGGGGCGGGGGCGGGGCGGGCGCGCGGCCTGGGCGGCCTCGCCCGCGCCGGGCTCGCCCGTGCCTTGAGTCTCCTCACGGCTGCCGGCCGGGCGGCGGCCGCCTCGCCTCCCCTGGCTGCCACGCTGGCCGCCCTCGCCCTGGGCGCCTCCCCGCTAGGCCCGGCCCTTTTCCTCACCCCGGCCGAGGTGGTGGCCGCGACGGGGGTTGCACCGCCCGCCCTCCCACTCGAGCTGAGCTTGGCGCTGGCGGCCGCCCGGGCATTCATCGGGGCGGCCCGCACGCTGGCGGCGGGGGCGCTGCCGGGCCAGCTGCTGGTGCTGGGCGCGTCCCTGTCATCTTCCTCGAGCGCGCCACCGCCGCGGCAGGCGGGGGGCGGCCCCCCCGCCCGCCGCGGCCTCCCGCGCGCCCTGTGGGCCGGCGCGGTCGGCCCGGACGGGCGGGCCCTGGCCGCCGTGGCGGTCGTCCGGCTCGCCATCGTTCCCGCACTCGGGGTGGCCACCGTCGCGGCCGCCCGGGGCGCCGGCTGGGGCGTCGGCACCGACCCGGTCGCGGCGCTCGTGCTGCTCATCCAGGCGGCCGTCCCGCCGGCGCAGACCTTTGTGATCATGGCGCTGGCCTCGGGGGATGCTGACCTGGCGTCCCGGCTGGCATCCCTCATCGTGCGGCTGTACGCCTGGTCGGCGGTCCCGATGAGCCTGGCGGCGATCGGGGCGGCCCGGTGGGTGGGGGCGGGTTGAACTGTTTGTTGTCGAGATGAGGCCCTTGTGGGGGTTGAAGAAAAAAAACAAATTGGCTCATCACACCAACTCCGTTTTTCTCGCCGGGGAGGGCTGGAGAGGCGGCGCGCATCCACACGCACACGACAGGTCCACATCACACGCATGGCCCTCACCCGCCGCACGCGTGCGGCGGCGCCGACGTCGGTTGCAGGCCGCGGGGCGGGCGCGGTGAAAAAGGGCCGCGGCCGCCCGGACGCTCATCAACCCTTTTCTGCCCTCCCATCCCTGCTCGCCGCCCTCGCCGGCGGCCTGGCGGCCTCCTCCTGCTGCTTGATCCAACTGGCCCTTAACGCGTTCGGCTTTGCCTGCGCAGGCTTTGCGGTCCTGGACCCGCACCGCCCGCTGTCCGTGGCGGCGACGGCGGCCGCCCTGGCCCTCCTCCACCGGCGGCACAGGTCTGCGCGGGTGACCGGGTGTGCCTTGCTGGCGGCGGCCGCCCTGACGGCCCTGCCGGACCTCCTGGCAGCTGCATCGCGGGCAGGCGGGGTCGGCTCGGCGCTCAGAGCCGCCTTGCCCCAGGCAGTGGCGAGGGTGACGGCAACCGACGCGACCACCACGCTGCTGAAGGTCGGCATGAAATGCGCGGCCTGCGGTGAGCGCGCCCGGGCGGCCGCCGCGGGCGTGCCCGGCATCGTGTCCGCGGCCACGGACTGGGAGGCGGGCACGATGCGGGTGGTGAGCAGTGGTGGCGGGAGCAGTGAGGCGGTGCGGGCGGTGGAGGCAGCGCTGGCGGAGGCGGGGTTCGAGGTGTTAGAAAAATGAAAGAGAGAGAGACATTTAAAAAAAAAAAAATTACAGCTGCTGCATGAATGCCCGCCGCTCCTCCCGGGCCGCCATCACCACCGCCGCTCCTCGTGCTAACGCGGCGCGCCCCGCCGGGCTCGCCTTCCCCGCGCGCCCAAGCCGGGCGCCCAGCTTGTCCGGGTGGTAGAGCAGGGCCACAGTCTGCCAGGCGCCCCGCAGCGCGCGCTGGGAGAGCTGTGCGTGCGCGCTCGCGCGGCTGCCGCTGCCACCCCGGGCCACCGTCTGCAGCAGGTGGCCCGGCGGGGTGGGGGGCGGCCAGGGGATGAGGGCCGGGTCCAGGGGGTCACGCTCCACAGGCAGGGCCGCCCAGGCGGCGGCCGTGGCCGCCCAGGCGGGGGGTGAGGTGGATGGAGGGGGGGCCAGGTTGGAGGCACCCACCCCCGCCCACGCAGGCGCCACGTCCACGCCCTCCTCCCCCACCACCGCCGCCCGCTCCCGCTGCTGCGTGAGGCCTGCCAGCAGGGCCGCGTCCGCCTGAGCCCGGGCCCGGGCGCGGGTGGCTTGGTCGGCCGCCCAGGCCCGGTCGGCGGCGCGCCTGGGAGAGAGGGGAGGGGAAAAGTGGAGGTCGGTTACACCAACCTCGAGGGTGTGCGCTTTTTTCTTGTGTGTGTGTGATCTCTCTGCCGGTCGGCCCACTCTCCTACGCACTCTTCCTCGCTATCGTAGGCATCACTCTCCATGGCAAGGCGGTGGGAGGAAGGGAAAGAGAGAGAGAGCGTGTGATATAAACAGAAATGGAAAGCGACAGGCGAGATCTCTCCCTAACCTCCACCCCCTCAAAGCAAATGTGGGGCATGCGGCGCATGTGGCGCACGCTCAAAATAGGACACCCAACGCCTGATGGCCAGTTCTTCCTCTCCCTCAACCCCTTCCCAACGCCGCCACCCAAAAAATCAAAACAGGACAAATACACAGATCAAAAATTCAAATCGCCGCCCGTGAGGGGGCCGCCCCCTTCCGCCGCTTCCGCCGGGCCTGCTCCTCCGGTGACGCCACCAAAGCGGGGCCAAGGAGTGCCGGGCCGGGCGGAGTCGCACCCGCCACATCCAGGGGCAGGCGGGCGCCCGGGCCGGGCGTGGCGGGCGTCAGCAGGCCAACCGGGGAGGACGCCGGGCTGCCGCCGCCGCCGCTGGTGGTCGCCGTCGTCGCCGCCGTCCCGGCCCGCCCCGGGCTGCTACCCCCACCGGGCGTGGGCGGGGCGGAGGTGGTGGGCGGGGCGGGGGCAGGAGCGGCACGCTGCGCGGCGGCGGGCGGCTCGGCAGCGGCCGCCGCCGCGTGCCAGCCCCGCCGCGCGGCCAGCGCCGCCTGCCGCCCCGTCGTCACCCGGGCCCGCCCGTACCGGGCCGCCGCGTCGGCCGCCGGGTCGACGGCCGGGATGACAGGGACGGTGGGGGAGCCCGCCCAGACCCGGCGGGCGGGGGGCGGCGGCGGGTAGGGTGGGAAGGTGGCCGCCGCGGCTGCCGCACTGTGCGCGCGCGCGGCCGCCGCCGCCGCCGCGGCCGCCGCCGCGGCCGCCGCCACGCTCTCAAACAGGGACAGGCCGGGCCCGAACAGGGAAGGGGCCGGAGTGGGCGGTGATGAGTTGGCCAGGGCCGCCGCCGCGCCCGCGCCCTCGGCCGGCGGCACGGCGACGCGGGGCTTGCGCTTGCCCGACCGCGACTTGGCGGGCCGGGCAGGCAGGTGGGGCAGGGGAGAGCCCGGGGGCCCGCCCACCAGGAGCGCGGCCGCCGCCGCCGCGGCCGCCGGGTCCGCCGCCGCGGCCGCGGCCAGGGTAGCCGGGCCCAGCGGGCTGCCCGCCGCCAGCCCGCCAGCACCGCCCCCCCGCGGCCGGGCGGGCGAGGCGAAGGGCGTGCGGAAGGGGGAGGGGGAAGGGGAGGGCCCCCGGCCAGGCGTGCGCGCGCCGCCGCTGCCCCCACCCGCCGCCGCTGCCGCCGCCGCCGACTCGGCCCGGGCCAGGAGCGCCGCATTCCGCTCGCCATCCTTGTCCATGGACCGGCGCAGGGCGCCGTCCCCCGACATGGGCTCGGCTCGGGTCGGCTTGGGCGGCGCCCGCTCCGCGTGGGCCAGCAGGAGGGCGGCCGCCGCCGCGGCCGCTGGCGCCGCTGGCGGGGCGTGGTCGGCCGGGGCGGCCGCGGCTGCCGCCGCCGGCGGCCGGCCGTCCAGGCGCCCAAAGACGGACGCGGCGCCGGCAGGCGTAAACCCGCCCGCCAGCAGGGCCATGGCCGCCTTGCGGGACCCGTCCCGGGAGAGGGCGGCCACCAGGCGGGCCGGGCCGACCGCGGCCAGGAGGGGGACCTCGGCCGCATAGTCGCCCACCGGGTAGTTTGTGACCACCCGCCCGGCCGCGGCCGCGGCGGCCGCGCAGACCGCGGCGGCCGCGGACGCGCCCGCGCCGGGCAGGCCGGCGGCGGCCGCGGACGGGGCGGCCGCAGACGCGGACGCGGCCGCGGACGCGGCCGCAGCCAGCGCCGCCGCCTCGGCCGCCGCAGCTGTCCCCTTGTTGATGGCCGCCCGGTCGTACGCCCGGGCCGCCTGCTCCTCGGTCCCGTAGAAGCCGAGGTGGACTTGCTTGCCCGCCACATTGATTTGGGAGTGCCTGGGTGGTGAGGGAAGAGGGTATGGGAGAGGGCGTGGCGTGTGTATGATGAGAGAATAAGAGTTTTCGCGCGCGCTCCCTTTTCTTCTCTCTCTCTCTCTTCCATCCCCCCAAAACGCACCACCGCCCCGTCTGCTTCAGGAGCGACACCCCCCGGTGGCGGGACGTCTGAGTCCCCGACTTGCGGGCCCGGGCCCGCAGCATGGCGACCAGCTGGGCGGTGGGCATGGCTGAAAAGTGAATGGAGACAAAAAAAAATGGTGAGATGAGGTCGGTGGGAAAGCGCTTTTGGCTTCCCGTGTATGGCCCCTCACCGCTCCCTGCACGCACAACAACTACAACTCACTCGTCAGTTCGGTGACCTCCTCGCCGTACTCGGCCAGCCCGAAGTTGGTCTTGGCGTCCCGGCCGTGCTGCGGCATTGAGAGAAGCAGAAGAGAAAGGTGGATTGATGAGGGTTTGGTTTAGAGACTGGAAGGGCCGGCGAGGAGCAACCCCCTCTACCATGTCTCTCTCACCTTGTTGATGGCGGCCCGGTCAAAGGCGCGGGCGGCGGCGACCTCGGTGTCGTGGTCGCCCAGGGAGGTGGTCTTGCCGCCGGCGGAGATCTAAACAGGAAGAACGGGGAGGAGGGATGAGGGAGGAAGGGTGAAGCTTGGGTGGGCAGAGAGCGAGCCGAGCGGACATGCGGCAGTGAGAGGGAGAGAGTTCTCCGCGCCCCATCACCCCTTTTTCACACACCCCAACCCGCCACTCGCGGCGAAATGAGCATACAGGGCACTCTAACAGCCCTCAGAGGGCGTGCATGCCCGAATTGCCGCACCCCACACGGGCAAACGGGCAGCCGCATGCGAGGGGCAGCAAAAAAAGGTCGCGTGATGCGCCGGGGCCGGCGGCCCAAAAATAGGAGACGCTTATTCTAGCGCCTCTTTCGGGGGGCGAGGGCGCCGCAATCAGCACCCAGATTGCACACCAAACGAGGCGCGATCTAATCAATGCCTCATCCAGTGGGGTTGCGCGGGGTTAGCGGGCCGCCCTCCCCGCCTCCGCGCCCGGGGAAGGCAAGAGCACTTGCAAGAAGATGGGGGGGGCGGCCAGCGCGCTCGGGGCGGGGTTGTTTGTGCCCTCCCCCTTGCCGTTTTGGAGGGACCAGAGGACGCCAGAAGTGGCAGCTTGCCCCTGATTCGGACCCGGTAGATGCCACACGCACCGTGCCGCGGGTGCGCGGTGGCTGGTAGGCGGCCGAGTAGCAGTCGCCCGCGGGGGGGGTGGCAAAAAGCCAGCAGCCGCGCGTGGGCCTAGCCACCGACCGACAAAAGAACTCTCCTTCTCTCTCTCCACCGCCAACCAGTTTTGCTTACCTGGGCCCGCCACCGACCGGATGGACTGTTTAAGTGTGGATGGAAGAGGGGGTGAGGGAGGGAGCGCGCGGGTTGGGTGAGATTGGCGGGGGCGGGGCCGAGCAGGCAGTGCAAAAAAAGAGAAGGGACCGCGCTGCCGAGTGCTGACGAGACGCCACCCCGCACGCCCCGCGCTCTCCTCCCGAGTCTCTGCGCTGGGCAGGGGCGGGAGAAGGCAAGCCAGCTGTCTACGCACCGGAACAGGGTCACCCCCCGGTAGTTGGAGGACTTGGCGGGGGCGGACATGAAAAAGAGAGGAAGATGGGAGGAGTGGAGCGGCGTGACGAAGAAGTGCTCTTTTTCTTCACTTTCCTCTTTCTCCGCTCTCTCCGCGGAAACGCCAGCCCCGGTTCCTACGCCCTTGTTATCAACCCCTCTTATTCCATCGCGCCACCCAGCGCGATCGAAAAAGAGGGAGAGAGAGAAGATAGAGTGGAGGAGCTGACACAGAGAGAGAGAGGACATGCCCGACGCCCCTGCACCTGCTGAGGTGGCCGTTTCCCCGCCGCCGCCCCTCTCCCCCAAGAGCGCTCAGCTGGCGGCCAGCCTGGCCGCGTTTGAGGCGGCAAGCGGCCGGGGCGCCGACCCGGTGACCGCCGCCACGGATGGCCACGTCGACCACGCGCCGTTGGAACCGCCGACGGAGCCGGAGGGGGTGGCGAAAAAAAACTGAGTTCAGATCTTTCCAGGAGCGGAGCTTTTGTTTCCGACTCGGTCCTGGGACTGCGCGCGCGTGCGTGTGGGCGTGCGCGTGCGCGGCTGTGCGTGTGTGTAATGTTGGCGCACTAAATTAATAACTAAGAAAGGAAACGGCTCCCCCCATCATCATCCACCCCGCCCACAAACCACAACGCCCCCTCTCTTGCGAGCGGCCGCGGCCGCGGCCGCCCCGCGCACCTGCGCCGCCCGCAGCCGCCCCGAGCTGCTCCGCCCAAACCCGGCACCGCGCCCGCCACCCTCACCGTCCCCGCCGCCGCCGCCATCTTTGGGCCAGGCCGCGGCAATGGTGGCCGGGCGGGAGGGCGGGGGCGGGGGCGGGGGTGAGGAGAGGGCGGCCGCGCCCGCCGCGGCCGCGCCGGCCAGGCACCACGCTGCCCGTAGCGCGCCGCCGCCCCAGGGCGCGCGCCCGCCCGGGGTGAGGGTGGGCATGGTGGCCGCCTCCGCCAGCGCAGCGCCCAGGGGCCAGCCGGCGAGGGGTGGGGGCCCGCCGGCAAGCGTGGCAGCGGCGGCGGCGGCGCCGCCTGTCCTGTGCACCAGGCGGCGCCACCACCAGCGGGCGGCCCGGCCGGCAGGGCTGCCCGCCCGCCCGCCCGCCCGCCCCGCCGCCACCGCGAACCCGACATCTGCATCGCCCACCAGCCCCCGCACCAGGGCCGCGACGTACGGCGCCCGGAAACAGAAGAAGGGCGCGCCCGGCTCCGCCCGGGCGGCTGGGGCGGCCGAGACGGCGGCCCATGGGCGGGCACAGTGCTCCTCGCCCGCCGCCTCCAGCGCGGCCGCCCAGGCGCGGGCGCCGGCGCCGGGCGGGGGGGCCCGGCCGCGGGCGATGCCGGCGTCCCCGCCAAAGAAGAAGCGGTGGACGACGGAGAAGCCGGCGGCCGCGGTGAAGGCCGTGCCGGCCGGGGGTGGGGGGCGGAGCGCGGAGAGCGCGGGCAGGGGTGGGGTGGGGTGGGGGGCGCCCCCGCCCTCCCTGCCCGCCGCCGCCGCCGCCGCCGCCGCCGCCGAGGGCGGCGGCGCGGGCTGGCCCAGCGCCGCGGCGGCGACGGCGCGGGCCACCGCCCGGCAGGCCGCCCAGTCCGCGGCGGGCGAGGGGGGGCCGCCTTCCACCCCGCCCCACCCCTCGTGCGCGCACGGGTGGTGGCCGCCGCCGCCGCCACCCGCGGCCGCCGCCCAGGCGTCGTCCAGGCCCGCCCCCGCATATGACGCCGTCGTCAGGCGGGGCGGGGCAGGGGAGGAGGGAGGGGCGGCGGCGGCGGCAGGGGGGGAGGAGGACGGGTACGCGACCTCCAGGCTGGCCCCGCCCAGGTCGAGGAGACCGACCCGCCCCGCCCCGCCCGCCGCGCCGCCCGCCCCCGCCCCGCCGCCCCCGCTGGGCAGGCCATGGTTGAGGGCCGCCCAACCGAGGGCGGCCTCCTCCGACCCGGACAGGACGGCCGCGGGGCCGCTCCCGCCGCCGCCCCCGCCGCCGCCGCCGCCGCCGAGCGCAAAGCCCGAGGCGGACAGCGCGGCGGCCGCCGCGCCCAGCACGCGGCGGCGGTCGCCGTCGCCCAGCCGGCGCAGCCCCGCCGTGCCGCGCAGGAGGATGCGGGCGTGCGCCGGGCGGGCGCCCGGGGGCAGGGCCGCCGCGCCGGCGGCCAGGAGCGGGGCCAGGGCGGCCGCCACGCCCGCCGCGCCCGCCAGCTGGGCGGGGCGGCCAGCGGCGGCGGCGGCGGCCGAGGAGGCGTTGCCGGCGGCGGCTGCAGCGGCCGTGGCGGTCGGCGGGGCCGCCGCCGTGCCCCCCAGGAAGAAGAACGACTCCAGGCCGCCCGCCACCTCCAGGCGGTCCAGGGCAATGCCGCCGCCCTGGCGGCGCCGCAGGGCGGGCGTGGCCACGCCCGGGCCCGCCCGGCGGGGCAGGGCGGCCGGCGGGCGGCCCGGGCGCAGCTCTGCGACGGCCACCGGCCGCCCTGCCCCGCCGCCGCCGCCCCGGAGGACGGAGTAGGCGTGGATGCGGGTGCCGGAGGAGCCGGCATCCAGGACGAGGACGTAGGCCGGGGACGGGGTGTGCAAGGTGGCGGCGAGGGCGAGGGCGAGGGCGGACTGTGAGTGGGCGCGGGGAGAGGAGATGATGAAATGGCGATGGAGGGTGGGTGGGGGGTGGGGCAGTTCGCTTTTGCCCGCACTGCTGCTCTTTCCCCCTCCTCTCCTGTGTCGTCAAAAATAATTAAATAGACTCACGATGAACAGGGCCAGCGCCGCCCGGGCCCGGGCGGGGCGGGCGGGCGCCCGGGGCGAGGAGGGAGTGGAGGAGGGGGTGGGCGAGGGCAGGGGGGCGGGGTCGGCAGCGGCAGCGGGCGGGGGCGGGGCCGAGGTTGAGGGAGGGGGAGGCTCCATTTTTGTAATGTTCCCGAGTGCCGCGCTTCGCCAATTCTCTCAGGGGCACGCTCTGTGTGTGTGTGTGTGTGTGTGTATTTGTGTGTGTGTGTGTGGATGTGGGGCGAGGCGCTGCGTGAGCGGGGCGGCGGAAGGGAGAGGGCGGCGTGCTCCAATTTACGAACGAGCAAACGAAGCGCGGAGGAGCGGCGAGAAAGCGTCGCTCTCAACAGGGGGGGGGGGGGGGCGCCGCACCCCACTCACCCCATACCTGG
>Ga0315287_10002590_pt1 | contig 17203 bp, 13 predicted proteins | sample YL17G11_0_MG_FD_205037 | JGI IMG/M metagenome (GOLD analysis project Ga0315287, IMG submission 205037) | Sediment microbial communities from Yellowstone Lake, YNP, Wyoming, USA - YL17G11_0 | ecosystem: Environmental > Aquatic > Freshwater > Lake > Sediment | place: USA: Wyoming | collected...
CACGAGCCTCTTCGTGAAGTAGAGGAGCCGCGGCTCGTCGTAGCCGCCCCGGTGCACTCCGTGGATCACGAGCACGACGCGCTCGTGCCCGCCGGGCGGCACGTAGGTGCGGATCGGGACCTCCCGCCCGTCGCGCAGCCGCGCCACCATCTCCTCCGCGTCGTACGCGACCGAGAAGCCGTCCGCGCCCTCCTGGAACCGCAGGACGAACAGCGCGCCCTCGCCGGCGAGCGCCCAGAGGATGGCCGCCGCGGCCGCGATCGCCGCGACGACCGCGACGACGCGCCACAGGAGCTTCGATCCCTTCTTCGCCATGCGAGGCCCCACGCGCCGCGCGGGCTACGCCTTCTTGGCGCCGCGGGCGGACTTCTCGGTCTCCGGCGCGGCCGGGGCGGGCGCCGGAGCGGGCAGCGGGGCGTTCGTGGGCGGGAGGCCGTGCTTCTCGCGGATCTTCGTCTCGATGCGGAACGCGACGTCCGGGTTCGTCTTGAGGAACTCCTTCGCGTTCTCGCGGCCCTGGCCGATCCGGGTCTCCTCGAACGAGTACCAGGCGCCGGTCTTCTCGACGATCCCCTCGTCCGAGCCCACGTCGACGAGGCACCCCTCGCGGCTGATCCCCTCGCCGTACATGATGTCGAACTCGACCTCGCGGAACGGCGGCGCGAGCTTGTTCTTGACCACCTTGACGCGCGTCCGGTTCCCGACGGACTCCTCGCCCTGCTTGATCGCGCCGATGCGCCGGATGTCGAGCCGCTGCGAGGCGTAGAACTTGAGCGCGTTCCCGCCCGTGGTCGTCTCCGGGTTGCCGAACATGACGCCGATCTTCATGCGGATCTGGTTGATGAACATGATGCACGTCTGCGACTTCGAGAGCGCGCCGGTGAGCTTGCGCAGCGCCTGGCTCATGAGCCGCGCCTGGAGGCCGACGTGCGAGTCGCCCATCTCGCCCTCGAGCTCGGCGCGGGGGGTGAGCGCCGCGACGGAGTCGACGACGATGAGGTCGACGGCCGACGACCGCACGAGCATGTCCGCGATCTCGAGCGCCTGCTCGCCGCAGTCGGGCTGCGAGATGAGGAGCTCGGACGTTGAGACGCCGAGCTTCCGAGCGTACCCCACGTCGAGCGCGTGCTCCGCGTCGATGAACGCGCAGATCCCGCCCTGCTTCTGCGCCTGGGCCACGGCGTGGAGCGTGAGCGTGGTCTTGCCCGACGACTCGGGCCCGTAGACCTCGACGATCCTACCGCGCGGGTAGCCGCCCACGCCGAGCGCCACGTCGAGGTTGATCGCGCCGGTGGGGATCGCGTCGATCCCCTCGCCGATGATCTGATCCTCGCCGAGGCGCATGATCGATCCCTTGCCGTAGCTCTTCTCGATGGAGCTGATGGCGAGGTTGAGCGCGCGCTCCTTCTCGTTCTTCTTCTCCTGGTTCGACCCCTGCCCCTGGTTCGTCGTCATCGGCTCTCACTCCTTTGTCTCGCCCTCGTCCGGGGCCTCGCCCGCGGCGTCTTCCGCGGCATCGTCCGCGGCGTCCGTGGCCGGCGGCTCGTCGCGGGTCTCGCGTTCGTACATCGGCTCGGCCTCCTCGGGCCGCGCGCCGCGCACCCTGCCGCCGAGCGGGACCCGCCAGAGCATGTGGTAGTCGGCGCCGTTCGGGCGTAGGTCGCTGCGGTAGCACACGACCTCCCGCACCGTGAAGGCCCCGTACGCCCGCTCCCCGGACTCGGTGAGGCACGCGGCCAGCGCCGCCCCGTCGCCGCCCTTGACGCGGCCGATCGTCACGTGCGAGCGGAACGGCTTGGCGTCCAGGTTGAACCCCATGCGGACGAGCACCTCCGAGATCCCGTCGTACAGGCGGCCGAGCGCGCCCTCGTCGCGAAGGCCGACCCACACGACCAGGGGGTGCACCTCGTCCGGGAACACGCCGAGCCCGGCCGCGGTCACCTCGAACGGCGCGATCGTCCTCACGACCGGCTCGAGCCCGTCCTGGATCGCGGCGACCATCGGTTCGGTCACCTGGCCGAGGAACCGGATCGTGACGTGGAGGTTCTGCGGCGCGACCCACCGCACGTCGGCGGCGCCGCGCTCGCTCACCCGGCGCCGCAGGCCGGACTGCTCCTCCGCGACGGCGCGCAGGGCGTTCAGCCCGATGTTCACGGCGATGAAGCTTCGTATCGTCCTCATGAGATCTCCCGGACGGCGTCGAGCGCCATGCGCATCGCCGTCCACGCGGACGCGGCCTTGATCATCGCGCGATTGTGGCCGCTGAACTTCCTCTCGAGATGCGCGCCGCCGCGCGCCGTGGTCACGGCGAAGTGCACGAGGCCGACCGGTTTGTCGGCCGTGCCGCCGCCCGGTCCGGCGACGCCGGACACCGCGATCGCGACGTCGGCCCCGAGCGCGCGCCTCGCGCCGTCGGCCATGGCGCGCACGACCTCCTCGCTCACAGCGCCGCGCGTCGCGAGGAGGCGCTCGTCCACGCCGAGGAGCCCCGACTTCACGGCGTTGTCGTACGCCACGATGGCGCCGCGGAAGTAGTCCGACGATCCGGGGATCTGCGTCAGCTCGTGGCCGATGAGCCCTCCGGTGCACGACTCCGCCGTCGCGATCGTGAGGCGGCGCGACGCGAGCGCCCGGCCGAGCGCCTCGGCGAGGCCCACGTCCTCCTCGGCGAAGATCGCGGAGCCGAGCACCCGGCGGGCCTCGGCGACGGCGCCCGCGAGCTCCGCTTCGTCGGGGGCGCCGATCCGGAGCCCGATCTCGGGAAACGTCGCGCGGTAGCCGTAGACGAGCGCCGGGTGCGCGGCGGCGTACGGCGCGAGCGCGGCCTGCACGTCGGACTCGCCCATGCCGAACAGGCGGAACGCGGCGACGTGGCGCGCGGGGGGGGCCGGGAGCGCCGGGACCACCTGGGCCTCGAACATGGGCTCGAGCTCCCGCGGCGGCCCCGGGAGGAAGAACGCCCGCGCCCGGCCCTGGTCGAGCGCGAAGCCTGGCGCCGAGCCGTTCGGGTTGTCGAGCACGCGGCTCCCCTCGGGCACGTCCGCCTGCTTGAGGTTCACCGGGCTCATCTCCCGGCCGCGCCGCGCGAACGCCGCGCGGACGACCTTCTCGGCCTCTGCGCTGCGCACGAGCTTCACGCCCGCCGCCGCGGCCGCGGCCTGGGCCGTCAGATCGTCGTCTGTCGGCCCGAGCCCGCCGGAGACGAGCACGAGATCGAGCTCGGAAAACGCCGCGACGAACGCCTCGATCAACGCTCCCAGGTCGTCGCCGATCGTGGCGAACCTGTCGGCGCGAAAGCCGAGATCGTGGAGCCTCGAGGCCATGTACACGGCGTTCGTGTCCGCGAGCGCGCCGCGCAGGAGCTCGTCTCCGGTGTTGATGATGCCGATGCGCATTTGACCGTGTTCCAAATACCGTTCCCGCCGCCTGGCGAATACTGAACAAATTACCAGTACCCGCTTTTTAGCGAACCCCGCGCGCTGGGTCAAGAAAAACGGGCCGAATCGGCGCACCCGGCTCGCTGACGTTCGCGCACCAGGGAGGGCGGAGGAGCTCCGTCCCTGTCTACTCGCTCTCGACGATCCCGAACGGGAGGCGGGCCTGCGGCGCGCTCTCGGCGGCGAAGGCGAACGGCAGGGCGGCCCGGAGCGTGCCGCGCAGATCCGGCACGGTGAGCAGCATCTCCATGGGCGTCGGCTCCCGCGCCGAGACCCCGAGCATCTTGACGAGGCGGAAGAGGAGGCCCCGCGGCGGCTTCGGCACGTGGAACACCTTGGTGTCCGCGGCCACGAAGCCGACCGCCTTGGCGCGCTCGAGCGCCTCGGCGTACCCGCCGATCTCGTCGACGAGGAGGTGCTGCTTGGCGTCCGCGCCGGACCAGATCCGCCCGCGGCCGCGCTTGTCGGCGATCTCCCGCGTGAATCCCCGGCCCCGGCCCTCGACGATGCGGTCGAGGAACAGGTTGTAGAACTCGCTGATCTGCCCGAGCAGCTTGCGGCGCTCCTCGGGGGTGTACGGCCGCGTCCACGACTCCATGTCGGCGTGCGCGCCGCGCTTGAACGTCGTCACGTCGATGCCGACCTTGTCGAGCAACCCGGTCAGGTCGGCCTTGCCGTAGAAGATGCCGATCGACCCGGTCAGCGTGGTCGGCTCGGCGTAGATGACGTCCGCGGCGGACGCGATGTAGTACGCGCCGGACGCGGCCACGGCGCCGAGCGACGCGATCACCGGCTTCTTCTCGCGCAGCCGCATCACCTCCCGCCAGATGAGATCCGACGCGAGCGCCGAGCCGCCCGGGCTGTTGATCCGCAGCACGACGGCCTGGATGTCCGGGGCGTCGGCGAGCTTCCTGAGCTCGTCGGTCATCGTCTTCGCGCCCGTGAAGTGCATTTCGAGGATCGGGATCGTGACGCTCTCGCCGTCGATGAGGTCGCCCTCGATGTGCACCACCGCGACCGCCGGCGCGTCGAGGTACGCCCGGTGCCTGAACGGCGAGTCGCCGTAGCCGTTGTCGAGGGACACCGGCCTGTCCGCGGCCTTCTCGAGCTCTTCCTCGAACGCGTCCGCGGGCACGAGCTTGTCGACGAGCCCCGCGGCGAGCGCCTCGGTCGCCGTGTACGGGCCGCCCTCGTACGCCTTGATCGCCGCCTCCCGATCCGAGAAGCCGCGGTCCTTCTGGAGGTTCCCCACGATGCGGTCGTGGACCGAGTCGAGGTACCGGTTCATCGCCTGGGCCGACGGCTCGGTGGGCGCTTCGTGCGTGACCTGCTCGGGCGCGCTCTTGTACTCGCCGATGCGGACGATGTCCGCGGCCACGCCGATCTTGTCGAGCAGCGCCTTGAAGTGGATGGAGTACGACGCGAGGCCCTGGAGGCGGACCCCGCCGGCCGGGTTCAGCCAGACGTGATCCGCCGCGGCGCACGCCGTGTACACCGACGCGGTCGCCTCGGTGAGGTAGCACGCCGTCCTGCGGCCCGCCGCCTTGAGCCGGATCAGCGCGCGCCGCACGCCCATGGCCTGATCCCTGTCGAGCGTCTCCGCCTCGGGCCTGAGCACGACCCAGTCCACGCCGCCGTCGTCCTCGATGCGCTGCAAGAGCTCGACGAGCTCGCCGAACTCGTAGGCGTCCGGCGCGTCGTTGAGGGTGAACACCACGGCGCGCTCGGGCGGCAGGTGGAACGGGATCGCCGGCGGCTCGTCGCCCGAGAACCGCGCGGACCAGGTCACCGCCTCCAGGCCGCTGTTCTTCTGGTTGAGCTTGAACGCCGTGCCGGCGGACAGGCCGAGCGGGAAGCGCTGCGAGTCGATCGTCAGCGAGACGTCGAGGAAGTAGCCGTTGTGCGTGTCGTCGTCCCTGAGCCCCTCGGCGCCGAAGCGCGTGCGCAGGGAGATGCCATCGACGGGCATGATCGACAGGAACGCGACCGCGTCCGTCCGCCGCAGCTCCGTCTCGTGGAAATAACCGTCCTGGATGTCCCAGGTCTTGACGTCGCCGTAGGCGTAGCTGAGCTCGCCGCCGAGCGACCACCGGTCGTCGGCGAGCGGCCGCACGGTGAGCGCCACGGTGAACCTGCGGGGGACCGCCTCGGTCCGCGCCGGGATCACGACCCCGCCCGTGACGCGCGTCTCGTCGAACCGCGCCTTGGGCGCGTTGGCGTCGGACAGGACGAACCCGAGCGCGAGGTAGTTCACCGGCCGGACCGACAGGGACAGGTCGAAGGTGTCGATGTCGCCGAGGTCGTACCTGAAGAACGTGCGGTACGCGAAGCCGATCCCCATGGCGCGGATCGGGTTCACCGACAGGCCGACGGAGAAGCGCACGCGCCAATCGAGCCCCTGCCACTCCTTGACCTGCTCCGGCGTGGTCAGGAACTCCGTGGAGATGCCGAGGCCGAACGGGCCGAGCGGCGCGGCGAGGTAGATGCCGTGCCCCTGCCCCGCGAGGTGGCTCTGGTCCGTCGTGAGCCAGGCGCCCGCGTAGACCACGTTCCATGAATCGAGGAAGCCGAGGTTCGCCGGGTTCACCGAGAGCGCGGTCGCGTCCCCCACCTCGGTGATCGACGGGGTCGAGAGCACGATCCCCTCGGTCGCGCGCGGCTCGTGGGCCTGCGCGCGGGCGGTCGCCGGCAGCAACGCGACGAGCGCGGCGGCCGCTGCCAGTAGTGCGGTTCGAATGCGGGACATCTTCGCCTCCCTGCGGCGTTCTCCCGTTGGGGGAACGGATAACTGTAACACTATGGACACAATGGACCAAGTGGACCGAATGGACTGATTTTGTAATGAGCTTTACCCGACCACGCTCTTCAACCAAAACGCGGCGAGGCGGGCGGCGAGGTCGGGCGGGGACGAGACGCGCACGGGGTTCGGCCACGCGCCTCCGAGCAGCGTTCGGTACGGCTCGCGCCGCAGGCGATCGTCGATGAGGAGCACGAACCCCCGATCCGTCTCGGAGCGGATCACGCGGCCCGCGGCCTGTAGAACCTTGTTGGCGCCCGGGTAGACGTAGGCGTGCTCGAACCCCGAGCCCGACCGCTCATCGAAGCGGGCGCGGACCGTCTCGCGCCGCGGATCCGGCGGCGGCAGCCCCACGGTCACGGCGATCGCGCCCGAGATCCGGCCGTCCGGCAGATCGACGCTCTCGCCGAAGATCCCGCCGAGCACCGCGAACGCGGCCCGCGGGCGCTCGACCGCCGGATCGATGAGCGCGAGGAACGCGGCGCGCGCCGCCTCGTCCATGCCCGGCGCCTGCCGCAGCACCTCGACGTCGGGCGCGATCTCACCGACGCGATCCGCCGCCGCGGTCAGGTACTCGTACGACGGGAAGAACACGAGGTAGTTGCCGGCCTTGGCGCGCACCGCGGCCGCGATCAGCCCGGCCACCCGATCGAGCGTCGCCCCGCGCGCCGCGAAGCGCGTGTCGATCCGATCCGCGAGCAGCGGGAGCAGGTTCTCGGCCGGGAACGGCGAGCGGCCGACGAACGAGCGGGAGCGCCCGCCGGCGAGCATCCTCGAGAAGTAGTCGAGCGGCGCGAGCGTGCCGGAGAAGAACACCGCCGCCGCGACGCGCTCGAGGGCGAGCCGGATCGGCTCGGCCGGATCGACGCAGTACAGCTCCAGCGACGCCGCGCGGCCCTCGAGCGCTACAAACGCCGCGAACCCGTCGCCGAGCCGCTCCGCCCGGTGGAGGAAGCCCAGCGCCCGGAAGTACACGCCGAGGACGCCGTCCGCGGCGCGCACCGCGGGTTTCTCCGAGAGGCCGATCTCGGCGGCGGCGACGAAGCGTTCGGCCGCGCGCACGACGCCTTGGGGCGCGCCTTGAAGGATCGCCGCGCGGGCGCCCTCGGCAACCTCCCGCCTCGCGATCCTCTCGATCGCCGCCGCGATCGCCCGCGCCGCCTTGGCGATCGAGCGATCCGCGCCGTCGACGGCGGCCGCCGCCGCCCGCGCATCCCTGCTTGAGAGCCTCGCCGAGAACATCTCCCGCGCCCGGTCCACGGCGTTGTGCGCCTCGTCGACGAGCGCGATCCGCTTCCCGATCTGGAACCCCTGCATCACCTTGGGGCTCACGTGCGGATCGAGGGCGTAGTTCAGGTCGCCGACCACGACGTCGGCGTACGGGACGAGCTCGAGGGCGAGCGCGAACGGGCAGACCCTGTGGCGCGCCGCGATCTCCTCGACGACCGCCCGGTCCGCGCGCCGGGCCTCGAGGAGCTCAGCCGCCGCCGCCGCGACGCGATCGAAGTGGCCGCGGGCGAGCGGGCACTCGGCGGCGTCGCAGGCCGCCCCCGGGTGCGGGCAGATCTCGTCGCGCGCCGTGAGCGCGAGCGACGTGCAGGCGAGCCCGGCGGTGCGGAGCTCAGCGAGCGCCTTGTCGGCCGCGCGGCGGCCGGTGCCGCGCGACGTGAGGAACAGGATCTGGTCCGCGCTGCCGTCCCGCAGCGCCGAGAACGCGCCGTACAGGATCGCCATCGTCTTGCCCGAGCCGGTCGGGGCGTGCGCGAGCAGCGTCTCGCCGCGCGCGATCGACGCCGCGGCCGCCTCCGCGAGCTCCCGCTGGCCCGGGCGGAACGACGCGTAGGGGAACTCGAGCCGCGCGAGCGACGCGTCCCGCGCGCGCCTCTGGGCGAAGACGGCGTCGATCACGTCCATGAGCCGTCCGGCGGTCGCCTCGAGAAACGCGGCGAGCTCGGCCGCGCTCCGTGTGCGCTCGAACGCGCGGAGCTCCATCGACTCGCGGTGGACGTACGTGACCCGGACCCGGACCGCGGCGGCGCCGGTCGCGGCGGCGAGCATCGCGGCGTACGCGTCGGCCTGCGCGAAGTGGAGCGGGTGCGCGTCCTCGTGCAGCAGGATGAGAGGCACGGCGGTCGACTTGATCTCCTCGACCAGCGGCGGATTGAGGCTCAGATCGACGCCGTCGGCGCGGCCGGACACGGCGAGCTCGATTTCGCCGCGCGCGAGCGACGCCTCGAGCCGATGCTCCGCCCGGTAGGCGCCGCCCCGGCTCCCCTGGACGGCGCGGTGCGCGAGGACGCCCTCGAGCGCCGAGCTGCGCGGTCCCTGGCCGCGCCGGATGTCGCCTCTCCGACAGGTGAGCTCGACGAGCTCCCGAACGGAGATCTCGACTCTTCGCGTGTCGTCCCCTCCAGCCACCACGATTTCAGACGAGGACGCGCTCGATGCGCGCGCCGAGCTGGCGCAGCCGGTTGTCGATCGACTCGTAGCCGCGATCGATCTGGCGGATGTTGTGGATCACGGAGCGCCCCTTGGCCTTGAGCGAGGCGATGAGGAGCGCCATGCCGGCGCGGATGTCGGGGCTCGACAGCTCCTGGCCGTACAGGGACGCCGGCCCGATGATCACGGCGCGGTGCGGATCGCACAGGACGATCTTGGCGCCCATGCCGACGAGCGCGTCGACGAAGAACAGGCGGCTCTCGAACATCTTCTCGTGCACGAGCACCGTGCCGCGGCACTGCGTGGCCGTGACGAGCGCGATCGACGTGAGGTCCGCCGGGAAGCCGGGCCAGGGCGCGTCGTCGATCTCCGGGATCGCGCCGCCCAGATCGCACTGGATCTCCATCTTCTGGCGCGCGGGGACGGTGAGCGTCGTGCCGTCGAGCACGGTCTCGACGCCCAGGCGCCGGAACGCGAGCCGGATCATGCGCAGGTTCTCGGGCTGGACCTCGCGCACGACGATCTCGCCGCCGGTCACGGCCGCGAGCCCGATGAACGAGCCGATCTCGATGTGATCGGCCATGACGTGGTGCGTGCAGCCGCCGAGGCTCGGGCTGCCCTGGACGTGGATGACGTTGCTGCCGATGCCCGAGATCCCGGCGCCCATGGCGGACAGCATGCGGCACAGGCCCTGGACGTGCGGCTCGCACGCCGCGTTGGAGATCACCGACTCGCCGTCGGCCGCGGCCGCGGCCATGAGCGCGTTCTCGGTCGCCATGACCGACGCCTCGTCGAGGAAGATCTCGGCGCCCTTGAGCCCCTTGGGCGCGGTGAGGCGGTACGACTTCTCGAGTCGCACCTCGGCGCCGAGCGTCTCGAGGGCGAGCACGTGGGTGTCGAGGCGCCGGCGCCCGATCCGATCCCCGCCCGGCCGGGGCAGCGTGAGGTGCCCGCGGCGCGCGAGCAGCGGCCCGGCGAGCAGGAACGACGCGCGGATCTTGGCGCACAGCGGCTGATCCGGCTCCTCGGAGCCGACGCCGGTCGGATCGATCAGGAGCCCGCCGTCCTCCTGGCTCGTGACGTGCGCGCCCAGGCTGCTCAGCAGCTTGATCATGCTGTGGATGTCGCCGATGTGCGGGACGTTGTAGAGCGTCACCGGCGCCGAGGCCAGGAGGCTCGCGGCCAGAACGGGCAGCGCCTCGTTCTTGTTGCCCGCGGGCACGACCTCGCCGCTGAGCGGCACACCCCCCTCGACGATGAAGCTACCCATCGCGTCTCCCTGAACGGATCGACAGCTGAACGGTCGCACAGTACTCCCGTTCGCTCAAGTGAATAACGCGCGCCGGGCAGCCGATTATTTCAACTTGTTCGAGGTGTTCCGAACCTCGTGCGGCTCGCGGGCCGGGCTCGCCGTGACCCGGCATTTGACCCTCGTGCAGTGTGATGGTACCTTTTCGACGATCAAAATTATGTCGTGTTTTGAAAGGAGAAACACATGAAGAAAATCTGGACAGCAGGCGCGTTCGTTCTGGTGATGGCCGTCGCGTCGACGGCCGCCGCCCAGGAATCCGCGGTCAGCACGGTGCCGCCGGCCGACACCGGCGCGTTCAAGCCGTTCGTGGTGGGCGCGTTCATGAGCATGGGCATGGCGCTCGTGGTCGGCGACCATGTCGCCGAGTACCAGTTGGGCGACAACTACGACGAGAAGCCGCGGTTCGCGGGCGGCGGCGGCGCGTACTTCGACTGGTACCTCATGGAGATCCTGGCGCTCGAGGGCGGGATCGGCTTCATCGGCAAGGGCTACCGGGTCAAAGACGAAATCATGAATGAGGAAGTTAAAGCGTGGGAGCGGTTGATCGCCATGGAGATCCCGCTCGGCGTGAAGCTGAACATCAAGAACTTCCAGATCGGCGTGGCGGTGGCGCTCGACATCGCGTTGTCGGGCAAGAGGAAGACGAAATCTGACAGCGACAACAACACCCACACCTGGGGCGACGACGACTGGGACAACTGCCGGCGGTTCAACCTCGGGCCGCGGGTCACGCTCGGCTACGCGATCCCGATCGGCCCGATCGCGCTGGTGCCCGGGCTCTCCTGGTCGATGGACCTGATCAACTGGGCCAAGGACGAAGCCGCGGACGCTGACATGAAGGCGCGCGGCATGAACATCATGTTCAACGTCGGCGCCGAGTTCGGCTTCGGCGGCTGATCCTCCCCCGCGACCCGCTTGGCGCGGGTCGACCGAAGGCGAAGATGCCAAGGCTCCTGATCTCCTGCGCGCTCGGCCTCGTGATCGCCGCCCACGGCCTCCCGGGCGCGGCGCAGTGCGCGGTCGACACGGACTGCCCGGGCGACGCCGTCTGCGAGAGCGGGCGGTGCGCGTCCCCGCCCTCCCCGGCGGCGACGGGCTCCGTCGCCCCGGCGCCCGCTGCCGAATTCGATCCGTTCGCGGTCGGCGTCTACGGGAGCCTGGGGATGGCGCACGGCTTCGTCACCTACACCGCGAGCACTCGGGAGAATGAGAGGCCGACACCGACGCCGCGGTTCGCCGGCGGCGGCGGCGCGTACCTCGACTTCTACGTCTCGAAGAACCTCGGGTTCGAGCTGGGCCTGGGCGCCGTGGGCAAGGGGTACCGGGTCCGCTACGACTATGTTATCTGGGGCGAAGAGTACAAGTACGACCGGTGGCAGCGCGTCATCACCCTGGAGATCCCCTTGGGGGTGAAGCTGCGCGCCCGGTGGTTCCGGGCGGCGATCGCGATCGCCCCGAGCGTCGACCTGTCCGGAGAGACCAAGACGAAACTGGGCGAAGAGGACGCGGAGGTCAAGACCTGGGGCGACGAAGCCTGGGAGGAGCGCTACCATAGGTTCAACCTGTGCCCGCGCCTCGCCCTCGGCGCCGCGATCCGGTTAGGCGCGATCGCCGTCGTGGCGTCGATCGCCGCGTCGATGGAGATCCTGAACGACTCCAAGGAAGACAAGGCGTATCCCGGGTTGTCCGAGACCCGCTACCTGAACGTGATGCTCGACCTCGGCTTGGAGCTCGGCTTCGGCGGTTGAAATCCGGCCCGCACCTGTCATAACCCGTTCATGGCCGAAGCGAACATCGCGCCGCTCGCCCGGATCCTCGGCGAGGCCCGCGCCTCCGGGAAAAAACTCGACGCGGACGCGATCCTCGGCCTGTTCGTCGGCTACGTCTCGGGGCTCGGCCTCACCCTGTTTCCGGCCCAGGAGGAGGCGATCCTCGAGCTCCTCGGGCGCAAGCACGTGATCCTGAACACGCCTACCGGCTCGGGCAAGTCGCTCGTGGCGCTCGCGCTCCACTTCCAGGCGCTCGCCGAGGGGCGCGTCTCGTACTACACGGCGCCGACCAAGGCGCTCGTCAACGAGAAGTTCTTCGACCTTTGCGATCGCTTCGGCCCGGCCGAGGTCGGGCTGCTCACCGGGGACGCGAGCGTCAACCGCGACGCGGCCGTGGTCTGCTGCACGCAGGAGATCCTCGCGAACATGGCGCTGCGCGACGACGACGTTCCGGTCGACTACGTCGTGATGGACGAGTTCCACTACTACGGCGACAAGGAGCGCGGCACGGCGTGGCAGATCCCGCTCGTCTCCATGCGCGACTCGGTGTTCCTCCTCATGTCCGCGACCCTCGGCGAGACCTCGGAGATCGAGAAGCGGCTCGCCGACTTCACGGACCGGGACGTCGCGACGGTGCGCGGAACGGAGCGGCCGGTCCCGCTCGAGCTCGAGTACCGCGAGGCGATGCTGCACGAGACGATCGAGAGCCTCGTCGCCACGGGCGGCGCGCCGATCTACCTCGTCAACTTCACGCAGCGCGACTGCGCCGAGGTGGCGCAGAACCTCATGAGCATCGACGTGTGCTCGAAGGAGGAGAAGCGCGCGATCGCCGCCGAGCTCGAGGGCGTGCGGTTCGACACGCCGTACGGCCGGGAGTTCCAGCGGTTCGTCCGGCACGGCATCGGCGTGCACCACGCCGGGCTCCTGCCCAAGTACCGCCGGGTCGTCGAGCGCCTCGCGCAGCGCGGGCTCGTCAAGGTCGTGAGCGGCACGGACACGCTCGGCGTGGGCGTGAACATCCCGATCCGCACGGTGGTGATGAGCCGGCTGTACAAGTTCGACGGCGAGCGCGTGGGCCTGCTCACCGCGCGGGAATTCCACCAGATCTCCGGCCGCGCCGGGCGCAAGGGGTTCGACGACCTCGGCCGCGTCGTGGTGCTCGCGCCCGAGTGGGTCGTGGAGAACAAGCGGATCGAGGCCAAGGCGGTCGCGAACCCGCACCTGCGCAAGAAGCTCGTCAAGCAGAAGCCGCCGCCCCGCGCGGTGGCGTGGGACGAGCAGACGTTCCGGCGGCTGCGGGACGCGCTGCCCGAGGCGCTCGAGCCCAGGTTCGACGTGACGCACGGCATGATCGTCAACCTCCTGCACGGCGCGGGCGGACGCGCGGGCGGCGGCTACGGCCGGCTCGTGGATCTCATCGCGCGCTCCCACGGCACGGACAAGGCGAAGCAGCGGCGCCTCAAACGGGCCGCCTCGCTGTTCCGATCCCTGCGCCGCGCCGGGATCGTCTCGCTCGTCCGCAACGAGGACGGCGTCGGGGCGCGCGCGGTCGTGAGCGACGCGCTGCAGCGGGACTTCTCCCTGCACCACTCGCTCTCGCTCTACCTCGTCGCGACGATGGAGTTCATCGACCGCGGCTCCGAGATCTACGCGCTCGACGCGCTCTCGCTCGTCGAGGCGATCCTCGAGGATCCGCGCGCGGTGCTCGAGCGCCAGACGGGCAGGATCAAGGACGAGCTCATCGGCCGCCTCAAGGCCGAGGGCGTGGAGTACGAGGAGCGCATGGAGCGGCTGCGCGCGGTCGAGCACCCGCAGCCTCTGAAGGAGCTCATCGAGGAGACGTTCACGGCGTTCGCGGCCGTGCACCCCTGGGTGGGCGGCGAGAGCGTCCGGCCCAAGTCGGTGGCGCGCGAGATGTTCGAGGGGTACGTCGCGTTCAACGACTACGTGAACCTGTACGGGCTCCAGCGCAGCGAGGGCGTGCTCCTGCGCTACCTCTCGCAGGTCTACAAGACCGCGGTGCAGACCGTGCCGCCGTCGTTCTGGAACGAGCCGTTCGAGGACGCGCTCGCGTACCTGCACGGCCTGGTGCGCCGGGTGGACGCGAGCCTCGTGGAGGAGTGGCAGCTGCTCGTGGACGCGCCCGTCGAGCCCGGGGCGCGCGACGCGGCCGGGCCGGTCAGGCCCCCGTCGATCGCCGACGACCCGAGGGCGCTCAAGGCCAGGATCCGCAACGAGCTCCACACGCTCGTCGCCGCGCTCGCCCGCCGCGACTTCGAGGCCGCCGCCGAGCTCGTGCGCCCCGACGCGGAGTCGCCTTGGACGAAGGAGCGGCTCGAGGAGGCGATGGCGCCGTACTTCGCCGCGCACGCGGCGATCGATCTCACGCCCCGGGCGCGGCAGACCGCGAACACCGCGATCCGCGAGGCCGAGCACCGTCTCTGGGAGATCCACCACAAGATCCTCGACCCCGAGGGCGACGAGGACTGGGGCATCGAGGCGACGATCGATCTGAGAAAGCAGTGTGACGAAACACTGCCGCTCATCGAGGTGATGAAGATCGGGGTGTGAGCGAGGTGGGAGAGATGGACACAGTGGACATAGTGGACACAGTGGACACAGTGGACACAGTGGACGAGATGATCTGAGGTGAGCTTGCCTTCTGTCTCTTCGGTCCCCTCTGTCCCTTCGGTCCCTTCCGACTACTCTCTCACCTTCTTCCCCTCGTTATACCCGCGCTCGGAGAACGGCTGCTCCTTCTCGATCCAGATCTGCTCGAGCAGCGAGAGCTCGTCCTCGACGTTGAACGCCGGGTCGTCCGAGGGCTTCACCTTCTCGACGATCTCGAAGGCGAACGCGTCCGCGCCGCACTTGTTCCAGTCGGCCTGCAGCGCCTTGTTGATGTGCGAACCCATCTTCAGCATGAAGGCGTGCTTGTTCAGCGGGCCGTGCAGGTTGAGGCTCGAGCCGAGGTAGATCTTCCCGTTCGCAGTGTTCGTGATGCGGAAGATCCCGGTCTCCTTGGGCGCCTCCTGATACTCACGCTTCAGCCGCTTGACGTCTTCTTTGGACGGCATGGGGCGAGGCATATCCCCTCGGAAACCGCCGCGCCACTTTTTGCACGCACACTTCACTTTTTCGGCAACTTTTTCCGCAAACGACCGATTCGGTGGTCGCGGCCGGTGAAACGACCGGCGCCCAATACCGAGGAGGAGATCTTCATGCCGAGCAGAACCCGAAGGATGCGAGCGCGGCTCGCGCGGTTGAAACGAGAGCGGAGGGTCATGCTCTCCTACGGATTCCCGATCCGCGACGCCACGAGCGGAAGGGTCGAGTGGCTGACCGGCATGTTCGCCGTGGACGCAGCGGACGCCGCCGCACACCCGCTCTACGTCCGCGCCCACACGCTCATGCCCCGGCCGCGCTCCTCGGTCTTCGATCCGTTCGAGCACGCGGCGCTCGTCCCGGCGGCGCGGCGGTTGCTCGAGGAGGCGGACGAGGAGTGCGACGCGGACGATCTTCTCCGCGCCATCGCGATCCTCGGCCATACGCCGACGAACGACGCCCTCGACGCCCTGTTCGCGTTCATCGAGCGCTGGCCCAAAGGCGATCTCGCACGGGTGGCGCGCCTCGCCGTGGCGGAGTGCGTGGTGCTCGGCGGCGAGCTCGGGCTGTTCACCGCGGCGTCCTGAGGTCGGAGATGCTCAAGTCACCACCGCGTCCCTTGCGGACGGTCATATGGTTGTTATACCATTGTTATAACGTCCGCAGCGCGGAGGCATCATCATGGTCAAGACGCTCACGGCGATCGGCAACAGCCTCGGCCTCATCATCGACAGGCCGATCCTGGATCTGCTCCGCATCGATCGAGAAACGCGGCTCGAGCTCCGTACCGACGGCGAAGCGCTCATCATCCGTCCCGTCCGAGAAGACCCGAAACGACGCGTACGGCGCGCCGCGAAACGGGTGATGGACGCCCACGATGACGCGCTCCGTAAGCTCGCCCGATGATCCCGAGTTCCTGACTGTCGAAGACATCCTGGAGATACACGCGCTGCAGATCGAAAAGTATGGCGGCGGAACGGGGATCAGCGACCGCGCGCTCCTGGAATCGGCGGCGGCGCAGCCGATGTCCACGTTCGACGGCGAGCCTCTGCACCGCGATCTATTCGAAATGGCCGCCGCTTACCTCTTCCACATCGTCGCGAACCACCCGTTCGTCGACGGCAACAAGCGCACCGGACTCGTTGCCGCTCTCGTGTTCTTGGATCTGAACGGAATCCACGTGGATCGTGGTTCCGACACTCTCTACGAGATCACAATGGCGACAGCGGAGGGACGAGTGGGCAAGGCCAGGATCGCGAAGGTCCTGCGCCGTTTGGCCTCCGATTGATCCCGGCGTCGCCCCCCGATTTGCCCGTCGTCGGCGCTCGTGCTACCGAAAGCACCATGAAGCTGAACGTGCCGGAGATCATCCGCCGCAAGCGCGACGGCCAGAGGCTCGAAGACGCGGAGCTGCGCGCGCTGATCGCCGAGTACACGGCGGACGCGATCCCCGACTACCAGATGTCGGCCCTGCTCATGGCGATCTTCTACCGCGGGCTCGACGCGGCCGAGCTCGCCGCGTGGACCGACGCGATGACCCGCTCGGGCGCCGTGATGCGGCACGACCGCGTGACCGCCGCGAAGGTGGACAAGCACTCGACCGGCGGCGTGGGCGACAAGATCTCGCTCTGCCTCGCGCCGTCCGTGGCGGCGCTCGGCGTGCCGGTGCCGATGATCTCCGGGCGCGGGCTCGGCCACACGGGCGGCACGCTCGACAAGCTCGAGTCGATCCCCGGGTTCCGCGTCGACCTCGAGCCGGCCGCGGCTTCGCTCCAGCTCGAGCGGCTCGGCCTGTTCCTCATCGGCCAGACCGAGGACGTCGCCCCGGCGGACCGGCGACTCTACGCCCTGCGCGACGTGACCGGGACCGTGGAGTCGATCCCGCTCATCGCTTCGTCCATCATGAGCAAGAAGCTCGCCGAGGGGATCGACGCGCTCGTGCTCGACGTCAAGGTCGGCGAGGGCGCCTTCATGGCGACCACGGACCGGGCGCGCGAGCTCGCGCGGACGATCATCGGCATCGGCGCCGCCGCAGGCGTCTCGGTCCGGGCGCTCCTCACGGGAATGGGCGCTCCCATCGGCCGGACGGTCGGCAACGCGCTCGAGGCGCGCGAGGCGATCGAGGTGCTCCGCGGGGAGGGGCCTGCGGACACGATCGCGCTCACGGTGGAGCTCGGCGCCGAGATGCTCGTGCTCGGCCGGGCCGCGGCGGACGTCGAGGCCGGGCGGGCCAAGATGCGCCGCGCCCTCTCCGACGGCAGCGGCCTCGAGAGGTTCGCGCGGGTGATCGAGGCGCAGGGCGGCGATCCGCGCGTGTGCGACGACCCGGGCCTTCTCCCGGCCG
>Ga0315287_10002591_pt1 | contig 17199 bp, 14 predicted proteins | sample YL17G11_0_MG_FD_205037 | JGI IMG/M metagenome (GOLD analysis project Ga0315287, IMG submission 205037) | Sediment microbial communities from Yellowstone Lake, YNP, Wyoming, USA - YL17G11_0 | ecosystem: Environmental > Aquatic > Freshwater > Lake > Sediment | place: USA: Wyoming | collected...
GCTAAGTAAGTTGCGCCAATGACTCTCTGGAACAATTGTTACGGGGGCTCATCCCCAGACCTGGCATTGGCAAGATCACGCAGCCGAAGCTCACGGGATTTCCGCCACTCGGAAAACCACGCGCAGAGTTGCTGTACAACAATAAGATTGAACACCACTGAACAGACCAGAAGTACCGTCATAATCCTTGAAAAGTCCGCGAGTTCGCTGATTTGAAGCAACTGCATGGGTAGCAGGATGGCGAGCGCCAGTGCCACCGGCAAGAAAGCACTGGCTAGCGAGATTGAAGGAGTTCGCATATGCATGACGGAAAGGAGCGCCATGATAACACTTGCAGTCATGGCCACAATAACCGCCGGGATGGTGAGCGGCTCTATAGCCGTATCAGTGGTCACGGCCAATGCTGCAAAAAGTGCCATTGGCATGAGCGTGCCTATGACCACGATTAGCCATTCTATAAATTTTTGCACGTAGGCCAGGGCAATCAGTAGAGAACCCAGCAACCCAATGGCCATGGGGCGCGCAAGTATCTCCTGTAATTTATCCAGCCTGGCTTGTTCGGCCACCAACGGCCCCAGCGGCCCAACCACCACCCTCCGGACGGCCTGAATAAAGTTTTTTGCTGGGATGATGCGTTTGGGCAGGGCTTCTACGCGCCAGGAGCCTGCGTCCGAGATGAACAACTTGCGAAGATTCATATCAAAATCCGCAGGGCGAGGTACCGGCAGCATGGCCAGATCGTTGCTCAGTTTCGGCAAGCCAGCAAAATTGGCAAATATCAAGCGCTCGAGTTTAACAGAGACCAGTTCTATAGCGCCACCCGCATTGACGAGGACGGCCAGCGAATGGCGAAACTGGTTAGCGCTGGTCCGCAAGGCCTCATTGGTTCCGGCCTCATCGGCAATGATCCGCAAGTTTGACTCGATGATCTCAAGGTCGATCCTTGGATCGTGAGGGCCAATAGTTGCACCAGAGCTAGCAAAATCAAAGGCGCCTGCAAGTCCCTTCAGCGCTTGCTGTTTGGCGGCAACGTCCGTCGGCATGAAAGTTCCGAGCCAGCGCACGCTTCCAACCTCCGATACAGTTTTGAGATCATTGACTGCAGTTTCAGCGGATTTTTCATCGCTGCCCAGGAACTGCACGCCACGGGTGACATTTCCCGCCAATGCAGATCCAAAGTGCAGGGAAGAAAAAAAGACAACACAAAACAATGAAGCTGCCATGAACAGGACGGCGAGCATCGGCCTGATCTTTTGCCAAATCATCACATTCTGCTCGCTGAATAGTTCGGCCGGCTGCTGCGGTTCGCCCTGTGGTAGCAATGTAGAAAGGCTGGGGACGACACACAGAATTGCAAAGAGTCCTGCCATACAGGCACATGCAACGGTGACTGCCAGGGCAGCCAGGCTGGGCACTGGGACGGCGGCCCAGGAAAGCCAAATCACAACCACAATACCGGTCATGGCCATCACTAGTGAGCCCAAGTCCTGGGCGGCAAGCATGGTCGCTGTTAGCGACGAGCCCGCTTTCAGGCGTGGCCTTGCGAGGGCTGTTGCCAAGCAACACGAGATTGCCGCTATAGGTACTAGGATGGCGAAAATGAGGGTCGCACCAGCGCGGTCTACCCGTGGCATGAGCAGCGACGCCGCTCCGAAGCCGGCAATGACACTGACCAACACCGGCACAGCAAACAATGTGATCCGGCGCGCGTCCTGCAGAACAAAGATCGTCACAACACAGAGGAAAAGAATCGCAAGGGCGGAGAAAATGACGATGGGACGTGCCGTGCTGCCCACTGGCTCCGGCGCTGGTTCGGGCGGATTTTCGACGGTGATCTTGAGGTTGTCGCCTGCCTCAAGCGCTGATTGAACCAGTGATGCAATGGCAATCTTGGCCTGACCTGACCTGCCCTGCCGCGGCTCCACGATGACTGCCCAATCGGTGGTTTTGTTCTCGTAGGCAAGTCCTGCCACGGCACGCCAATCCAAGGGTTGGGGCTTTGCATCGGCGAGGTTGGCGATGGTTTTGGCAACCTCCGTAAACAGGCCTTCAAGGCCCTGAGGCGAACGACCGGTTTTTACTGCTTCGGCCACTTGGCCTATGAGGGCGGAAAGGCCAGACAAATTCGGTGACACTGCAAGGGCCTGGAACAGTGGCTTCAATTGCAGTGTATGCTGAACACGTACGGCAATCTCGGCGGAGTCCTGATAGAGAACTCCGAAACGGTCATAAAAGTCGCCTATACCCGGCACGAAAGCCTGAGCGATATCGGCACTGTCCGCAAGCAGTGTGTTGACGATAGACTGGGCAGCGGCCTTGGCGGTTGCAGGGGATGAAGCCGATATGCGCACCACCATGAGGTTGTCGATAGTTGGAAATTCTCTTTGCAGTTTATCATTTGCAGCTTGCATGGCAGGATCTATAGAAATTTCGATCGGGCTGTTGAAATCCACGTGAAAGTTGAAGCTGGCAAACGACACCAACACGGCGCTGACAAAGGTTGCCACAACCAGAACAAGACTGGCATTCCCGGCGCAGAACTTGGCAAGCCTTGCGTAGAGGTTTGGACGTATACGCGGGCGCGATGGCGGCTTGGGCGTCACCTTCTTTCTCGTTGGAAACAACTCGCGCTGTTCCTCCCAATTCTGCATAGGTGGTTCCGCCTCCAGCCCGTTGTAGATTCGCCCAATGGCCGTCATCATAGTCGTGAACCATGGGGATAGAAGAAAGAGATTACGATGGCAACTTTTCTCAACAACGACAGGAATTTGCACGAGTCGACCCTCGCTGTTCATGCCGGTGAATTTGTGGATCCAGCAACTCGCGCATCGTCGCCAAACCTGATCATGTCGGCCACCTTTGCGCCGACTGATGTTACCGGGTTTTCGGCCCGGGACGAAAAGGACTACGGCGGATTTGTCTACGGGCGTGTCTCGAGCCCTACCGTCCGTCAGCTCGAGCAAAAACTTGCAGCCCTTGAAGGTGCGGAATCAGCCCTTGCCTTCGGTTCAGGTGTCGCTGCGGGGCATGCCGTCATTGCGGGCCGCCTGAGCCAGGGTGACCACCTGCTCATGCCCGAGTCCAATTATGTGGGCATAGCGGAACTCACCCGCGACACGCTCCCTCGTTTTGGCATTGAAACATCCTTTGTCGACACCACCAACCCGCAAGCCGTAGCCGAAGGCATCCGGCCCAATACCCGCATGCTATGGCTGGAAACGCCGGCCAATCCCACCATGCAGATCTGCGATCTGTCTCTGCTGGCCAAGATCGCCCATGACGGGGGCGTCCGTGACGTTGTCGTGGATTCAACTTTCGCCACACCGATTGCTACGCGGCCCTTGAGCCTCGGGGTGGATTTCGTCGTCCATTCGCTGACAAAATATATCGGCGGCCATGGCGATGCCATGGGGGGCTGCGTCATTGGCCGCAAGGCCGACCTTGCTGCGCTCAACCTGGAGGCGACCGTGCATTTCGGCGGCATCCTCTCGCCCTTCAATGCCTGGCTTATCCTGCGCGGTGCAGCCACCCTTCCCCTTCGCATGAAGGCGCACCAGGACTCCGCTATGACGCTGGCAACTCGTCTTGAGAGCCATCCCGCCATCAGCCGCGTGTTCTATCCTGGGCTTGCATCCCACCCACAGCACGCGCTTGCCAGGGCCCAGATGAAGAATTTCTCCGGCATGTTGACATTCCAGACCCATGAGAGCGGCATGGTGATAGCCAAGCGCATGGTGAAGCAGCTGGAGATTATCCACTACGCCGTGTCGCTGGGACACCATCGCAGCCTGGTATGCTGGATCGGCACCGATGATATTGAAAACTCGACCTTCCGCCACGGTCCAGAGGCAGTGCGGCGCTATCGCGACTATGCGGGTGACGGTGTATTCCGCCTCTCGGTCGGCATCGAGGATGGCGAAGACCTGTGGGCTGATCTGGTGAAGTGTTTGTGAGGCTTGCCCCTACTGCCGGCCAGCCTTGTGCCGGTGATAGGAGCGCACGCTGAAGGGGATCATCAGCAGATAGATCAGTGCGATCACCGTGAGGGTTTCCCAGGGAAATGCAATGAGAAGTATGAATGCCAGAACGGCGCAGACCAGGATGGGCAGGACCAGGTCGCGCCTGACGCGTGAACCCATCGTCTTTCCCGAGTAAGTAGGAACCCGGCTCACCATGAGAACGGCCACCAGCACGATATAGGGTGCGATGAACAGCGCATAACTATGACCGTTGTCGATGTAGCCAAGGAAACCAAGATACATGGGGGCAAGGGCGAGACCGGCTCCTGCTGGAGCCGGAGCACCACTGAAAAAGCCACCTGCCCAGGCGGGCTTTTCGTCATCCTCGAGCGCTACATTGAAGCGTGCCAACCGCAAGGCACAACAGATTGCCAGCACCAGTGCGACAACCCAGCCCTTGGTCCTCAACTCATTGAGTGACCAGAGATAGATGAGAATTGCCGGGGCCACGCCAAAATTCACAAAGTCAGCAAGCGAATCCAGTTCGGCGCCAAAGCGTGACGTACCTTTGAGGAATCGCGCTAGCCTGCCATCGAGGGCATCAAGCACAATTGAAATGATGATGGCTCCTACGGCCAGTTCAAACCGACCTTCAATGCCAAGCCGTATCGACGTGATGCCACTGCACAAGGCGAGCAGTGTAATGAGATTGGGCAACAGGTAACGCACCGGCACGTGCTTGAAGCGTTTGTTCTGAGTTGCACTGAGTGCTTTACCGGTCTCCATGCTCAACTCTTTCTCGCCAGCCGTTCACCCTCGGGCGAGCCCAAGTCGGCAAAAACGGTTTCACCCGCAATGGCACTTTGCCCGATGGCGACCAGCGGACTGATGCCCTTGGGCAGGTAAACATCGACTCTACTGCCAAAACGGATCAGGCCGAATCTCTGACCGGCACCCAGCCTTTCGCCCTCGCTCACAAACTTCACGATGCGACGTGCAATGAGGCCAGCGATCTGCACCACCCCCATTTTGCGCCCGTCATTCAACTCAAGCGTCAGGGCCTGGCGTTCATTTTCTTCGCTGGCCTTGTCGAGCTCCGCATTGAGGAACGTGCCGGGAATATAGGTAATCCTGGCGATGCGAGCATCCGCCGGAGAGCGGTTCACATGCACGTTGAAGACGTTCATGAAAACCGAGATGCGCGCGACGGGCTCTCGCTCAAGGTCCAGTTCCGGCGGCGGTATTACTTTTTCAATGGCACTGATGCTGCCATCGGCGGGCGAGACCACCAGCCCATCGCGCAACGGCGTCACCCGTTCGGGATCGCGAAAGAAATAGGCGCACCACAGACTCGCCACTACGCCGATCCAGCCCAGCACCACCCAGTGCAGCCAGAACAAGAAAAGTGTCATGGCCGCAAAGATTGCGATGAAGCGCCAGCCCTCCCGGTGGATGGGTACAAGCGATGCAGCAATGCTTTTGACGATGGACATGGGGATCATGTAGCCCGGATTTGGCGTTTTGCAAAGCATGGAGGCTGTGAACATCCCCCGATATTCACAGCCCCATCTTGTTAACGCGTCTGACGCGCCCCCAATCCTGTCTGAACCTTGCCCAGGTTTGTTCTTCCACCTGGTTCTTATGACATCTTGCCTGCGTCAAGTAAATAAAGATCAATCGCGTGAGACTTTAAATCAATTTTTCACGAAGCAGGCGCCACTTCTTGGCTGTAGCGTTAATGCCTGGTTGCCGCTTACTTGGTGGTAAGGTTACTCAAGGCTTTCGCCTCGGCGGTGATGCCACGCTCGTCAAGGTTGGCGGCCAACAATCTGCGCGCTTCATCGGCTTCGCGCTGGCGGTTCCACATGGCAGCGTAAACGCCCTTCTTGCGCAGCAGATGGTTGTGGGTGCCGCGCTCGGCAATGCGGCCTGCCTCAAGGACGATGATCTCATCCGCATCGACGACGGTCGACAAACGGTGGGCAATGACAATCGTTGTGCGGTTCCTGGAAACCTTGCGCAAGGCGGTCTGAATTTCCTGCTCGGTGAAACTGTCGAGCGCCGAAGTCGCTTCGTCGAGGACGAGAATTGGCGGGCCCTTGAGAATTGTGCGTGCGATAGATACGCGCTGCTTTTCACCGCCCGAGAGCTTCAAACCGCGCTCACCTACCATGGAGTCATAGCCCTTGGGCAGGCTCGCGATGAACCTGTCGATCTGCGCCATCTTAGCGGCCGCCTCCACTTCAGCATCTGTCGCATCGGGCCTGCCGTAGCGAATATTGTAGCGGATGGTATCGTTGAAAAGCACGGTGTCCTGGGGGACCATGCCAATGGCCGCACGCAGGGATTTCTGCGTTACATGGGCGATGTCCTGCCCGTCGATTGTGATCCTACCCCCAGTCGTTTCGTAGAAACGATATAGCAGCCGTGAGATCGTGGACTTTCCGGCACCCGAGGGCCCCACGATGGCCACGGTGTGGCCGGCAGGCACCGAAAAGCTGAGGCCCCTGATGATCGGCCTTTCCCTGTCGTAGGCAAAGCTCACGTTTTCAAAGGTGATTGCAGCCTTGCCAGGCTTCAACGGAACTGCATCGGGCCGATCCTTAATTTCCGCATTGATAGAGAGAAGCCTGAACATGCCCTCGACGTCAATCAGGCCCTGCTTGATTTCACGATAAGACGAGCCAATGAAATTCAAAGGCATGTAGAGTTGCACCATCAAGGCATTCACCATCACGAAATCACCGATGGTGGCGCGGCCCTGCACGAAATCATAGGCCGACATGGCCATAGCGATAGTGAGGCCGATGGTAAAGAAAAAAGCCTGGCCAGCGTTGAGCACAGCCAAAGACACCCAGGTTTTGACGGCCGCTTTCTCATAAAGCAACATGGAGGCGTCAAAGCGTTTGGCCTCGTGCTCTTCATTGCCGAAATACTTGACGGTCTCGAAATTCAGCAGACTGTCGATCGCCTTAGTATTGGCGTCGGTGTCGGCATCGTTCATGTTACGGCGGATGTTGATCCGCCATTCGGTGGCCATGTAGGTGTACCAGAGGTAAACCACGACGGTGCCTAGCACCACCACGGCATAGATCCAGCTGAAGGAATAGGTGAGAACACCTGCCACAAGGGCAATTTCCAGCGCGGTGGGAAAGGTATTGAACAATGAGAAACGCAGCACAGTATCTACGCCCGCAGTGCCGCGGGAGATGACACGTGACAGGCCACCGGTACGCCGCTCAAGGTGGAACTTGAGTGATAGGGCGTGCAGGTGGCGGAAGGTCTTGATGGCAAGCTCGCGCACCGCGCGCTGTCCCACCTTAGCGAACACCGCATCCCGCAATTGGGCAAGGGCTACCATCATAATACGGCCGAAGCCATAGGCGACAATGAGGAAGAAGGGTACGCTGAAGGCGATTGCCGCCGGATTGCCGGAAGCTGTCAGGGCATCGGTTGCGTATTTGAATGAATAGGGCGTCCACACCGTGATGATTTTCGCGGCGAACAGCGCAACCATCGCCACGATGACCCGGATCTTGAGATCAGTTCTGCCTTCGGGCCACAGATAGGGCAGCAGGCTTTTGAGGGTTTCCCATTGGTCCCCGTCACCGCTGGTAAAATTTACCGCGGTGGCGGGCGTTTGACGGCTCATGAAGTCATTTCATCCTTATGGTGTTTTGGGAGCAACAGGCGTGATGAAAACCTGGCCGGGATAAATCAGGCCGGGCTTTCGGATATGGTCTTTGTTTGCTTCGTAGATGACGGTGTACATGACACCCTTGCCATAGATTTTGCGCGACAGGCGCCACAGATTGTTGCCCGGCTGGATGATGATCTGAGTTGGGGTTTTTACCTCTACAATAGGTGCGGCGGCCGGCGAAACTGCAGGTGCTGATGCGGGTGCGGGGGCAGCTTCATCCTTGGGAGGCTCTACGGCCGGTGTTGCATCAGTAACCGCTGGTGCTGCAACTGCGGGGACAGGTTCTGGCGCTGGCACGGCAGCTGCGGTTTCGCTTGTCTTGGCAACTCCCGTCGTGGTTGTTGCAGCGGGTGCTGCCGGTGCAGTGGCCACTGCTGTGGCTGTCTTGTCTGGCGTTGTAGCGACCACTGGCGCAGGTTCGGCTGCGGCCACTACGGCAGGCTGGGGCGCTGGCACTGCGACTGCAACCTTGGTCGGATCTTCACGGAAGAAGGGCAGAGCCACGCGGCTTGTCACCGTGCCGTCAGCGCCGATTTCATCGGCGCGCAATTCATGCTGGCCAATGGTAAGGGGAACGCCGCCGGGCATGGTCCAGGTTCCGTCAGGGCCGATGGCCACCAGACCATAGGCATTGTTGTCCACATAAAGCTGGACCTTGCTGCCGAATGGGCCGCGACCACTGAACACGATATTGCCTTTGTCGTCATAGTCAACGGAGTCGAGATTGACAGTCGCCATGGATGACAAGGCCGTCTTCTGGTCGGCTGGCACCTGGATCACCGTGGTCGGCCGGTCTGATTTCAGGACGGCGACGAGCGGCGTGCTTTCAGAGCCCTCCTTTACATCAACTGCGACAGTGTCAGCCGAGGCAACGACCATGTCTTTGCTCTTCATCTCGATGGAGAGTGCGCCGGCACCCTTTGGCAACGGCTTTTCGGGAGTAATGACAAAGGCACCATCCGCGTTGGCAATGGCCGTTCCAATGCTCGCACCATTATATTTGACAGTAACTTCCGAGCCTGGATCGGCCTGGCCGGCGACGATCGCCTCGCCAGTGGCTTCAACACGCACGGTATCAAAGCTTGGTAAGGCCTTGTTTGCGTAATTGGCAGCGGGTGCCTCAACCTTGGCAGGCTCTTCCACCTTGGGCGCTTCTACGACCTTGGCAGGCTCTGCAACCTTGGGAGGCTCAGCCACCTTGGCTACTTCCTCGACCTTGGCGGGCTCTTCCACCTTGGGCGCTTCTACGACCTTGGCGGGCTCTGCAACCTTGGGAGGCTCAGCCACCTTGGCTACTTCCTCGACCTTGGCAGGCTCTTCGACCTTGGGCGCTTCTACGGCTGGAGCAGGTTTCACCTTCGCCTCGAGTGCTGGAGGCGTTGCGGGAGAGCCCATCCACTTGTCTTTTTCAACGACGGCCACAGCAGCGAGGGCGGCGAGGGCCAGGCCCGTGAAGATTGCGAGGGGGTTGTTTTTCATAAGAATTAATTCCGTCATTAAAAAATTTGCATAAATATCTGCCAGTGCGGCGAATAGACTGTTACTTTACTACAATTGGCCATTTTATTAGGGCTATTCAAGCGAATCAGCAAAGAATTGCTGCATCCCCTGAAATGAGGCAAAAGACATTGAATATACCTGAACGAAAACTTTGTGTGTATTGCGGCTCCGGACCCGGCAAGAATCCAGCCTATATGGCAGCCGCCCAGGCCCTCGGAACAGCCATGGCGGAAGCCGGAATTGGGTTGGTTTATGGTGGTGGGAGCCTCGGCCTAATGGGCGAAGTGGCCAAATCCGTGCTCGGCGCGGGTGGCCACGTCACCGGCATTATTCCCGGATTTCTCGGCAGCAAGGAACGCATGCTCACCGGCGTCAATGACTTGGTAGTCACCAAGGACATGCATGAGCGCAAGATGACCATGTTCGAGCGTTCGACCGGTTTCGTGGCCCTGCCCGGCGGCATCGGCACCCTGGAGGAGCTGACCGAGATCTCCACCTGGGCGCAACTTGACCAGCATGCCAAACCCATCATCGTATGCAACATTGACGGTTACTGGGACCCCTACCTCACACTGCTCAAGCACATGCGCGCTGAAAAATTCATCCGTGAGGGGATGGAATTCAAGATGGACGTGGTGACTCGGGCCGGAGATGTGATCCCCGCCTTCGAGTATCGCCTCGCCAACAGCCACCAGAAAGTGCCGCTCACGCCAATCCGGGAAATACTGTGATTTAGGGAAAGGGACCTCTCAAACCCCGGCGCGCCGGTTCTTTTCTTCCATCAGTGCGGAGAAAGAATAGATGGCAAGGCCGATCCACAGGATGATGAAGGACAACAGTTTCCACTTGTCCATGGGCTCATGGAACATGAAGATGGCGGTGAGGAATACCAGGGTTGGCGAGATGTACTGAAGCAGGCCGACTGTGGAATAGCGCAAGAGCTTGACGGAGGCAGCAAAGAACACCAAGGCACTTGTCGTCATGGCGCCGCATCCCATCAGCAGCAGTGTGTCCTTTACGTTGGTGCCAAAGTGCATCTCGCCATTGGACCGGAGCCAGAACTCCACCAGCAGCAGCGGCATCGCAATGATGCAGACTTCGATGAAAAAGCCTTGCGTTGGCCCCACCTTGATGGTCTTGCGCAGGAAACCGTAGAGACAGAAACTCGAGGCCAGCATGAGGCCAAGCCAGGGGAAAACGCCAGCCGAAATGGTTTGGATGAGCACGGCGATGCCGGCAAAAACCAGGGCCACCAGCTGCAGGCGGTTAAAGCGCTCACCTAGAAAGAGGTAGCCCATAACCACGTTCATGAGCGGATTGATGTAGTAGCCAAGGCTGGATTCCAGGGTGCGCCCCACCTCGATAGACCAGATGTAGAAGCCCCAGTTGAGCACGATGATGCTGGAGGTGAGCGCTAGGATCGCCATGTTGCGAGGTGAAGCAATGGCCTTCAGCACATCCCGGTACTGGCCAAGCCACCAGATGATGATGGCAGCAAAGGGAATGGACCACAGGCCGCGGTGCACGGCAATTTCCATTGGGTTGATGTGGCGCATGAAGCCGAAATACACCGCCATCGCCCCCCAGGTGAGATGGGCACAGACCGCATAGATCACACCCTTTTCGGCAGGGCTGAATCCCGTTTTGCTTGACTTTTCAATGGTAGTCATGGCCAGCGGTTTAGCCGCGGTGCCCCCCCTGTCACAAACGATGGATCGGCATGGGTTGCATGCTAATCCGCCGTAACACCCTCGCGCATCAGCTTGTAGATGATCGAGTCGGAGAGGGCCTGGAAGGAGGCGTCCACGATGTTGGGCGAGACACCAACGGTGAACCAGCGGTTGCCATTGCTGTCTCTGCTCTCGATCAGAACCCGAGTGGTTGCGGTGGTGCCCCCGTTGAGGATACGCACCTTGTAGTCAACCAGTTCAAGGTCCTCGATATAGGGCTGGAACTTGCCGAGGTCCTTGCGGAGCGCCACGTCCAGGGCGTTCACCGGGCCGTTGCCTTCGCCCGCATTGATAAAGGTCTCACCGGCCACCTTCACTTTCACCACGGCCTCGGAAACCATCTGCCGGTCACGCTGCTCGACGATCACACGGAAGGACAGTACATTGAAATATTCCGGCACATGACCTAGCGTGCGCCTCGCCAGCAATTCAAAGGACGCATCCGCCCCATCATAGGCGTAGCCCTGGGCTTCCCGCTCCTTCACGTCGCGTAGCAGGTCGTCGAGGCGGCGGTCGTCCTTCTTCACATCCATGCCTACCCGGTTGAGCTCAGACACCAGATTGGATTTTCCAGCCTGGTCGGACACCAGCATGCGGCGGCGGTTGCCGACAGTTTCCGGCGACACGTGTTCGTAGGTCTCGGGCTCTTTGACTATGGCCGAGGCATGAATGCCGGCCTTGGTGGCAAAGGCGCTTTTGCCCACGTAAGGGGCCTGCGCATTGGGAGCCCGGTTCAGCAGTTCGTCAAAGGTTCGTGCCACGTGGGTGAGGTTCTGCAGGCGCTGCCCATCGACGCTGATGCTGAAACGATCGCTAAAGGATTTCTTGAGCCCAAGCGTTGCAATGATGGACACGAGATTGGCATTGCCACAGCGCTCGCCGATGCCGTTGAGAGTGCCCTGCACCTGGCGGCAGCCCGCGTCGATGGCTGCCAGCGAATTGGCCACCGCCTGGTCGGTGTCGTTGTGAGCATGGATACCGAGACTGGAGCCGGGGACGGATTTTGCCACAGTGCGGACGATGTCTGCCACTTCAGACGGCAAGGTGCCGCCATTTGTGTCACACAGCACCACCCAGCGCGCACCTGATTGATAGGCTTCCTTGGCGCAGGCCAGTGCGTATTCAGGATTGGCCTTGTAACCATCAAAGAAATGCTCGCAGTCCACCAGAACCTGCTTGCCGGCAAATTTGGCTGCCTCGATCGACTGGCGGATGGATTCGAGATTCTCCTCGTTGCTGCAGCCAAGGGCTACCCGCACGTGGTAGTCCCAAGACTTTGCCACAAAGCAGATGGCGGGCGACTTCGCATTGATGAGATCCTGCAAACCGCTGTCATTGGACACCGAGCGCCCTGCCCTTTTCACCATGCCGAAGGCCGTAAAGGTGGCATTCATTTTACGCTCTTCGCTGAACAGCGCCGTATCTGTTGGGTTGGCGCCGGGATAGCCGCCTTCGATGTAGTCAAGGCCAAGGCTATCGAGTAGGTCGATCACAGCCAGCTTGTCATCCACCGAGAAATCCACCCCCGGCGTCTGCTGGCCGTCACGCAACGTGGTGTCGAAGAGATAAACGTGTTCGAGGGTCATAGGTTTGAGCTCCATCCTTCTTGCCTTGCGGGAGAAGGGAGATGGGGGGGGTGGTTCAGTGGATCGAGAATTGCCCGGAGCGTTCCGTCCAGTGCCAGATATATGCCGGGGTTCCAGAAACGCAGCACGCGATAGCCAAAGGATTCGGGGTAGGCATCCCTGACCCTGTCATGCTGGGACTCCTGATGCTGTAGTCCATCCACCTCGACAATCAGCTTACAGCGCTGGCACGCGAAGTCGACAATATACTTACCGATCGGCGCCCGCCTGCGGAACTTGAAATTTTCGAAGCGACGGCCACGCAGGGTGGACCATAATTTTCCTTCCGCTTCGATCATGTTGTTGTGGAGCTGCTCTGCGAAGGTTCGCGCGCTGCCGACATACCCCTTATCCGTCGGCTTTCGGCTGCCACCGTCTCCCTCAAGGTGGGAAGGAAAATGCCTTCCGTTCTCCCCTTGAGGGAGAAAGTGGGGTGCAGTGGCGGACGAGGGCGACAGCGTGTTCATCGCTTGACCTCCCAGCTTGTCGTGCCGTCCTTGTTGTCTTTGATTGTCACGCCCATCGCAGTGAGCTCATCGCGGATGCGGTCGGATTCTGCCCAATCCTTGGCAGCGCGGGCCGCATGGCGCGCATCCAGCAGTGGTTTAACATTAACTTCAGATGGGCCGCTTCCAACTTTATAACCGTAACCACCAATTTCTAGCGATGATTCACTTCCCCATACCCCAATAAACCTCATGCAGGTAGCCAATTTGCGAGATGCATCAAGATTCGAACGTGCCTTCGCATCGCGATAGACAGATCGCATGAAACTTAAAACATCTGAAAAATTAAGATCATCAGACAGAGCATCTGTCAGTTCGGAGGGGATGTTGTTGAGATCAGTCTCAGAACCAACAACAGCAGTTATCCAATCACTTAACTCGCTTCTTGCATCAACTAGTCGATTGACTGTCCAGTCAATTGGCAAGCGATAGTGGGTCATCAACATTGCAAGACGCAAAACGCGCCCATGCCAATGATTGGAACCAAAACTGTTCGTGCTCAGCAGTTGATCGATGGTGTAAAAATTCCCCAGGCTCTTGGACATCTTCTGACCTTCCACCTGCAGGAAGCCATTGTGCATCCAAATGTTGGCCATCACGGGCGTGCCGTGGGCGCATCTGGATTGGGCTATTTCGTTTTCGTGATGGGGAAAGATCAAATCCAACCCGCCGCCGTGGATATCGAAAACCTTGCCGAGATAGGCCCCGCTCATTGCGGAGCATTCGATATGCCAGCCGGGTCTACCCCTGCCCCACGGGCTTTCCCAGCCGGGCTCCTCGGCGCTCGACAGCTTCCACAGCACGAAGTCACCCGGGTTCTTCTTGTGTGCCTCCACTGCGACGCGGGAACCGGCCTGCTGGTCTTCCAGCTTGCGGTTGGAAAGCTTGCCATAGTCCTTCATGGAGTTGACGTTGAACAGCACTTCGCCACCCGCACCATAGGCATGGCCCTTGGCGATCAGTGTGCTGATCATGGCAATCATCTCGCCAATGAATTCGGTAGCGCGGGGTTGCTTCGTGGGCTCAAGGCAGCCCAGGGCCTTCACGTCTGCCTGGAACTGGCTGGCGGTTTTTTCGGTGACGCGGCGGATGGCCTCGTTGAGGGGCAACTCCGGAAAGTCGCGCAAGGCCCGGGCATTGATCTTGTCGTCCACATCCGTGATGTTGCGCACATAGGTGACCGCCTTCTCGCCGTAGATGTGGCGCAGCAGTCGGAACAGCACGTCGAACACGATGACGGGCCGCGCATTGCCTATGTGGGCAAAGTCGTACACCGTGGGACCGCAGACATACATGCGAACGTTTAAGGCATCGAGGGGTCTGAAATCCTCCTTCTGGCGGGTGAGCGTGTTGTAAAGGCGCAAAGTCATCATTATCCCAATAGGTTGAACCTGTCAGGGATAACGCTCGAGGTTGATTTTGGTTAAGCGGCGCCCTGCCAGCAGATTTGGCTACTAGCTGATAATAACTCCGCTAATACAGGCGGCTATGGTACGGGCGGTTTTCATCGCCGCGCACCATGATTGAATCGTTGCATTGCGTCAAGTCCATCCTTGCAGGCAGGGTTGCCAGGAGGTTTACGGTGCTGGCGGCGCGTGTTAACACCTCTTAAGAGACAGCATGAATATCTTTGAGCAGAAACAACACCGGCTGGGCCTCATTCTCGTAGCCTGTGCGGCGTTGGCGTGGTCTTCTGGGGGTATCTTCACCCGGATCATTCCCACCGACCTCATGACCATGCTGTTCTGGCGGGGTCTGTTTTCGGGGGCGGCGGTATTCCTGTTCTTCTTCGCAAGCGAAGGCAAAAGGGCGTTGGAAATCCTCGCCAGCCTGCGTTGGCCTTCACTGGTGGTTGCCGGCCTTTCAGCCCTTGGCATGATTACCGGCATCGGCTCCTTTCGTTATACCAGCGTGGCGGATGCCATGGTAATCTATGCCACGGTGCCTTTCATCACGGCGGGCCTTGCCTATTTTTTCATCGGCGAGCGCCCGAGCCGCTCGACCTTGATTGCCAGCGCAGTGGCGCTGGTCGGCGTTTCCATCATGCTGGTGGGCTCGCCCTGGGGCGGCAGCATGTTCGGCAAGTTTCTGGCCGCCATCATGTCACTCTCCATGGCCGCCTTTACCACCATGATACGCCGCCACCGAGAGGTTCCCATGTTGCCTGCCATGGGAGCATCCGCCTGGCTATGCTCCTTCTTCTGCTTCTGGTTTACGACATCGCTGCATGTGACGATGCGGGAAATAACGCTGATTGCCATGTTCGGCATTCTACAGAACTCAGCTGGCCTGATTTTCTACACATTCGGTTCGCGCCGAATCCCGGCAGCTGAAGCGACCCTGGTTGCCGCCCTTGAAATACCACTCACACCCTTCTGGGTGCTGGTGTTTCTCAATGAGGTGCCGGGGGTACCAACGCTGGTGGGTGGTGCGGTCGTTCTGGTGGCGCTGTTTACCCACATCATGAGCAAATTCCGGAAAACCAGCTACGCGTGACGGTAAAATCGAATCCTGGTCTCGCCATAGCTACGTTCGTCTATCAGCGTTAGGCCTTCAATGTCAGGCACCTCAGCCTTGTCTACTTCCTCAAGCACCACGATGGCGCCGGCATTCAACCACTGGCGTTGCACCAGGGAGTTCAAGGATTTCACGCCAAGCCCCTTGCCGTAGGGCGGGTCGCAGAACACCAAGTCGAATTTCGGCAGGGGTGCACAGGGTCCAAGATCAGTTGCGTCCCTGCGCCATATCTTGCATTGGCCAATGACACCTAGCTTGTCCGCATTGCTGCGTACCAGCCCGCGCGCTGCGGCACTTTCTTCCACGAACTGGCAGTGGCGCCCACCGCGCGACAGGGCCTCGAAGCCCAAAGCACCGGTTCCCGCGAAGAGATCAAGCACGCGCGCCCCTTCGAGCTCAAGCCCCGCAATGCCGTGAGCGAGGATATTGAACACAGCTTCGCGCACACGGTCCGAGGTGGGCCGGGTGGCAAGGTCAGAGGGTGCCGCCAGGTGTAGGCCCCTAAACTTTCCGCCGACGACCCGCATCTTCATTCTTGAACTTTCCGCCCAACTGGTCCTGCCAGAATTTCTGTGGAACTTCCTCGATACCGCCGCGGGGAAGTTCGCCGAGCTGAAAGGGGCCGAAGCTGATGCGGATCAGGCGGTTGACTTGCAGCCCTAAGTATTCGCAGATCTTCTTCACTTCGCGGTTCTTGCCTTCGCGGATGGCGACAGTCATCCACACATTGTCGCCTTGCGATTTCTCGATCTTGGCCTCGATGGGACCGTAGCGTACGCCTTCGATTTCAACGCCCTGCTCCAGCCTCTTGAGTCCCGCATCATCCATCTTGCCATAGGCGCGCACCTTGTAGCGGCGGATCCAGCCGGAGGACGGCAATTCCAAGAGGCGCTCGATCTCGCCGTCATTGGTAAGCAGCAGTAGGCCTTCGGTATTGATGTCGAGCCGGCCGATTGAGACCACGCGTGGTAGCTGCTGGCGCAATTTGTCGAACACCGAGGGACGCCCCTCGGGGTCCTTGTGGCTCACTACCAGGCCATCGGGCTTGTGGTAACGCCACAGCTTGGAGGCTTCCTTCTGCGGCAGCGGCTTGCCGTTGATGCGGATCTGGTCGGCCTCGGTCACATTCACGGCGGCCGTCTTGAGCACCTTGTGGTTGAGGGTGACGTGGCCATCGAGAATCAACTGCTCAGCCTCGCGGCGCGAACACACCCCTGCCCGCGCAATGACCTTGGCAATCCGTTCGCCCTCAAATTCACTCATCTTGACCTTGACCTCTGTTTAGGGCTCATGTCGCACGATGACAAACAAACTACCAGAGCCGATGTTGCATGCCTTCGCGGCGGCCGAAACAGCGGCTAAGTCAGGTGAAGTTCCCGTGGGTGCGGTAATCGTGGATAAATTGGGTAATATTTTGGCGACCGCCTCCAACCGCACGCTGAGCGACCATGACCCCACTGCGCATGCGGAATTACTGGCCCTACGGGAAGCCGCAACCAAGGTGGGCTCAGCGCGGCTGGTGGACTGTGATCTCTACGTCACCCTCGAACCCTGCGCCATGTGTGCCGGCGCCATTTCCCATGCCCGCATACGGCGCCTCTATTTTGCAGCTGCGGATAAGAAAATGGGGGCGGTTGAGCACGGTCCGGTATTTTTCAGCCA